>JABAOE010001291.1_pt2 | contig 59037 bp, 54 predicted proteins | sample 7062141 | NCBI WGS metagenome assembly JABAOE01 (sample SAMN14538627, study PRJNA623070) | marine sediment metagenome | biome: marine biome [ENVO:00000428]; feature: marine pelagic biome [ENVO:01000023]; material: deep marine sediment [ENVO:00002113] | place: India: Gulf of Khambhat ... | reverse complement strand
GCAGCAATATCTATTGTTCGTGATCCCAGATGCCGTTCTCGTTGACGGCATAGATGAATCGATATCCGTACTGCCGGGTTTTCCGGATCGTGTTGTCGATCTCCAGCAGCCAGCTGGCACCATCGTCGCGCCTGATGGCCAGCACGGCATGATGCTCGCGAACTGACCGGTCGTAGCTGACAACGACGCGCATATCGTCGGCCGGATAGCCCATCTCGCGGAGCAGGAAGTACTTCGCCGTTGCGTAGTCCTCGCAGTCGCCGCCACGCTCGAGAAACTCGAGCAAGGTGGACCACTGGTTGCGCAGCCTGGCCTGGCCGCCATTCGCCACCGACGGGACGACCTGCCGGCGATCCTGGCGATAGCGGCGTTTGTTGATATAGCGATTGACCAGCCTGAGCTGGTCGTCCGGCGCGAGGGCGGCGCCCTTCAGGATCACGTGGCGCAAGCTTTTCAAGCGGCCGTCGCAGGCATCCTCGGACGCCAGGCAGTCCGTGATCGCCGGTCTCTCGACGGCATGTCGATCCAGGGTATGGGCCCAGGCCGGCAGCGCCGATGCGCCAGCCAGGTAGGTCTCCGGTTCGTCGAACCGGTAGCCCGCAAGCGCCGCGGCTGACGACAACAGCAAAAGCGCAGTGGCCAGCTTTGGCGCCATCACCATTCTCGCTACCTCCGCATGCCCACATAGGCGCGGATGATCTCCATCACGTCGTCCGCCTCGTAGGTGAGTTCCCAGTCGCCGGTCCGCCTCGCGCCCGGGTACAGGGCTGCGGCCCTGTAGATGTTCTGTTCGGTCTTGAGGGTCAGCTGCAGCGTGTACGGGGGTTCGAGCCTGTAGGGCTCGTAGTCATCCAGGTTCCTGAGCGCCCGCTCCACGCCTGCCCGGATCTGTTCGCGGGCGACCTCCGGATGGAGATTTAGCGCTGCAGCGCCGATGCCTTCCTTGACCGCGACCGTCTCGACGTTGCCGAGCAGTTCCTCCGCCTGGTCGCAGACCGCCTTGTCGCCGGCGACGAACACGACCGGCACGCCGTAGTAGCCGGCCATCAACGCGTTGTAGCCGGTCTCCGGCATCGAGATGCCGTTGATCTTCACGTCGGTCACATTGCCGGACGACGTGTGATCGAGCACGCCATTGGGCGTGCCTGCGCGCGCGTGATAGCCCACATAGATCGCCGCATCGTAGCTCTCGTCAATGCCCTCCATCATGTACATCGGCCCTTCGGACCAGTCGCGCAGCAGCTTCGAGTTCCTGTTCAGCATCTCCGGCAACAGGTTCAGCGCGGAACCGTGCGAGTCGCGGACGACGATCTCGGTCGCGCCCGCCGCCAGCGCGCCCTCGATCGCCGCGTTGGCCTCGCGCGTCATGGTCTGCCTGAAGTAGTCGTAGTCCTTGCCGCCGCGGCTCGCGTCGTCGCCGTTGACGACGCCGGTAATCCCCTCCATGTCGACGGAGATAAAGACTTTGAGCCCGTCCCCGGACTGCGCGCCGGCAGTCCCGGTCATCGCCAACAGCATCCACAAACTGATCAATATCGTGCGCATAGGTCACCCGACTCCTGTATTCGTTGTTTTCCCGGCAGGTTCCTGAAACATAGCAAACGGGCGATATAAATCTATTCGCGCCGCTGATCGCGACCGGCAACCGCACGGCGCCCGCGGAATCCCGTCAAGGATTGGTGCGGGCAACCTGGCCAAGGGTCTTGACCCCGTACGCGAGCACGCACACGCCGAGCAGGATGCTGATGCTGACGGCCTCATCGTACGGGATCTGCAGCAGCAGGCCGCCGATGAACGTGCAGGCGAGCAGCGGAATGACCGGGCCGAATGGCAGCCTGAACTGACCTGCCGGCGGCAGGCCGTCTCGACGGCGGAACTTGATGACCGCAAGACAAACGCCGATATCCACCAGCAGAACGGAACCGGAGGCCACGGTCGCCAGCTGGGCGAAGGTGCCGCTCAGCGCGAATACCGCGACAACCACCGTGAAGAAGATGATCGCCGCGTGCGGCGTGCGGTATTTCGGATGCACCTTCGCGAGGAACGACGGCAGGTTGCCGTCCCTGGCTGACGCGAAAATAATTCTCGGCGCGCCCAGCAGGTCGCCACTCAGCGTGCTGTATATGGACAGGAACGCGGCAGCGACCAGCATCTTGCCGCCCCATTCGCCGAATACGGCCGTCGCGGCCGCCACCAGCGGCGCCTCGGTGTTGCTGGCGAGCTCGTCGCCGAGCACACCCTGCGCGACGACCTGCAGGCCGATGTACAGGGTCAGGATGCCGGTCAATCCGAACAGCAGCCCGAGCGGCACCGTTTTCGACGGATTCTTGATCTCGCCGCTCGCATTCAGCGCCGACTCGGCGCCGTTAAAGGCATAGAAACAAAGGATCGTGCCGGCGCCGATGCTCGCCGCTGAAGGCCACTCGGTGATCGCCAGGTTGCCGATGTCGATCGCAAACAGGCCGACCACGAGCAGCAGGAGCAAGGGCACCAGCTTGATGATCGTATTGAAAACGTACAGGCGCACGCCCGCCTTGACGCCGCGGATGTTGACGGCTGCCAGGCAGGCGAGAAGGCCCACGATGAAGAGGCTGCGCGGGAGCGTCTCGTCGAATATCGGGAACAGCACGGCCAGCGAGTCCACCATCACCACGGTAATAGCGGCGTCCGCCAGGCCCGAGAAACCGAACCAGAACAGTATCGACGCGATGAATCCGGCGAAGGGGCCGAAGGCGTCTTCGACGTAGGCGTAGACGCCGCCGCTTCTCGAGACGCGGCTGCCGATCTCGGCAAAGCACAGGAAGACCAGCGCAACGGTGATCGAGCAGATCAGGTAGGCGAGCACGGCGGCGGACCCCATCTGCGCGGCGATGAGTCCCGGCATGGCAAAAATGCCGCCGCCCACGACCATGTTGACCACGTTGACGCTCAGTGCGCGAGTGCCGATGGCGCGTATGAGCCCCTCGTCCTGCGCCTGGCTGTCACTGGCCATGCTTTGCCCCCGACAGCTGCTCCGCCAGGTCTTCCAGGCTCCGGCCTTTCGTTTCCGGCATGACGTAGATCACGAACAGCAGCTGCAGGACCATCATCATCGTAAAGAAACCGAAGATCGCCTGTGGCGAGAACCGGCTGAGGAAGAAGGGCATCAACAACGCGATCAGCGCGGCGAATACCCAGTGAGTACCGCAGCCGAGCGACTGGCCCTTGGTCCGCACGTTATTGGGGAAGATTTCGGCAATGAACACCCAGATCACGGCGCCCTGGCCGACCGCGTGCGAGGCGATGAATAGGAAGACGAACAGGACGACGAGCATGCCGCCTGCACCCGTCGCGAATGCCCAGGCCACCGCCGCCAGCGACACGATGTAACCCAGTGAACCGATCAACATGAGCGACCGGCGTCCCGCGCGATCGATCAGCCAGAGTCCGAGCATCGTGCAGGTGAGGTTGACGAGGCCGATGCCCGCCGTGGACAGCAGCGCCGAGCTGCTGTCCAGTCCGGCCAGTTCGAACACCCGGGGCGCGAAGTAGATGATGAAGTTGATGCCCGACAGCTGGTTGAAGGCGGCGATCAGGAAGGCCAGCATGACCGGCCGCAAGTAGGCGCGTCGAAACAGGTGATCTTCCGGCACCTCTTCCTGCGCGTGCCGGATCTCGTGCAGGGTCCGGTCGACCGCATCAGGATCGATCAGGCCGAGGATGCGGCGACTTTCGGTTTCATCCTGGCGACGCAGCAGCAGCCAGCGCGGACTTTCGGGGACGCCGCTCACCATCAACAGGTAGGCGAGGGCCGGCAGGCTCTCGACGCCCAGCATCCAGCGCCAGTCGAGGAAGAAGAATGTCGACAGCGCATAGTTCGATGCAAACGCGACCAGGATGCCGAACACGATCTGGAACTGGTAGAGGGCCACGAGCCTGCCGCGAATCGCCGGCGGTGCGATCTCGGAGATGTATGCCGGCACGGCGATCGATGAGGCGCCGACCCCGAGACCACCGATGAATCGCCACACGGAGAAACTGTATGGGTCGGGCGCCAGCGCCGAGCCGAGCGCAGAAACCAGGTACAGGACGCCGATCCCGATCAGCACCTTCTTGCGGCCGAAGCGGTCGCAGGGCCAGTTGCCGAACAGCGCGCCGACCACCGTGCCCCACAGCGCGGCCGACATGATGAACAGGCCGTGAAACAGGTCGCCGGTCTGCCAGAGCGCCTGGATCGGCTGGTCGGCGCCCGAGATGACTGCGGTGTCGAAGCCGAACAGGAAGCCTGCGATGGCGACGGTGACCGACCAGTATGCGATGTTGCCCCTCAAATGCTGTCTCCCCCAGGTACCCGCGGTGTTTGGTGTGCACCGATTGTGCACCAATCCGCGGCCCGGGACCGCTTCTGCGAGCGGCGGGACGCTTCACGGGCGGGATGATTTAGAATAGGCACCGCGGCTCGGTTTTCGCCGGCCGGGCAGGAACGCAAACGGGAGAGTTCCGGATGAGCGAGTTACTCAGGCGCAAAGCACTCAACCAGTGGGGCCTCTTCTGGCTCATTACGGTGCCGATCTCGACGACGATGCTGATCGCAATGGCGCGCGCGGACCTGTCGGGCGCACAAGCGGTTTCGTCGATGATCCAGCTGTCGGTCCGTTGTGCGGTCCCGCTGGTGTTCATTACATTTGCCGCGTCTGCCGTGCAAACGCTCATGCCAGGGCCATTCGGTAACTGGCTGCTGCGGAATCGAAAGTACCTGGGACTCGCGTTTGCCGCGGCGATGGCCTGGCAAGGTTTCTTCATTCTCTGGATGGTGGCGGTCCACACGTCGTACTACGTCGAGCAGGTCTATGTCATGCGAGACGCGATCGAGGGGGTGACCGGTTATACCCTCCTGTTTCTGATGACGGTCACGTCGTTTCGCCCGGGGAGGCGTATGCTGTCGGCGAGACAGTGGCGGCTCCTGCACCTGACCGGGATCTATTTCCTGTGGGCATATGCCTACGTCGTTTACTGGTGGGCGCTCTTCTACTACGGCAACCCGTTGCCGCTTGATTACATCTATTACGCGGCCGGCATCCTGGCGTGGCTTGCCCGTGCCGCCGCCTGGTACCAAAGGCAGCGAAAAGTCGCCGAAAAGGATGGCACGCTGGTCGATTCGCAGCCTGCGCTGCGATTCGCGGGCTTTGCGGCTATCGGTCTCGGACTGGCGGCAGCCTGTTTCGGGACCTACTGGGCGCCGATCGCGTCGCGCCTGATGTACGGCTATTCGCTGACCGAGGTGCCCGAGCTTTACCTGCCCTATTGGCCGTTCGAGCCGTTTCTGCCGATGTTTGCGATTGCGATCGGCGCCTGGCTCATCGCCCGATCGATGCGTGGCGGCTCCAGCCGGGTCGAACCCGCCGCGGTCACGGGCTAGCCGCCGGTCATCGATTGTCGCGCGCGGGACTTTTGCGCCGCTTCAGGGCGACCGCAACGCCGTAAAGACTGATCGCAAGCCAGAACACCTCGATGATCACCGCGGCGAGATTGAACTTGAACCACAGCGACAGCAGGATCAGCGCCGCGCCGGCAGCGTTCGCGAGCGAGTACCAGACGTTGTCCGCATCGATCAGCCGCAGCTGCAGCAACAGGTAGGCGGCGATGATCAGTACGGCACCTGCAATCCCAACGATATCGTAAACGTCCATGGCGTCTCCCGGTCTGCTGACGGCAGAGTATGCCAGTCGTACCGGTCGCGGCATGAACTTGTGCGCGCTTGCTGCGTACCGCTTATCGCTGGTCAGTTTGGCCGATATGCGAGGTGGGGGAAGGCGTCCAATTCGACGCATGGCTGCACTATGCTTCGACCGTTGCCGAAGGAACCGGCGCCGATAAAGGCCTGGCGGGCCGGCAGGCGCCCGTCGCACATGCCTTGATACAGCATTTCCCGGTGCTGGAAATCGCCTGTCCAAGGTAAGATGCCGCTGGCGCTGTCGCCTCGGCGCAGGCAGTGCATCCTCACCGGCTGCGCGGAGCACAACAATGCAGGACAAAACTCCCCTGGGCGCCCACCTGGTCGGCAGCATACCCGCTGATACCGCCGAGGAAGCACTACGGCTCGCTGCGGAAAACATGGGCCGGCATGTCCATCGCCTTCCCGACGGGGAGGTGGGTGAACGGGATTACTGGATCCGCTGGCAGTACGCGAAGCTCGCCGCCAGCGAGCAGCTCGAGGTCTCTGACGTCGACGCTGTTTACGTGCCCGTGAAGCCATTCAGGGTGAAGGCAGGCGTTCGCGCCGCCGAGACAATATCCTTCCCGGGCCTGGGCTACGCGGATGCCGCCATCGACTCCTACGCCGTCTTCTCGCGACTCCAGGACGAAGGTGTCATTCCCCGGGAGGTGCGCTTCCAGGTCGGACTGCCGACGCCACTGTCGGTCGCGCTGTTTTACGTCGCCGCAGGTTCAAGAGCGCTTTTCGAAGTCGCCTACGAGCGCGCATTGTTCGCCGAGATCGATACCATGCTTGCGACCATCCCTGCAGACAAACTTGCCATCCAGTGGGAGACGGTGAGCGAATTCGCCTTGCTCGAAGGCCTGTTGGAGAGCCATCTCGAGGGCGATCTCGAGGCGGCGATCACGGACCGGGTAGCGCGACTCGTCGACCGGGTGCCTGCCGATGTCGATGTCGGCCTGCATCTCTGCTACGGCGATTCCGGGCACAAACATTTTTGCGAACCCGCAGATGCCGGCTATCTCGTGCGCGTATCCCGTGGCGTCCTGGCCAAAGCGTCGAGACCGCTTGCCTGGATACACATGCCGGTGCCCCGCGACCGCGACGATGACGCCTATTTCGCGCCGCTCGCCGATCTCGACCTCGGCGCAGACACCCGGCTCTTCCTCGGGCTGGTTCACCATACCGATGGCTCAGCCGGCACCGCCCGCAGGCTCAAAGCCGCCGGGAAATACGTCAGCGACTTCGGCATCGCGACCGAATGTGGCCTCGGCCGTCGGGATCGCGCCACGATCGCTGCCCTGATGCAGCAGCACGCGGAACTCGCCCGACCGCTTAATTAGCTATAATCGGGTTATGTAGCAGTTTCCGGTTTTCCTCCGGTGCTGCCCGATACAACGACGAATAATCGAGGGGGATGAAGAATGAACTCCGAGAAGAGAAGATCCCGGCGAGCATTCCTGGGCAAGATGGTCGGCGTGGCGACCGCAGCGTCGCTGCCAGTCGCCAAGATGAGCAGCGCGAGCGCTGCGCCTGTCGAGATGGACACCCAGGACAGCTGGATCGGCGAGGTGACGGGCGATCACAAGTGCATGTTCGACTTTCCTGCGCACAAGAACGGCGCAGGCCTGGTGCACATCTACAATTACATCGCGACCTACCAGGCTGCTTATGGGGCAGATGTTGGCGACATCGGCACCGTGGGAACTTTTTACAGCATGGGGCCGAACTCCAGCATCCCGATGGCCTTCACGGACGACATGTGGGCCAAGTACAAGCTCGGCGAATACCTGTCGCTGAACGATCCGCAGACCGGCAAGCCGGCGGTGAGGAACGTGTTCTACGAAACGCTGGATGGCGACGAACTGCCGCGCGTGGGTCCGATCGGCCCGTTCCCGCAGGCGTCCGTATCCGAGCTGCAGAATACCCTGGGCACCGTGTTCCTGCTTTGCAACAACGCCGTCATTGCGTTCAGCATGCATCTCAACATGCTGGGATTCGGCGAGACGGAGGCGATCGTCGAGGATCTCAAGAACCATGTGCACGACGGCGTCCACCTGGTGCCGGCCATGGTCATCGCGATCGAGAAGGCTCAGGCTGCCGGCATTGCTTACAACAAGCAGTGAGCGCAGCCTTGCTGTTTGCACAGGGGGCGCCGTTGGCGCCCCTTTTTGCATGACCAAGTCGTCATGCTGACGGCCAGGTCGTGGCCCACATGAGCAACGGCGTACTTGCGCTGTTGTCCCTGCTGCCGATCGCGTCGGTCGCACTGTTCCTGGTGGCGTTGCGCTGGCCGGCCAGCCGGGCGATGCCGATCGCCTACATCGTTTGCGTCGCGCTGGCGCTGCTCGTCTGGCAGGTGCCCGCGATGGTCGTGCTCGCAGCGTCGCTGAACGGGATCGTCGTCGCGGCAACATTGATCTTCATCATCTTCGGCGCGATCGCCCTGCTCAACACCTTGCAGGAAAGCGGCGGCCTGTACGCGATCCGCGCCGGCTTCACGGGCATCTCGCCGGACCGGCGCGTGCAGGTCATCATCATCGCCTGGCTGTTCGGCGCGTTCATCGAAGGGTCCGCCGGCTTCGGCACGCCGGCCGCGGTCGCGGTGCCATTGCTCGCGGGCCTCGGCTTTCCAGCCATGGCTGCCGTCATCGCCGGCATGATCATCCAGAGCACCCCGGTGTCGTTCGGGGCGGCCGGCACGCCGATCCTCGTCGGCGTCAGCACCGGACTGTCGAACGACGCCGCGGTGACCGCGCTGGTCGCGACGACCGACGGCCTGAGCTTCGATTTGCTGCTCGACAATATCGCGCTCAAGGTGGCCTTTCTGCATGCCGTTGCCGGCACTTTCGTGCCGCTGATCGTGGTCAGCATCATGACGCGAATCTTCGGCGCAAAGCGGTCTTTTTCCGAAGGCCTGCGGGCCTGGAAGTTCGCGCTGTTCGCGGCGTTTGCCATGACGGTTCCCTACCTGCTTGCCGCCTATTTTCTCGGCCCGGAATTCCCTTCCCTGCTCGGCGGCCTGGCCGGCCTCGCCATCGTGATCGCGGCGGCCCGCCATGGTTTCCTGGTACCGGAAGACGAGTGGCACTTCGCGCCGAAGGATGAATGGGCGCCCGAGTGGTCCGGCGTGATCGAGATCCGCGCCGACGAGATCCCCGACCGCAACATCGGCATGCTGGCTGCCTGGTCGCCGTACTTCATCGTCGCCGCGCTGCTGGTCGTCACGCGCCTCGATGCCCTGCCGTTCAAATCCTGGATGCAGGGCGTCGCGGTCCGGGTCCCGGAACTGCTGGGGACCCACATCAATGTCAGCGTAGCGCCGCTCTACCTGCCGGGCACGATCTTCCTCGTGGCCGTCGCATTTACCTGGTTCGTGCATCGCATGGGCCGGGCCGGGCTCGGGCGTGCCATCCGCAAGTCGGGCAGGGCGGCACTGATGGCCTCTACCGCGCTCATCTTCACCGTGCCGATGGTGCAGGTGTTCATCAATTCGGACGGCGGTGCGGCCGGCTATGACCGAATGCCGATCGAGCTGGCCGACGGCGTGGCCGCGCTTGCCGGCAGCGCCTGGCCGTTGTTCGCGACGTTCATCGGCGGGCTGGGCGCATTTGTCGCCGGCAGCAATACGGTCAGCAACATGATGTTCTCGTCATTTCAGTTCGGCGTCGGCCAGCGCATCGACGTCGATCCAACCTGGATCGTCGCCCTGCAAGCGGTGGGCGGCGCAGCCGGCAACATGATCTGCGTGCACAATGTCGTCGCGGCGTCCGCGGTGGTTGGCATGCTCGGTCGCGAAGGCCTGGTCATCCGGCGAACCTTCTTCCCATTCGTCTACTACGCGCTGTTCACGGCGGCGGTCGGGTATTCCCTGGTCTGGTCCGGGTCAATGGGCCCGATCAATGCCGGCTCGATTATCGCGCTGATCGTCCTGGTCAGCGCGGTCGTGACGATCCGCCGCGGCGTGGCGGTTTCTGTCGATTGACGATATATATAAGGTAACGGTACCGCGACCCTGAGGCGGCCGGGCAGAGAATGTATGATCCGATTCGCACGGGGAGCGCTTGCCTGGACGGCGCGGGCCCGGCAATACTGGACGATGATGCAGTTACGTTACCTACCCAACGCGATCTCTCTGGTCAGGCTTTCCTGCGTGCCGATCCTGGTCTGGCTCGCGTTCATCCAGGATCAACAATCGTTCAAGTGGCTCCTGCTGGCGGCTGGACTGACAGACGCGCTGGACGGCTGGATTGCGCGGCACTTCGGCTGGACGAGCGCGCTCGGCGCGTTGCTCGACTCCATCGCCGACGTGTTGTTGATCGTGGTGGCTATCTACGGTATCTGGCGTTTGCACCCCCAGGTGTTCATCGGCGAATGGAAAGTATTCGCAGCGGTGATCGGCATCTGGACGCTGGTGCATGTCGTCGCCGTGGTTCGCTACGGGCGCCTCGCGAGTTTTCACACCCGGCTGACGCAGACCGGCATACTGCTGTTCGGCGTATTCGTCATACTGCTGCTGTTCCATGCATTCGTGCCGTGGTTTTTCTATCTTGCGGCGGCCGTCTGCTTTCTCGGCGGCGTGGAGAGCCTCATCATGATCCTCATGATCCCCGAATGGACGCCCGATCTTCGCGGCGGGCTGGTCGCCATCCTCAACGGACGGGGACGCGCGGGCTCCTGACCTGGCGCAGACGCGGCGGGCTGGCCGCCCAGCTGCGCCCGCTGTCCGCGAGCATCCCGCGAGATCAGACGCTGCGGGTCGCCACGGCCGGCGGCACCGAGGCCGCGCGCCGCGCCGGCTCGAAGACTGCCAGCGATGAAAGGACCCACATCATCCCGATAGCGGCTGGCAGGTAGCGCCAGTCGAGCCGCGGCAGCTGGAAGGTCGTCTCCAGCCAGTAGGCGACGGCGACCGTGAGCGCCACGCCGAGGGCCGCGCCCGCCGTCGTAATCATCCAGTTCTCGAGCAGGAATTCGCGGATGACGTGCGCGCGCGTGGCGCCCAGGGCACGTCGGGTGCCGATCTGTTTGGTCCGCTGGGTCACGTGGAAAGACGCCAGCCCGACGATGACCAGGGCCGTCAGCCCGATCAGCAGCGCGATGACGATCGACAGGATGATCGCCATGCCGCGGTCGCTTCGATACGAGTTGGCGGCCATCTCCTCCAGCGGACGCACGTTATTGACGACGCGCCGCAAGTTGGACTCTCCAAGCGCTTTCTCGATGGCCGGGATCAACTCATCACGCATGCCGGGTTCGGTGCGGATGATATAGCGGTTGTTCGTGAAGGCGGGCTTGCCGGGGTGTATCACGACATTGTCCAGTTTGTCCCAGTGCACCCACGAGCCGTGCATGTGGTCGATGATGCCGACGATGGTCGATGGCTCCATGCTGCCCCAGTAGACGGTCTTGCCGAGCGCATCCACATCCGCGCCGAACATCTCGTCCGCCAGCGCCTGTGTGACGATGACCGACGGCACCGGGTTGTCCGTTTCGGGGGTATCGAAAAGGACTTCTTCCGCGAAGAAATTGCGGCCGCGAGCCAGCTCCACGCCAAGGGCGTCGAGGCCTTCCTCGCTCCATTCGTAGCGTGCGGTCGACGTCGGCGGGATGGTCTCGTCAGGTACCGTGCGCAGGCCCGTGCCCGAGCCGGAACCGCTCAATGGCGCATGATTGCTGACCGTGGCGGCCACGACGCCCGGGATGGATCTGATCAGGTCGATGTCGTTCGTAATGCTGGCGACGACATCGAAGTCGTCGCCGAAACCGCGCACGTCGGTGACGATGACATTGGGCACGTCGATGCCGGTGTCGCGGTTCATCTTCTCGACCCGCTGCTGGATGATGAACAGCGCGTTGCTGACGATCGCAAGCGTCACGGCGATCTGCATGGCGACCAGTACCGGCCCGGTTTTCGAGCGCATCATCGAAGACACCATTGGTCTTAATCCCATCGTGATTCTCCTTATTGGGTCTTCAGCTGAGCGGCGGGCGGGATCTGGCAGACACGCCAGGCGGGGTACAGTCCGGCGATCATGCCGCTCAGCACCGATACGCCGACCGCGGTCGATACCATGACCCAGTCAAGGCGGACGAGGCCCGGCGGCGCATTGTAAAGGTAATCGATGCCCTGCAGGCCGAGCCAGCAGAGACCAAGGCCGGCGATGCCGCCGGCCAAACCGATCACGGAAACCTCGACGAGCTGCTGCCTGAAGATCGCCTGGCGACTGGCGCCGAGCGCGCGTCGCAGGCTCACGTCGCCTTTCTTGCCGATGAACTTCGTCAGCAGCAGGGCGATCGTGCTGAGAACGCAAACCAGCAGGAACAGGAATGACAGGCCGAGCAGGACACGCGCGTCCTCTTCGACCACCTCGTGATACGCCATCCACTCCATGACGTCATAAACGTTGTTGTTCATCGGCCGCTCGAAGCGGCCGAGCTGCTTCTGGCCATCGACATAGGCGTCCAGGTGGGCCACGTACTCGTCGCGGTCCCTGGGGCTGTCCAGCTCGACGAAATACTGAATCCAGGAAGACTCGGAGTTCAGCCACTGCTCGAACGACGTATTGGTTTCCGCCTTCCATCCCCAGTCGCTGCCGATGGAATCGAGTTCCAGCGAGCGGGTCAGGCTGAAGGGCACGAACATGTCCATCACTTCCTGGAAAGCGCCGTTGATCGGGTCGTAGAAACGCGGCGTGGGTTCCCAGGTGTCAATGACGCCGGCGACCCGGAATTCGGTGCCGTTCATGCGCAGCCGGTCGCCGCTGCTGTCGGCGCCGCCGAACAGTCGCTCGTTCAGTGCCCTGGTCAGGACCACGACAGCCTCGGCATTATCGTCCGCCGCCTGGTCCCAGCCATCGCCGTACAGGAAGGGGACGTCGAACATTGCGAAAAAGTCTCCATCGGCGACCCGGGCGGTGGTTTCGAACGGCAAGGATTCGCCGTCGGCCGGTTCGATCACCAGGCTCGACTCGAACATCGCCGTCTGCCGTTTGCCTTCGCCGAGCGCCAGCAGCCGCTCGGCATCCGCGAAGGTGAGCTGGTGCGGCGCGCGCTCGGGGCGGTCTTCGTCGAATGGCCGCAGCGGGTTCCAGCTGTCCATCGTGACCGCAAACAGCACCTCGGATTTGTGCGGGATCGGGTTGCTGCTCATCAGGTAGTGCACGGTCAGCGTGGTCATGCTGATGCCGATCCCGACGGCGATCGCGGCGACCATCAGGCCGGTCATGACCGGGTTGCGACTCATGCTCTTGAGCGCGAGTTTGATGTTGTAAGCGAACATAGCGATTCCCCGTGGCGCGCCGACCCGGTCGATACGGGACGGTGACTTCCTGCTTGGCTTTCCGGTTAGATGCGGGTCGGTCCGAAATGGTTTGACCCGGGTATTGCCGATGCCAGTGCGGTGCGGGGAAGTCGGCCGCGGCCGGGTGCGCCGCTTAGCGTTCTGTCGCCCCGAAGCGCATTCGCAGGCCCAGGTAACCGGTCACGCCGGGTGTCCGGTAGCCGTATACCTGCTCGTAGTCTGCGTCGAGCAGGTTGGCGCCGCGGGCGAAGACCGTGATCGAGTCCGTCAGCCGGTAGCGCGCCGCGAAGTCGACGAGCCAGTAGTTGGCCAGGGTGACGATTTCCGCGGGTTGCGGGAATGGCGGGAAGAAGATGTCGCTGCGGGTGCCGCCGTAGCTTGCCGACAGACCCAGCCCCAGGCGCTCGCCGGCCGACAGGTAGTTGGCCGACAGGCTGCCGGAATGACGCGGCCGGCGTAACTCCGCAACCGCCTGACCGCCGCCATCCTGCTCGGTCGCGTCGAGGTAGGTGTAGCTCGCAGCGAAGCCGACGCGCTCGGCCGCCTGCCAGTTTGCAGACAATTCGAAACCCGTGCGCTCGCTGTCCTCGGCCATGTTCTCGGCCGTCGACAGGAAGGTGACCGGATCAAAGACAAAGCCGTTGATCTCGTCTTCGAGGTCCTGGTGGAAGACGGTCGCCCCGACGCTCAGCGCTCCGTCCCTGAACTGCCGGTCGACGCCTATCTCGTAGGAGGTCGATTTCTCCGGATTCAGATCAGGATTGCCGACGAACTGGCCGGGGAAAAAGCCGAAACGCTCGATGAAGGTCGGGTTCTTCTGCCCGGTGCCGACGTTACCGCGCAGCGTCGTGCTATCGCCCAACGCGTACGCCGCGGACACCCGTCCGGTGGTCGCGTCTTTGAAATCGCTGTTGTCGTCGAATCTTGCGCTCAACAGCAACGTGAGTCGCTCGGTCGGATTGGCCTCGAAGTCCGCAATGAAGCTGGTGACGGCCATGTCCTGGTCCTGGTTGGGATCTCCAAAGACGGCAGCGCCGCGCTGACTGAAGTCGGTCGCTTCGCGCTCCAGCGCCAGCGACAAACGGTGCTCGCCGATGCCGATGTCCGCCTGGTACATGAAGGTCGTTCGCTCGGACGCCGTCGAGGAATCCTCGACGCCGTCAACCAGGTTGCGATTATCGGATTCGAAGTAGCGGGCCGACAACCGCTGCCGGAGTCGGGCGCCTGGACGGTGCAGGGTAGCGCTGACGTCGGCATACAGATTGTCTGCTTCCGTCACATAGTCGCCGTCGGTCGGCAGCCCCGTGACGAAGAAGTCCACAGGATCGTATTCCGTGTAGGCGTCGGTCGACCGGATTCCGGCATCGAAGGTCAGCGCGTCCGTCGCATCGATGCGGCCGCCCAGGGACAGGCTCGCGATGTCCGAGCCGTCCTTTTCGGCGCCGGTCCTGGATATATTGATGCCGTCTGTGTCGAGGTACTCGAAACCGCCGTTCACGGCCCACCGGTCCGATCCGGTGGCGCCGTTCAGGCCGACGTTCCCGGTCGCATGGGAGCCGCCCTCGGCATAGGCGCTGAGATACGGTTCGCTGCGCTGGCGATCGGTCACGACATGGACGACGGCGGCAACGGCATCGCTGCCCCACAGCGCACTTTGCGGTCCGCGTACGATCTCCACGCGGTCCACGTTAGCGGTCGTCAGGTACTCCCAGCGAAATTCGTCTCCCGTCGCGGGATCGTTCGCACGGACGCCGTCGATCAGTACCAGCACGTGATTGGCCTCGGCGCCGCGTACGCGCACCTGCGTCTGCGACCCGACACCGCCGGAGTGACTGACCGCGAATCCCGGCACCATGCGCAACAGGTCCGAAACGTAGCGGGCCTCGAGTCGCTCGATGTCGCTCCGGTCGATCACGGTGCTGGCGTTGCCGAGGTGATTGATATCGATCGGCGACCGCGCGCCCGTGACGACGATCTGGTCGATACCGGGGTCGCCCGCATCCGGCGACTGGGCCAATGCATGCGGGCTCAGGGCGAAGCCCAGGCTCGCAACAACGCAGACAAAGCGTCGGATCATTATTCTTCTCCCCCCAGGACCCCCGTACCTGTTCTTTTGCTTCAATCGGGGAGGGGAGCATCGGTTCCCACGAATCGCCCGCCGCGATCGAATGGTGCATGGCTCGGCAGGCCGGTCTCCGGACTCATGAGGAGCGTGTCATCCGCCTCGTCAATCGCCTTCCCACGCTCGACGCGCAGTGGCCTGGTTGATTGACTGCCTCATTTACCGTTGCGGGGGCAGTGACGGGTTTGTCTTGGTCGACGCACCGTCTTCCCGGTTAACGCCCGCTTTACCCGGACGTTCACCTGTCGATGTTGCGCGCCACTGTACGATAGCAGGTGGTCCCGATCAAGAATCTGTCACCCAATGCGGTTGCGATCCCGATCGGCCGCGCGTAACGTTTGCCGGCACGAGAAAAATCCCGGAGAGCGCATCTTGAAGAATCGCAGAATCATCCCGATTGCTATCGGCGTGGCGGCGCAGCTGATTGTGGCACAGGCCGTGGCCCAGTCAGCCGGCGTGCTGCACGACGAGCGCGAGGTGCATCTCGCGGACGTCCGGCAGATGACCTTCGAGGGCGAGAACGCCGAGGCCTACTGGTCGCCGGACGGCAGCGAACTGGTTTTTCAGCGGAAGTACACGCCTTACGAGTGCGACCAGATCTTCCGCATGCCGGTCAGCGATCCTGCCGCCATGTCGCTGGTGTCCACCGGCACAGGGCGCACGACCTGCGGATATTTCACGGCCGACAGCGAGCGCGTCATCTTCTCGTCGACGCATGCGGCTGGCGAGGCCTGCCCGGCCGTGCCGGACTTCTCCCGTGGCTACGTCTGGCCGATCTACGAGACTTACCAGCTGTACAGCGCCAACCCGGACGGCTCCGACCTCAGGGCCCTGACGGACACGCCCTTTTACGATGCCGAGGCGACGGTTTGCAGCGAGGATGGCTCGATCATCTTTACGTCGACGCGTGACGGCGACCTCGACCTGTACCGGATGGACGCAGACGGCGGCAACGTCAGGCGGCTGACGGACACACCGGGCTATGATGGCGGCGCGTTCTTCTCTGCCGATTGTTCACAGATCGTCTGGCGCGCGTCGCGCCCGACCGGCGAGGCGCTCGCGGATTACCAGGCCTTGCTGGGCCAAGGTCTGATCCGGCCCAGCGAGCTGGAAATTTATGTCGCCAATGCCGACGGGACGGACCAGCGCCAGGTGACCTATGTCGGCGGCGCCAACTTCGCGCCGTACTTCTACCCGGACGGCAAGCGCATCATCTTCTCCTCGAACCATCACGACCCGCGCGGCCGCGAGTTCGACCTGTTCGCGATCAACGTCGACGGGACCGCGTTGGAACAGATTACCTACACGGAGGGGTTCGACGGCTTCCCGATGTTCTCGCCGGACGGGCAATACCTCGCGTTCGGCTCGAACCGCAACCAGGGCAAACCCGGCGAGACCGATGTCTACGTCGCGCGCTGGGTCGATGGCGAGATCGCCAGTGCCGAAGCGCCAGCCGACCGCTACCGGGACGATGTCGCATGGCTCAGCGACGATGCCCGTGGCGGCCGCGGCATCGGCTCCGTCGGGCTCGCCGAGGCCGCGGACTGGCTGGAGCAGCAGTTCGAGGCGATCGGCCTCGAGCCGGCCGGTGCCGACGGCGGTTACCGGCAGATTTTCGACGCGCTGGTCGACGTGGAGCGGGATCCCGCAGCGTCGCTGGCCATCGACGGCGAGGTCCGGGCACAGGACGCGTTCATGATCCCCGGTTTCTCGGCCAATGTCGCCGTGACGGGCGACGTCGTATTCGCGGGCTGGGGCATAGATTCGGAGGAGCACGGCATCGACAACTACGATGGCGTCGACGTCGCAGGCAAGATCGCGCTGGTCCGGCGTTTTACGCCGCGGGACGGCGCCCTCGAAGACGAGGCTGCGCGGCGCCGGCTCGGCGATATCCGTTACAAGGCCTTCAAGGCGCGCGAGCACGGGGCGACGGCGCTGCTGGTCGCCGACCTGTCCGAAGAAGATGAAGCGCCGTTTCCGGGTTTGCGCGTCGACATGCAGGGCGATGCCGGCATCCCGGTGGCCGTGATCGGCAGAGACGACGCAAGAAAATTGCTGGCTGGCGGTCACACCGTCAGCCTGGATGCGCGCCTGGTCGAGATCCGCAAACCGGCCGAGAACATCGTCGGCCGCGTCAGCCCTGACACGCGGCTGGCCGGCGCCGTGCTGGTCGGCGCGCACTACGATCATCTCGGCATGGGCGGGGAAGGCTCGTTGGAGCCCAACGTCACAGCGCCGCACAATGGCGCCGACGACAATGCATCCGGCACGGCAGCGCTCCTCGAAGCGGCCCGGCTGATCGTTGCCCGCAAGGATTCCCTCAGCCGCGACGTCGTGTTCGTCGCTTTCTCCGGCGAGGAATCCGGTCTGCTCGGCTCGAGCGAGCTTGCCCGCTCGCCGTTGCCGGGCACCGCACCTGCGGGGCTGGTTGCCATGCTCAACATGGACATGGTCGGGCGCCTGCGCAACAACCGGGTGTCCGTGCTCGGTGGCGACAGCGCCGAGGAATGGAGAGAGATCGTGCCGCCATTGTGCACAGAGCTCGGCATCGAATGTCGGCTCGGCGGCGATGGTTACGGTCCGTCGGACCAGACGCCCTTTTACGCGGCGGGCGTCCCCGTGCTGCATTTCTTTACGGGCGCGCACGACGACTATCACCGCTCGACCGACGACGTGGAACGCATCAATGCCGGCGGCGGCGCGCGCATCGCAAGTCTCGTTGCCGACGTCGCCTTCGAGCTGACCTCGGTCGACGCCATTACCTACATCGCCTCGGCTGCCCCGCCGCCGCAGGGCGATGTCCGCGGTTACGGTGCGTCGCTCGGCACGATCCCGGACTATACCGGCGCGCCCGACGATAAGACCGGCATGCTGCTCGCCGGCGTCCGCGAAGGGGGTCCCGCTGCCGCGGCCGGCCTGCTGAAGGGCGATCGCATCGTCGAACTCGCCGGCCGCGAAGTCCGCGATATCTACGACCTCATGTACATCCTGCGCGAAGCGAAGCCCGGCGAGTCCGGCAACGTTATCGTCGAGCGCGGCGACGAGCGCCTCGAAACCATCGTCACCTTCGGCAAGAGCCGGGGCCGGTGAGGATGGCGTTTTAGCCGGGATTCATGGGCATAGCGGACCTCTAACGCTACAGCCGCTGCTAAGCGCCCGCCTCATTCCAAATCGGTCTGTCGATCCTGTAACGAAAACCCGTGCCGTGCCTGTCTATAAAGACAGGCCCCCGGGCGTTTTTAATGTCGAATAACAGGAGAGTGATTCGTGCGACTGGCGGCATTTCTGTTGGTAGCGGCGATGGCGGGCTGCACGACCGGGCCGGGTGAGTTTTCCGGCAGGCATGCCAAGAACGGCGGAATCGACAGGGTCGAACGGCTCGGCGTCATGACGCTCACCGAATCCCCCGTCGAATTTCAGTGCAAAGCGCGACAGGTACGCTGGTGCGCCGACCAGGGCCGCGGCGTGAACTGCAAGTGTGTTTATGTCCAGGCGGCCGAGGGCCGGCTGGTGCGCATGGTGCAGGCGCTGCGCAATCAATCGCCCGTTCGCTGACCCGGCCCCGCCGGGCGGCCGACATTCCGGGGACGGTTTCCCGCGCGCTCCATCTGTGCTTCACTAACCGGTCAGTCCCGCCCCGGTTTGCCAGATGTTCGAGGAAATCCAGGATTACGAAAACGACCCCATCGAGGCCATGTTCGTGCGCCTCGCGGCCGACGATGACCCGGGCAAAATCGACCTCGGCATCGGCGTATTCCGCGACGAGTCCGGCAAGGCGCCGGTCATGCAGGCCGTGCGCAAGGCGGAGCAGCAGCTATATGCGCGTGACCTGCCCAAGTCCTACCTGTCGCCCCTGGGTAATACCGCCTACTGCACAGACGTCGAAAAACTGGCCCTCGGTGCGGGGCACCCGGTGCTGCGTGACGGCCGCATCGTTTCCGCGCAGACGCCGGGCGCCGGCAGCGCGCTGCGGGCCGGCGCCGAGTTCGTGCACAGCCTGAACGCCGAATCCGCGCTCTGGGCTTCCCGGCCGGTGTGGACCCACCAGCTCGAATTCTTCGATAAAGCCGGCATGGGCATTCGCAGCTATCGCTATTACGACCAGCAGAACGGGGTGCTCGACTTCGACGGCATGCTCGACGACCTGGCGGGCATGCGCCGCCAGGATGTGCTGCTGGTGCATGGTTGCTGTCACAACCCGACCGGCCAGGACCTGTCGGCGGACCAGTGGCAGCGACTCGCGGACCTGGTCGTCGAGACCGGCGCGATCCCGTTCGTGGACATCGCCTACCAGGGATTCGGGGCGGGCATCGAAGAAGATGTGGCCGGGGTGCGCCTGTTCGCGGAGCGCGTGCCGGAGATGTTGCTGACCGTTTCGTCATCCAAGTCATTCGGCATCTACCGGGAGCGGGCAGGGCTCCTGTCGGTGATCGTGCCGCCCGAGGGCGCCGACGTCGGCAGCGTGCGCAGCAAACTGCGCGACACGCTGCGCCAGCTCTATTTCATGGCGCCGGATCACGGCGCCGCCGTCGTGCACGAGATCCTGTCGACGCCCGAACTCGAGCAGCTGTGGCGTGAAGAGCTCGACGCCATCCGCAGTCACGTTGTCGAGATGAGATCTTCCCTGCGGAAGACCATCGAGGCGGCGAACCCGGACTTCGACGCGTCATTCATCGAGCGCCAGCACGGCATGTTCTCCTGCCTGCCGATTACGGCCGAGGAACAGCTGCTGATGGAGAAGGAATATCACATCTACATGCTGCCCAACGCGCGGGTGAACGTTGCGGCGATGAACGCCGAGCAGTCGAAAACGCTGGCCAAGGCGTTTGCTTTCATCAGGGCGTCGCGCGGCCCGGCATCGAAGACAGCCTGACGTTCGACGGCGGCGCCCGCTCCGATGTTTCCGATCAAAGACGACAATCCGCAGATTCTCGTCCCGTACGCGACGATAACGATCGTCGCGCTCAATATCGTCTCGTGGGTATTCCTGCAGGGGATGGGTTCCGCGCAGGCGCTGGCGGGCTCGGTGTGCCAGTTCGGACTGATCCCCGGCGAGTTGCTCGATCTCGTTCCGGCCGGCACGCGCCTGCCGCTCGGTGCGGGCAGCGTCTGTATCCTCGGCGACGCCGGCAACTGGTATACGACCGTGACGTCGATGTTCATGCACGGCGGCTGGATGCACATCATCGGCAACATGTGGTTCCTGTGGATCTTCGGCGACAACGTCGAGGACGCGATGGGACCGACACGGTTCATTTTCTTCTACCTTCTTTGCGGCCTTGCGGCAGCGGCGTTCCAGGTGGCGGCGGACCCGTCGTCACAGATCCCGATGGTAGGCGCATCGGGCGCCATCGGCGGCGTCATGGGCGCTTACATATTCCTGTACCCGCGGGTCCACGTGCACATGCTGTTCATCCTCGTTTTTTACGTCACCACGATCGCGGTGCCCGCATTCCTGATGCTCGGTTACTGGTTTATCGTGCAGGTACTGAGCGGCGTCGCAAACTACGGCCAGGGCGGCGGCGGGGTCGCGTTCTGGGCGCACGTGGGCGGCTTCGTGGCCGGTGTTGTGCTGATCTTCCTGTTTCGCGACCGGGCGCTGCTTGCCAAACATCCCTACCACGGCTGGCGGAAACGGGAGACGCCGACACGCAACTGGCAGCGCATCGACAGGCGCTGACGATGCGTCGACTCGCATACCTGTTGCTGTTCCCCCTGTCGGCCCTCGCGGACGAGGCGCTGATCGCGGTCGCCGCGAACTTCAACCCGGTCATGCAGGAACTCCGCGACGAATTCGAGGCGTCGACTGTACATTCCATCGAACTGTCGAGCGGCTCGACCGGCGTCCTTTATGCACAGATCGTCAACGGCGCGCCGTTTGACGCCATGTTCGCCGCCGACCAGGCGCGGCCGATGCGCCTCGAGGAAAACGGCATTGGCGTTGCCGGCACGCGTTTTACCTATGCAGAAGGCCGGCTCGCGCTGTGGAGCCTGGCGCCGGACCTGATGTCGACTTCGGTGCGGGAATCGCTGTCTTCGGGAAACTTGCGCAAACTGGCCATCGCCAATCCGGAGCTCGCGCCCTACGGGATAGCGGCGCGCGAGGTGCTGTATGCGACCGGCACATGGGATTCGCTCGAGGGGAAGCTCGTTTACGGCGAGACTGTCAGCCAGGCGTTTTCCATGGCGGCGCTGGGCAGCGCCGACGCCGGCCTTGTCGCGCTGTCCAACGTACTGCTGACGCGCGAAAAATTTCCCGGGCACTACCTCGAGGTGCCCGCCGAACTGCATGCGCCGATCCGTCAGGACGCCATACTCCTGAAGCGCGGCGCGGACAATGAAGCGGCGCGGGCGTTCCTGGCGTTCCTGCAAAGTGACGCGGTTCGGGCGAAAATGGCCACCTACGGCTACTGACGGAGACTGACTGGTGCCGGATCTCGGACCCCTCTGGCTGTCGCTTGCCCTCGCAGGAATCACGACCGTGATTCTGCTGCTGGTCGGCACGCCGATCGCCTGGTGGCTGGCCGGCACGCGGTCGCGGCTGCGGCCCGCCATCGAGGCGATCACGGCGCTGCCGCTGGTCCTGCCGCCGACCGTGCTCGGTTTCTACCTGCTCCTGGTTCTCGGGCCGGCGTCACCCATCGGCGGGTTCTGGCTGGAGATCACGGGCGACGCCCTGACGTTCTCGTTTGCGGGGCTGGTTGTCGCCTCCGTCATCTATTCCCTGCCATTCATGGTGCAGCCGCTGCAAAACGCGTTCGAGGCAATAGGCCGGGGGCCGCTGGAGGCCGCGGCGACCCTGCGGGCAAGTCCGAGGGACGCTTTTTTTTCGGTGGCGATGCCGCTTGCTCGCCGGGGATTTATTACGGCTGCGGTGCTGACCTTCGCGCACACGATCGGCGAGTTCGGCGTCGTGCTGATGGTCGGCGGCAACATACCCGGCGAGACACGCGTGATTTCGATCGCGATTTACGAGCACGTCGAGACGCTCAATTACGGCGCCGCGCATATTCTTTCCGCCGGCTTGATCCTGTTTGCGTTCCTGGTGCTATTCCTGGTTTACGCCATTCGGCGAGGCAACCGGATCAATGTCTGAGCCTGCACGCACAAGGCTGTCGGTCGACGTCAGCGCCGATTTCGCCGGCTTCAAGCTGGACGTCGCGTTCGACGAGCATCTCGAGGGCATTATCGGCTTGTTCGGGCCGAGCGGCAGCGGCAAGAGCACGCTGTTGAGAATCATCGCGGGTCTCGATACCGATGCCCGGGGTTCCGTAATGCACGGCGAGGCTTGCTGGCAGGACAGCGCGCGAAAAATATTCCTGCCGGCCTGGCAGCGGCCTGTCGGTTACGTGTTCCAGCGCGCCCGACTGTTCCCGCACCTGTCGGTCGCAGGCAACCTGGACTATGCGCACCGGAGAAGCAGACCGGATGCCGGTTCGGGGTCGAAACAGGAGATCGTCGATGCCATGAGCATCCGCCCGCTGCTCGATCGCGACGTCGGCTCGCTGTCCGGCGGCGAGATGCAGCGCGTGGCCATCGCGCGGACATTGCTCAGCCGGCCGCAGCTCCTGCTGCTGGACGAACCGCTCGCATCGCTGGATGTCGGGGCAAGAAACGACATCCTGCCCTACCTCGAATCGCTGAATGCGACCTTCGGCATTCCGGCGATATTCGTCAGTCACGCCGTCGAGGAAGTGGCGCGACTCGCCGACCGCGTCATCCTGCTCGAGGACGGCAGGATCGATGCGATCGGCAGCGCAGCGGGGATCCTGAGCCGGGAATCGCTCAGGCCGGCGGCGATCCCTTTCGAGCCCGTCACGATCCTCGAGGTCACGGTAACCGGCCACATCCAGGACCTGCACCTGACCCGCGTCGAACACGAGGGCCAGGTGTTGACCATCCCGGAACTGGAGGCGCGCACAGGCGACAGCGCGAGGCTCGCGGTCAGGGCCGGCGACGTCGTACTGGCAAGCGGCAATCCCGGGAAGCTCAGCGTGCGCAACGTCCTCGCGGGCACGGTCGACGCCATCGCGGATATTCCGGATGCCGCGTTTGCGCTGGTAACGGTGAAAGTCGGCGCCACCTCGCTGAAGGCGCGGGTGACCCGGCATGCCGTGGCGGAGCTGGAGCTGGCGCCTGGCGCGCCGGTCTTTGCGTTGATCAAGACCGCGACCTTCGATCGCGGACTCTGAGCGTTATCGAGGCTCTTCCTCTTCTGCGTCCTCGTCTTCGCCCACCTCCTGGGGTGTCGGCAACGGCAGCGGGTTCGCTGCGGGCCGCCCCTCCAGGCCTTCCCTGAGCGCCTCGGCATCCTCCCTGTCAATCTTGTGGAAAGCGCCAAGCGAGCACCGATTGCCTGCCCGCACCCCGAACCCATCGTTGTAGAGCACGCTGATGTAGTCCATGCGGCACAGTCTGCCCATGCTCGTTTCGTACGAGAACCGGTCTTCGCGGGCCAGCCCGCCGCAGGCTCTGGACAGGATGTTGTGGTAAACCGTCGTGCCGCGCATATAAAAGAGCACGTTGCGGTCGTCGAGGACCTCGGTCCTGCGAATACTCCTCAACGGGACACATTCCACGGTGTTCTCGTCGTAGACCGGCTCCTCCTCCGTGGACGCCCCGGCATCCGGCTGCTGCGCGCCGGCCGGCGCCGACAGCGCGAGTGCAAGGGCCAGCCATGCAGGAATAAATTTGGTGTTTGGCTTGTGCATCGTAGGATTGCCTGTGATCATTCTAAACCCAATCTGCGGTTCCGGTAGCCAAACGCAGCCGTCCGGGGACCGGTCACGAGGTATTTAGAGTTATGGCCCTGAAACTAAGTTCCCGCCACGAGTGGGTCAGGAAGTCCGAACTGCGGGCGATGAGCGTGGAATGCGAGCGTGTCGGCGGCGTCAACCTGTCGCAGGGCGTCTGTGACCTCGCCGTTCCCCAGCCGGTCGTCGAGGCCGCCAAGGCCGCCATCGACAAAGGCGATAACAGCTACTCGAGGCATGACGGCACGCGGCAGTTGCGGGAGGCCCTGGCCGCAAAATACGGCCGCATTTACGGGCTCGACGTCGACCCCGAGACCAACATCGTCGTCAGCGCCGGTGCGACCGGCGCGCTCTACTGCTCCTGCCTCGCACTGCTGGAGCCGGGCGACGAAGTCCTGCTATTCGAGCCCTATTACAGCTACCACGAGAGCACGATCGTCGCGACGCAGGCTGTCCCGGTATTCGTAAAGACCAAGGCGCCGGACTGGTCGTTCTCCATGGAGGATCTAGAGAATGCGGTGACCGAGCGGACCCGGGCGCTCATCCTCAACACGCCGGCCAATCCGTCGGGCAAGGTCTGGTCGCGAACCGAAATGGAACTCGTCGCAGATTTTTGCGAGCGGCACGATCTGTTCGTCTTCACAGATGAGATCTACGAGCATTTTATCTTCGACGGCGGCGAGCACATCAGCGCGGCTACGCTGCCCGGCATGCGGGAACGCACGATCACGATCTCCGGGCTGTCGAAAACGTTCAGCATTACCGGCTGGAGAATCGGCTACGCGATCTGCGATGCGCAGTGGGCGAAGGCGATCGGCAATTTCAACGACCTCATCTATGTATGCGCCCCGACACCGCTGCAGATGGGGGCCGCCGCCGGCATCGTCGAGCTCGATGACGCCTTCTTCAGGGCGCTGTCCGACAAGTACCGGGGCAAGCGCGAAATCCTTTGCAACGGCCTCGTCGACGCGGGCCTGACGCCTTGCGTTCCCCAGGGCGCCTACTACGTGCTGGCCGACGTTTCGTCGCTGCCCGGCAACGACAGCAAGGAGCGGGCGCTGTACCTGCTCGAAAAGACCGGCGTTGCGAGCGTGCCCGGCCAGGAGTTCTTCAAGGGCGAGGAGGGCGAGACCATCGTCCGCTTCTGCTTCGCCAAGGAGGACGACGTCCTCGAGGATGCCTGCCGTCGCCTGCAGGCGCTCAAATCGGCTAAGGCGCAGGCAACCGGCTAGCCGGTCGTCCATGCACGATGGCGGCGACGCCGACCCTGTATCTCTTCCACGACCCGATGTGCTCGTGGTGCTGGGGATACCGGCCGGTATCCGATCGACTGGCCGCCGCGCTGCCGGCGGGGATCGGCTTGCGCAAGATCGTCGGCGGGCTTGCGCCCGACTCTGACGAGCCCATGAATGCACAGATGCGCGAGCGCCTGGCGCAGACCTGGCGACGCATCCACGAGCTGCTCGGCACCGAGTTCAATTTCGATTTCTGGACAGAATGCCGGCCGCGGCGCTCGACCTACCCGGCCTGTCGCGCCGTGCTCGCTGCCGGCAGGCAGGGTCGATATGACGAGATGATCGACGCGATCCAGCGCGCTTACTACCTGCGCGCCATGAATCCTTCGGACAGCGACACGCTCGAGACGCTGGCGGCCGAGCTGGGGCTCGACCGCGAACGCTTCGCTGCGGACATTCGCTCGGCCGAGGTCGAGACGATGCTGCAGTCCGATGTCGCGCTGACGAGAAGCTGGTCCGTCGACGGGTTTCCGTCGCTGGGCCTCGAACTCGACGGCCGCAAGCACGTCGTTCCGCGCGATTACCGGGATCATCGCCCGACACTGGCCTGCATCGAGGAATTGCTGGCGGGAGCGGGATCCGCGCCATAGTGACGCGGCTTCGTGCCGGCCCTAGTACCGGCGATGACTCCGCCGCCAGTACTCGTCCAGCAAGCCATCGTCATGCAGCTGACGATAGAACGAATCGGGATCGCACAGCACCGGGAACCTGATGGCGGATTCATCCGCGCGCCGCCAGCGCGCACGCTTGACCGGAGGCTCCTTGTAGTAGTCCGGATCGTGCAGGGTCATGACGCCGACGAGCCTGCCTTCGTCGTCGATGCTGTAGCGCTCGATGACCCGCGCATTTTCCGAAACCGGATCGCCGTTCCACTCCCGGACCCCGGGCTGCAGGTGCGTCGTTTCCACGACCAGCGTGCTGCCTTCCCAGCGACCCGAGGAGAAGCCGAGCGGATACCAGTCCGTGTACTCCGGTGGTCGCCGGTCATCGAGGTAGATACGCCGGATCTCGTTGCCGAGCACTATCGTCAGCTGCTGTCCCGCCTGGTATATCTCCGGGTCATTACCGCGAAATGCCCAGCCGTTCACCAGCCCGGACGATTGGCAGCGCTGTCCCGGCAGATCCATTTCCACATCGAACCCGGCCTTCCATTCCGCCGCCGCGTCGGTCAGGTCCATCGTCAGGCGGCGGACGCCGCCGACCGCCGTCACCCAGCTGCCGGACAGGTCCACCGGGGCGGGCGCCAGTTCGGACGTGGCGGGCGGCACATGCGGTACCGCGGTCCAGTTGCCGGTGGGCGCCGGGCAGGCCAGCGGCAGGCGCTCGCACAATGCCCGGATGTCATCTGGCGGTGTCTGCTCGGGGCCGAATTCTCCGCCGATTGCGCCTGCCGACAGGGACCCCGTCAGGTAGCGGGTAAAAGGCATGCCGGTCGCAGTCCGGTCGTCCATGCTGAAGGCAATCTCGTCGCCGTCGACGGAGAGCCGCACCGGACCGCCCTCTACAAATGCGACCAGGCCGTCGTCGTCACTGCGGATCTCCAGCAGGCCTTCCATCGTGAACCGGCCCTGCACGAGCGTGATATCCCACTTGCCGACGAAATGCTCCGCGGTAAACGCCGGTCCGCCGACAAGCAGCAGCGCCGCGACCAGCCAGGCGCGCATCAGTTGCCCACCTTGTTTTCGAGTATCGAGCCATCCTCGCGAGTGATGACGCGGATGAACATTTTCGGCGAGCCGTCGTAAGTCGGATCGCCGCTCATGGTGATCTTCTCGCCGACTTTGAGCGTGTCGCGCACCCATCCCCGGCGGCGCAGCGCGGACGGGTTGTGTCCGTGCGTATTCCAGGTCACCTTGCTGCCGTCATCAGCGGTGACCTCGACGAATACGCGAATATGCGGCGACTTGAACCAGATTTCCGTGACCACGCCTTCGATGGTCACCGAGCCATTGATGTCGTATTCCGCGAACACGGAGTGATGCGCATTTGAATCCTGCAGCGGCAATGTGACCAACAGGAGCAAAACGGTCGTGACTGTGGCGATCTTCATCATTGCTTCCTCATTTCCGGTTCAACGGTTTGCAACTCAATGAACCGTCATGCTGGCGATCAGGCAGCCACAAGCGAACTGCGGGATCGGTTTGTAGAATCTGACGTCGCCGCGTCCGCCGGCGGCGCCGGCGACCGCGATCGAGGTGCGTATTTCCAGCGCGCCGCCGCCGGCGTCGCTGATGATGTCGGCGTCGTCGTAGCCGGTCATCGCCGGCACGTCGTGCCTTGCCCAGCGATCCAGGAAATCCTCGTCCCAGGCTGAATTGATTTTGCCGCTGTCCGGCGTGCAGGGCCAATGCGAGGTGCCGCCCGTGCCGAGCAGAGCGATGCGCTCCGGCACGCTGTCGAAGGCGGCCCGAATAGCGCGTCCGAACTGGTAGGCGCGCGACAGCGGTGAAAACGGTGGCGACTGGCAGTTGATGTTGGCGGGGATGACCGGCAGATCGTATTCGGGCGTGAGGTGATGCAGCGGCACCATGATGCCGTGATCGAAGCGCCATTCCTCGGCGTAGCTGACGTCCGCCTCCTGCATGGTCCGTTCGATGAGACGGCGCGATAATGCCGCGTCGCCGGGCACGCGGACTCTCGGTATGCCGAGCCAGTCGGCATCCTCGATGGGACCCTCGTAACTGTCGGCCATGCCGATCGCGTATGCGGGCATGTTGTCGGCAAAGAAATTGGCGAAATGTTCGGCCGAGATCACGAACAACGCGTCCGGTTCGCTGGCCCGAATGTCTTCGCGCAGTCGTCCGAACTCGGCCACCAGTGACGCATAGTCGTCGGCCGCAGCGGCTTCCGGGCGATTCGTAATGCCCGGTGCGTGACAACAGATGCCGGCGTAGACGAGGCTCATGGGTCGCTGATGTTGTCGGCGGTGACGCCTTCCCGGTTCAGGCAGCGCCAGGTCGCATCGCGCGCGAACATGCGCTCGGCGTGCGCGGTCCAGTGGGGCATGTCGGCAACGTGCGGCCTGACGTCGTCCCGCTGGCTCCAGATCCAGAACACGAGCAGGTAAGGATCGACCACGCTGAATTCGTCGCCGAGCGCCCAGGTTCTGCCCGCCAGTCGCCTGTCGACCTCGAGCAAGGTCCTGCGCAGGTTAGGGATGCCGACTTCCTGCACATCGGGGTAACGTGATGGGTCGCCGACCAGGTACTGCGGCTTGAACAACGGGCGGAATGCGATGTGCACGCTCGCAGACAGGAAGTTCATCCATTCATGCGCCCGGGCGCGCGCCAGCGGCTCGCTGGGCAGCAGGCCGGCATTGGCGGTATCGGCGATAAAACTCAGGATCGCGTGCGCCTCGGTGAGGACTTCATCGCCGATGCGCAGCGCGGGTATCTTTCCCCACGGATTGATGGCGAGGTAAGCGGCCGCCTGGTGCTCGGCCTTCCGCACCCGCACGGGCGCCAGCGTGAACGGCAACCCCGACTCCTCGAGCGCGATGTGGCAGGCGAGCGAGCAGGCCCGCGGGCTCGAATACAAGGTCAGGTCCGGCACATCTCGCTCCCCGTCGAACGGAGTACCAATCTGCCAAAAGGCCGGGGGCCGGACAACCGTAACGCGCGCTCAGTCCGACACCCGGTTCGGCATACGAAACGCGCCCGGGTCAGGCGGATGCGACAGCCGACTCGTCGTCGGCTGACGGATTTTGCAGGTCCGTCCGGTTGACCACCTCGTAAGCCAGTCGGCCCTGCGCGATGTCGACGATCGCGTGAAAGATCATCGGCAGCCACAGCGAACCGCTCATCAGGAACAGCAGCGCGAATGCCGCGCCAACCAGCGTGATCTTCGGCACGTTGGCCCAGCCCTGGTAGGCGTGCGCGATACCGAAACCGATCGTGCTGATGACGGCTGCGGCCCAGACCGGCATGAACATGGACAGGTACCAGATGAAGTATCCCCGCCACACCGTTTCCTCGACGATTCCAGCGGTCAGCGAAACGCCGTAGAAACGGGCCAGTTCGTTCCCGTTCCGGGGCAGGATGATGTCGACGTCGCCCGCACTGGCCCGGAGCCTGGCGAGCTCGTCGGCATCGAGCGACGGCAGCCGGCGGATCTGCAGGACGAAAAAGAGGCTCCCTGCAACGACCAGCGCGGCGGCGAGGAAGAAGAGGCTGTCGACGCGGAGGTCGAAGCCCAGCACTGTCCAGGGTCGGCCACTGAGCGCCCAGGCGATCATCGTGACGACGAACAGCAGCCAGAGGCTCAAGGCCGTCGAGTTGTAAAGCGTCTTGCGATCGACCTTTTCGCCGCTGGCGATGCGCTGCAACAGTCGTCGAAAGCTGAAAAATGAAACCAGCGGGAAGACGATCGCTGCAATCAGGAATACGGCATGGTCGAGGATGGACATGATTTGTTTCCGCTTTTATGAATATTTATAATTACGTGAACAAAAGTTTATTCACGTTTTCGTGAATAGTCAAATTTTTGAGAAATCTGATTTTAATCAGGGAGTTGCGTGAATGGAAACCTACGTCATCAAGCGCCTGGAGCAAGCGAAACTCCTGACTGATCCGTTCAAACTCAAGGTACTCGAAGGTTTTGCGTCCAATCCGGCAACGACCAAGCAGGTGGCCGACCGGATGGGCGAGAAGGCGCCCAGGCTTTATCGGCATGTCGATGCGCTGGTCGAGGAGGGGCTGCTCGAACTCGTCGAGGAGAAGCCGAAACGCGGCACGATCGAACGCTACTACAAGACCATCGCCGATCGTTTCGAGGTCGATCCGGGTCTCTTTTCGTCGCACAGGGACTCTGGCGACGGTGCACTCGACCTGTTGCGCCAGGTCATCCGGGACGTCGAATCCGACGTCGTCAAATGGTTCGATCAACACGCGGACGCTGAAGCGGATCGGGACGACCTGCCGCTGTTGATGAAATACAACGTCCGCGGCAGTCCCGAGGAAATCGCCCGCCTGCGCGAGAAGATCGAGGGATTCCTGGAAGACTGCAATGCGGCGGGCGAGGATCGCGCGCACGATCCGGACCATCTCAGCTATGCCGGATTTATCGCTTTTTATGAGCGTCCGGAATCGAATTGAATTTAATGTTGGCGCGGACGGTCTGTAATATAGCCAGACACAAGGTGGAATCCCGCTCAATGCCGAAAACAGCCCGCAAGGCCGGTCTCCTGATCATTGTCGCTGCAACGCTGGCGGCGGGCAGCGCCGTCGGCCAGGAACAGGCCGAATCCGCGCGCCTCGAGGTCAGGGAGGCGCCCGGGGAATTCCAGTTCGTCCGCCTCGCCTATTCGGCCAACCGCTACGGGCGCGGAGGCGGCTGGGGCAGGGGACGGCGGCAGATGTGGCAGACCGACTGGCCGGACGCCGAATACCATTTCACCAAGGGCGTCGACCGCCTGACGCGCATCGAGGTCGCCGAGCAGGGTCGCATACTCACGCCGCTCGACGACAACATCTATGACTACCCGTGGATCTATGCCGTCGAGGTGGGTTACTGGTACCTGAGCGACCAGGAGGCCGCGCATTTGCGCGAATACCTGCTGCGTGGCGGCTTCCTGATGGTCGACGACTTTCACGGCAGCTGGGAATGGTCGGCATTCGTGTCGTCGATGGAGAAAGTCTTCCCCGACCGGCCGATCATCGATATCCCGGAGAACGACGAGACTTTCCACGTCCATTACGATCTCGATCACCGGATCCAGATTCCCTCGCGGATGTTCATATACTCGGGCGTCACCTATGAAAAAGACGGCTACACGCCGCACTGGCGCGGGATTTACGACGACAATGGCCGCCTGATGGTCGCGATCAATTTCAATATGGACATCGGCGACGCCTGGGAGCACGCCGACTGGCCCGATTACCCGGAGAACATGACGGCGCTCGCTTATCGATTCGGCATCAACTATCTCATCTACGCGATGACCCACTGATGAGATACGTCTTTGTTTGAGGCCCTGTTCAAATATTCGCGCGAGGACTTCGCGAGAAGCGAGCTGGTCTATCTCGGCGAGTGGCCGGACTGGGTGCTGTACGCGCTGGTCCTGGTGGCGACTGTCGGCATCGGCGCACTCCTTTATTACCGGCGACGCGGCGCGCAGTGGTACCAGCTCGCCATGATCGGCGTCCTGCAGCTCGCGATGCTGGCGGTGGTGATCTGGGCGCTGCAGCAGCCGACCATTGCCACCGAGCGTCTGCGTGACGGCGAGAACGCGATCGCGATGGTCCTCGACGCGTCCGAGTCGATGGCCAACGGCTCCGGACAGACCCGCTTCGAGCAGGCCCTGGCCGCGCTGTCTTCGGTCCTGGCCGACGACGACGCGCCCGCGATGGCGGTCCGCTACTACGAACTGGGTCCGGCGGCGCGCAGCGTCGACTCCTTCCTCGGTTCGCGGCCGACGGCGCCGGCCACCTCGATCGCCGGGTCCCTGACGGCGGTTCTCGAAGAGGCGCGCTACAGTCCGGTCGCCGCAATCGTGCTGAGTTCGGACGGCGCAGACACGGGCGGCGGCCTCGGCGCCGACGCGCTCGCGGAGATCGCCGGCTACGGGGTGCCGATCCACACCATCGGTGTCGGACGAAGCTCGATGCCGGAAGATGTCGAGCTGACCGACGTCACCTTGCCCGACAACGCATTACCCGGGTCGACCGTGTCCGCGCGCGTGACGATCCGCCACGATGCGCCGGCGTCGACCAACGTCAAGGTGTACGACGGCGAAGAGCTGATCGAACTGGTGGCCGTGGAACTCGCGGCGGACGCCGGTACGACGACGACCTGGGTAGACGTGCCGCTCAATAACGCCGGTCCGCACGAGTTGCGATTCAGCGTCGACGCGGTGGAAGGCGAGTCCGAATTCAGGAACAACAGCCGCTCGGCGCTCGTCAACGTCGCCAATGAGCGATACCGCATCCTCTACTTCGAAGGCGAGCCGCGCTGGGAGTACAAATTCATGCGCCGCGCGGTCGACGGCGACGAAGACCTGGGTATCGCGACGCTGCTGCGGGTCAGCCCGAACAAGTTCTACCGGCAGGGTATCGACGGGCCCGAACAGCTGGAGGAAGGCTTCCCGACGACCCGGGATGAACTGTTCGGTTACGACGCGCTGATCATCGGCAGCATCGAGGCGGCATTCCTGAGCGTCGCGCAGCAGGAGTTGATCCGCGATTTCGTATCCGTGCGCGGCGGCAGCCTGCTGATGCTCGCCGGGCCGAGCGGTCTCGGCAACGGCGGCTGGGGGCAATCCGCGGTCGCCGACGTGTTGCCGGCGCGCCTGCCGCCGACCTCCGTGGATACCTTTCACCGCAAGAAAGCCGCGGTCGCGCTGACGCCGCAGGGCCTTGCGTCCCAAATGCTCAGGTTCGACGGCGACGACGAGCTGAATCGCGACGCCTGGCGAGAATTACCCGAAGTGGCCGACTACCAGCAGATCGGCAGCCTCAAGCCGGCGGCATCGGCGTTGATCAATGCCGAGACCGAGGCCGGGCAGATCCCCTTGCTCGTCAGTCAGCCCTATGGCCGGGGCAACGCTTACATCCTGGCGACCGGCGGCACGTGGCGCTGGCAGATGAGCCTGCCGCTCGAGGACACCAAGCACGAGACTTTCTGGCGCCAGGTGCTGCGAGCAATGGTCGGCAATGCGCCCGGGAATATCTCGCTCGACACCAGTACCGAGGGCGAGAGCGGCGAAATCAGCTTGCGTGCGGAGTTCCGTGACGACGCTTTTCGCCCCGTCGACGAGATCAGCGTAACCGCCGTCGCGTCACATGAATCCGGCGATACCCTGTCGATCCCCATGCTGCCGGGGGACGAGCCCGGCGTGTATACGGGCGCGCTGCTGCCGTCGCAATCCGGGACCTGGTACTTCGAGGCGCTCGCGGAAAAGGATGGCGAACCGGTCGCGACCAGCCGCAGCAGCATGCTGTATGAATCCGGGCAGGCCGAGCATTTCGGTTTGCGCACGAATCGCGGTCTGCTGCAGCGCCTCGCCGAGGCCACCGGCGGCGAGTACTTCGAGCCTGACGACCTGTCGGCACTGCCCGATTTGCTCCGTTATTCGAGCGCCGGCATCACCGAGACCGAGTACCGCCCGGTCTGGGATGCGCCGGCCGTGTTCCTGCTGCTGTTCCTGCTCAAGGCAGGCGAGTGGCTGCTGCGGCGGCGGTGGAACACGATCTGATGCGCCGCCTCTGCCTGCTGCTGCTCCTGGTCCCGGCCCTGGCGCTGGCCGAACTCGAAGTTGTCATCATCGAGGGCCTGGGCGGCGAAGCACGTTTTGCCGACCAGTTTGCGGACCAGGTCGGCATCGTCGAATCGGCTTCGCTTGCGCTGACGGCACGGGACAGGGTCGCGGTATTTCGCAGCGGCACGTTCGATCGCGAAGACATCCTGGCGCACTTCGCGGATCTCGCCGTCTCGATGACCGCCGATGACCGCCTGCTTTTGTACCTGATCGGTCACGGCAGCTTTGACGATCACGAATACAAGTTCAACATCGCCGGGCCGGATCTGACCGACACAGACCTGTTCGAACTGCTCGATGGCCTGCGCGCTGCGCAGCTGATCGTCAACACCAGCAGCTCCAGCGGCGCGACGCTCGACAAGCTGAAACGGGACGACCGGACGCTGATCGCGGCGACCCGCAGCGGCGCTGAAAGACACGCGACGAGGTTCGGCAATTATTTCGCCGCGGCGCTGACCGACACGACCGCCGATCTCGACAAGAACGAGTTGATCAGCGCCGCCGAGGCATTCGACTTCGCCGAGCGCCAGGTCGACGACTATTTCGAGCGCAACGGCCAGCTCGCGACCGAGCACCCGCGCCTCGAGGGCGAGCAGGGCGCGCGTTTCAGTCTCGCCCGGCTGGGTACCGTGCGCGTGGCAAGAGACGATCCCGAGCTCCGGCGCCTCGTCGGCCGCCGTGACGCATTGAATGACGCGATCGAAGGCTTGCGCATTCGCCGTGACCAGCTGACCGTGCAGGCCTACCAGGCGGAACTCCTGCCGCTGATGCTGGAACTCGCCACGGTGGAAGACGCCATCGAATCCCGCGAACGGGAGCTCGGCAATGAGCGCTGAGCGGCTCGTCATCCTGCTGCTGACGTTGCTGACGTCGGCCCTCGCGGCAGGCCGGGAAATTCACTACGGCGCGGTCGACCATCCCGCATTGCTGAGCTGCGATCGCCAGCACTGGCGCGGCGAGCTTGCCGACGCCGACCTCTGCTACCGGCGCCTGCTCGGTTCGGACGCGCCGGCGGCCGTCCGCGCGGAAGCCGCCTGGGCGCTGGGCGACCTGCAGATGGCGAACCGGCTGTTTCGTGACGCGGCTGCCGCGTCTCGCGGCGAGGCGGGCATCCGCGTGCGCTGGGGCGACCTGTTCGCAGCGACCCACCAGGACGGCGAGGCGATGAACCTCTACCGGGAGGCGCTGCAGATCGACGCGGGCAACGCGTTTGCGGCGCTCGGCGCGGCACGCGTGCTGGTCGGCGGCTTCGACGCTGAAGCGAATGCCTACCTGCAGCCGCTATTGAGCAACGAATCGCTGACGCCGGGCGCGCGCGCTGGCGCCTGGCTGCTGGTCGGTCGCATCTCGCTGGAGAACGGCAATCATGAGCAGGCCGGTGATGCCCTCGACAACGCGGAAGCTCTGCTGACCGCAGAGGACTGGCCGCCGCTGGAGCTATACGCGCTGCGTGCCGCTGCCGACCTGCTTAATAATGTCACTGACAGCCGGTATACGGCGCTGTCGCTCGAGTACAACCCGAGCTACGGGGGCATCTATTCGATCCCCGCACACTTCTATGTCATTACCCGGCGCTATCGCGAGGCGATCGACTACTACCAGAAGGCGGTCGATATCCAGCCGACGCTGGCAGGCGCGCACGAGGAGCTCGGCATCAACCTGCTGCGAGACAACCAGTTTCCGCGGGCGCGTGCGCACCTGGAAACCGCCTACGACATCGATCCGTTCAGTCCGACATCGGTCAATACGCTGCGGCTCCTCGATTCACTCGACAAGTTCGACATCATCAACGACCCCGAACTGCCCGAGCGCGGCGTCCTGCCGCTCATCCTGCGACTGCACCGCGACGAATCCGCGGCCATCGCGCCCTACGCGGTCAAACTGACGCGCGACAGCATCGCGGCGTTCACCGAGCGCTACGGTTTCGAACTGCGCGAACCGGTCGTCGTCGAGATGTACCCGGACCACGAAGACTTCGCCGTGCGCACGGCCGGCATGCCCGGCCTCGGCATCCTCGGCGCGACGTTCGGTTACGTCGTTGCGATGGACTCGCCGTCGGCTCGACCGCCCTCGCAATTCCAGTGGGGGACGACGCTCTGGCACGAGATGGCGCACGTGTTCACGCTGGAAGCGACCGGTCATCTTGTGCCGCGCTGGTTCAGCGAAGGCGTCTCGGTCTTCGAGGAATGGCGCAGCGGACCGAACCGCGGCGTCCGTATCCCGATGGCCGTCTACAGCGCGATGAAGGAGGACAAATTCCTGCCGGTCGCCGAACTCGACGAGGGATTCATCCGCCCGACCTACGACGAGCAGGTCATCGTGTCCTACATGCAGGCGGGGCTCGTGTGCGATTTCATCGACCATCGATTCGGCGACGACAAGCTGCGCGAGCTGCTCCATGCATTCGGCGACGGCATGCAGACGGCGGACGCCATTCCTGCCGTGTTCGGCATGTCGCCGACCGACTTCGACGACCAGTTCGACCGCTATGTCGATGACCAGCACGGCGCCATTCTCGATAATTTCGAGGACTGGCACCGGACGCACCAGTCGATCGGCGAGCGCGCCGCAGAGGAAGACTGGGCGGCGATCATCGAGCTGGCCGAGCACCTGATCGACCTGCTGCCGGGCTACGTCGAGCCCGACAGCCCTTACATCGCGCTGGCGCAGTCCCGCGATTCGCTCGGCGATCGTGCCGGCGCGATCGATGCCCTGAGCGCCTTCTGGCGGCATGGTGGTTACGACCCCGGCACGCTCAAGCGCCTGGGCGAATGGCTGACCGAATCCGGGCAGCAGGCGGAAGCGATCGCCGTCCTGCAGGCGGTCAACCTGGTCGACCCGCTCGACGGTGAGCTGCATGGCACGCTCGGCGACCTGCTGATGGCAGCGGACCGCGCGGCGGAGGCGCTCCCGGAATACCTGGTCGCACTGGCGCTGGACCCGCATGACAAAGCGACTGCATATTATCGGCTGGCGCGAGCGCACAGCGCGCTCGGCGACCGCGAAGCTTCGCAGGCACAACTTCTGATGGCGCTCGACGTGGCGCCCAATTTTCGACCGGCGCAGAAACTGCTGCTGGACCTGATGCGCGCCGATGACGGCATCGAACAAAACCAGGAATAACGGAAAAAAGATGGCAAGCAAAGAGAAAGAAGTTTTCGAGACGGATGAAGTGCGCGAGCTCGTCGGCAGTTTCCAGGAGGCGGCGGCGGGCCTCCGCGAGGAGGTCGGCAAAGTCATCATCGGCCAGGCGAATGTCGTCGAACACCTGTTGATCACGCTCCTCGTCGGCGGCCACTGCCTGATCACCGGCATGCCGGGGACCGCGAAGACGCTGCTCGTCAGGACGCTTGCCGACGCGCTCGGGCTGACGTTCAAGCGGATCCAGTTCACGCCCGACCTGATGCCGACCGACGTCACTGGCACCGACATCATCGAGGAAGACGCTGCAACCGGCCACCGGTCGTGGACTTTCGTCAAAGGCCCGATCTTTACGAACGTGTTGCTCGCGGACGAGATCAACCGGACGCCGCCGAAGACCCAGGCCGCGCTGCTCGAGGCGATGCAGGAACGCTCGGTGACCGTGCGCGGCGAGCATCACACGCTCGAGCCGCCGTTCTTCGTGCTGGCCACGCAGAACCCGATCGAGCTCGAGGGCACCTACCCGCTGCCCGAAGCCCAGCTCGACCGCTTCCTGTTCAATGTGCTGCTCGATTACCTCGACGACGCCGAGGAACTGGCCGTCGTCAACCGCTTCACCACCCGCGTCGATATCCCGGAGGTCAGGGCATGCACCAACGCCGCGGAGATCGTTCGCTTCCAGTGGCTGGTGCGGCAGATCCCGGTGTCGGAAGAAGTCAATCGATTCGCCGTCGACCTCGTCCGCGCCACCCGGCCGTCCGAGGCGAACGCCCCGGATGTCGTGAAGCGCTACGTCAATTACGGCGCCAGCGTACGCGCGACGATGTTCCTCAACCTGGCGGCCAAGGCCAGCGCCCTGTTGAGCGGTCGTTACCACGTTACCGAGGAAGATGTCCGTAGCCTCGCGTTGCCGGTACTGCGCCACCGCGTACTGTGCAATTACTTTGCGGAATCCGACGGCATGTCCGTGGACGACGTGCTGACGGAGATGCTGGCCAGGGTGGGGAGCTGACGCTTGTCGCCGCTGCAGGCAAGCCAGGCGACCGCGCGCGACCTGCTGCGCCCGGAGGTGCTGGCGGGTCTCAAGAACCTCGATCTCGTGGCGCGCTCGGTCGTCGAGGGCGTCATGATCGGCCTGCATCGCTCGCCGATGTTCGGCTTCAGCCAGGAGTTCGCGGAATACCGCATGTACAACGAGGGCGACGATCCCCGCTTCATCGACTGGAACGTCTATGCCCGCACCGATCGCACCTATATCAAGCGCTTCCTCGGCGACACCAATTCGCACCTGATGATCCTGCTCGACGCCAGCGCGTCGATGGGATTCGGCGGCCCGCCGGTCAGCAAACTGCGCTATGCCCAGTTTCTCGCCGCGAGCCTCGCGTTCCTGGCGGCGCGTCAACACGACGCCGTCGGCTGCATGATCTTCGATGAAGAGGTTCGCGACTACCGTGAGCCCTCGACGCGCGCCGGCAAGTTGCAGGGCGTGCTGCATTGCATCGATTCGGCGGAGGCGTCCACCGGGACCAAGTTCGACAAGCCGTTCGACAAGTTCCGCGAACAGGTCAATCGTCGCGGGCTGGTCGCCGTCATTTCCGACTTCTACTGTGATATCGACGCCTTGCTCTCCGGCGTCACGCCGCTCGCGTGGCAGGGCCAGGACGTCGTGCTGTTCCAGGTGCTCGACGAGAAGGAGCTCGATCCCGAGTTCCGTAGCAACGTGTTACTGGAGGACCTCGAGACCGGCGAGGCCGTCGAGGTGGACCCCGAATTCATGCGCGAACACTATCCGCAGCGCATCCGCGCGCACGTCGACGAACTGCAGAAAGCGGCAGCGGGCATCGGCGCCGACCACGTGCTGATCAACACCACGGATTCGCTCGACCAGGCGCTCAGGAATTACCTGCTGTTTCGAGAGCGGCGGCAATAATGAGTTTCGTCGCGCCACTTTTCCTCGCCGGAATTCTTGCGATCGCCTTGCCGCTGTGGCTGCATCGGCTGCAGACGCAGAGTTCCGATCGCAAGCCCTTCAGCTCGGCGATGCTGCTCGAGTCCGCGCAGCAACGAGTCCACGTCCGCAAGAAACTGAAATTCCTGTTGCTGCTGGGCGCGCGTATCGCGTTGCTGGCGTTGCTCGTGCTGGCGTTCGCGAAGCCCTTCCTGGCGCGGCCGCCGGAGGTCATTGCGGCGACGGACGCGGGGACCCGCGTGATCCTCGTCGATACCTCTGCGTCGATGGGACGGGCGGGCGTCTTCGACCAGGCGCTCACCGAGGCGCGGCGGGCGATCGCCGATGCCCCGAACGACGCGCTGCTCCAGGTCCTGTCCGCGGCCGGTGACCTGCAGGTGATCGGCTCGCTGACCGCAGATCGCAGCGCAGCCACCGGGTCGCTGTCGTCGCTGGCGGCAGGCGCGGTCCGCCTGGACTACGGCGAGGTCATGGGCGCGATGGAACGATATGTGTCGGCATTGCCGCCGCCCGTGGCGCTGCATTTCATCAGCGATTTCCAGGCCAGCGCGATGCCGGTGCGGTTTTCGGACGTGATTCCCGGCAGCGTCACTTCGTTCGTGCCGCACGTCGTCGGCACCGGCGATCCGTTCAACTGGTCGATCGACTACCTGCGCGAGACGGCTGACGGACTGAGCGCGGGACTGACAGGCGCCGGCGACCGGGAACGCATCGCCGATGTCGAGCTTATTGTCAACGACATCGTCGTCGACGAACGTGGCCTGAGCCCGACCGGCACGCAGTCACTGCTGTTCGCCATGCCGGCCTGGGAAGAGGGCGAGAACCGGGTGACCTTGCGCATCAATACCGATGATGACTTTGCCGCGGACGATGCCTGGTACTACATCGTCGATCGCTCGCCACCGGCGCCGATCCCGCTGATTACGATCAATGCCGGCGGCCTGCCCGTGACCTACCTGTCCGCCGCGCTCGAATCGTCCGGGTCGTACCAGGTCGAGATCATGATCGCCGGCGACTTCGATGAGCGCGTGCTGAGTCGTTATCGCTGGGCGATCGTCGACGACGTCGGCATGCTCGATCCGCAGCTCGAATCGGCGCTCACGGAATTCATCGACGACGGCGGCAGCCTGCTCGCGTTCGCCGGGGAGCGCGCTGCGGCAATGGAGACGCTGCCGGTGTCCGGGCATCGCCAGGCGGATGCCAGCCTGCGGCAGCCGGCGGACGATTTCCTGTCCATCGGCCAGATGGACACGCGCCACCCGGTCCTCGCGCAGACCGAGGGCTGGCAGAGCGTCAACGTGACGCGGAACCTGTCGCTCACGGCGCAGGATGGCGACGAAGTGCTCATTCGCCTCGAGAACAACGAGCCCTTTCTGCTCGAGCGGCGCATCGGCAACGGCCGGCTGCTGCTGATGCCGTCGATGCTCGACAACCAGTGGCACGATCTGCCGTCGAAGCCGGTGTTTGTCGGCTTCATGGTCGAAGCGGCCCGCTACCTGTCCGGCAGCAACGACATGCGCAAGACCTATACGGCGGGCGCGAGCCTGCCGCTCGTGCTGGCCGGCCACACTTCGGGACAGGTGGTGGACCCGGACGGCAATACGATCCTGTCGCTGGCTGACACGACCCGCGAACAACAAATTAAATTGGATAAACCGGGCTTCTACGAGGTCTATACCCCGCAGGGGCAGTCGCTGATTGCGGCAAACATCGATCCGCGGGAATCGGACCTGCGCAAGGTCACGCAGGAGGTCCTCGACAACTGGCAGCAGGCAACCGGCGGTCAGCCGGTCGTGGCAGGCGCCGCGTTTCGCGCCGAGCAGGAAAACGTGGTCGAGCTGTGGCACTGGATCCTGTTGATCCTCGCGGTCGTTGTCATCGGCGAATCGTTTATAGGTAATATGCACCTTGCACCGCGCAATACGGAGCGCGCATGAGTTCGACGAGCGACTTTGAACGCTACCTGAACCTTTTCAGGCTTCGCCTGAAACAGCTCGTCATGGCCCGCGGCCTGGCCGTTCTAGCGGGCGCCGCCCTCCTGGTCACCGTTATCGCTGTCAGCCTGGCGATCCGCCGTGGATTCCCGGCAGAGATCGTCGTCACCGCCCGCCTCCTGCTGTTTGCCACGATCGCCGCTATTGTCTACCGGCTCGTCGTGTTGCCGGGCCGCAATCTCGAAACGGACGGCTCTGCGGAGATCGAGGCGCGCACGCCCGGGTTCGACGGGCGGGTGAGAACCTGGGTCGAGATGCAGGCCGAAAGCCACCCGCTCGGCGAATTGCTGGCAGAGGACTCGATGCAGATCGCCGGCCGCAACGAACCCGAACAGCGGATTCCGCAACGCGAGTTTTCGACCGTGCTGACGGCCGCCGGCGTCGCGCTGGCCGCGCTCCTGTTCCTCGCCATCGCGGGACCGGGCAATTACGCCTACGGGGTCCGGCACCTGTGGTTCGGCTGGGCGTTCCCCGGCCTGTTGCCCCCGCAGAGCATCGAGGTCCTGCCGGGCGACGACGGCATCCGTCTCGGCGGCACCGTCAACGTGCAGGCCGCGATGCAGGGTTTCGATCCGGCGGATGCCTATGTCCACGCGAAGTTCGGCGACGGCGACTGGCAGCAGGTGCAGATGGCCGACCTCGGCGACAACTTCGAATTCACCTTCTTCTCGGTGCGGCAGCCGCTCGAATACTATGTGTCGGCGGCCAACGTCCGCAGCGAGACCTTCGAGATCAATGTCGTCGACCTGCCGGTGGTCGAGAATCTTGCGGTGACCTATCGCTTCCCGGAATGGACCGGCAAGGATGACGAAACGCGCGACCCGGGCGGGGATGTGCGCGCCATCGCCGATACCGAGATCGTCGTCGAGGTGACGGCCGACCGAGCGATGACGCCGGGCGAGCTGGTGATCGACGAGCAGGTCGTGCCGCTCGATATCGACGGTAATACCGCGACCGCGGCTTTCACCGTCAGCGCCGACGGCCAATACTTCGTCGCCGCCAGGGTCGGCGGCGAACAAATTCGCCTGACCGACGATTACTTCGTCACCCTGCTCGATGACGCGCTGCCGGAGCTGCAGTTCGCGCGGCCGGGCCGGGACTGGAGCGCCAGCAGCATCGAGGAAGTCACCACGCGGGTCGTGGCCAGCGATGACTTCAGGCTGGAATCTCTCGAGTTGCGGTACTCGGTGAACGGCGGCGACTGGACAGCCGTCGAATTGCCCGTCGACGCGGACTTCGCCGAGGTCGATCACGTGTTCTTACTGGAGTCGATGGCAGAAGCGGACGCGCTCGTGCCGGGTGACCTGGTGTCCTACTACGCGGTCGCCGCCGACCGCGAGAATACGGCGCGTACCGACATCTTCTTCATCGACGTGCAGCCGTTCGACCGCCGTTATTCCCAGTCGCAGCAGGCCGGCGGCGGCATGGGCGGGCAGGGCCAGCAACAGACCGAGATCTCGGAGCGGCAGAAGGAGATCATCGTCTCGACCTGGAACCTGATCAGGGAGCAGCAGGAGGGACGCCGCAACGACCCCGCCTACGTATCGGACAACGCCGCGCTGCTGTCACGCGTGCAGTCGACGCTCCGCGAACAGGTCGACACGCTCGCGCAGCGGACACAGGCGCGCCAGCTCACGGCGTCGACCGAGGAAATCGCGCAGTTCGTGGAGAACCTCGAGAAGGCGTCGGCGGCCATGGTGCCGGCCGCGGAACGGCTCGGCGAGATCGATCTCGAGCAGGCGATCCTGCCGGAACAGGAAGCGCTGCAGCACCTGCTCGCCGCCGAAGCGGTGTTCACGGATATCAGCGTCTCGCTGCAGGCGAACAATCGCGGCGGCGGTGGCGGCCAGGCCGGCCGCGACCTCTCCGAGATGTTCGAGATCGAGATGGACCTCGAGAAGAACCAGTACGAAACCGGCAGTCGCGCCACGCCGGAACCGCCGCAGCAGCAGATGGAGGAGACGGCCGACGAACTCGAGGAACTCGCGCGCCGCCAGGAACAGCTCGCGCGCAACATGCAGCGCAACCAGCAGCCGACCGCCGCGCAGCGCTGGCAACAGGAGATGCTGCGCCGCGAGGTCGAGGAACTGCGCCAGCGCCTGGAGCGCATGCAGCAGCAACAGTCGGCGTCGAACGAGTCGAGCCAGGGCGGCCAGGGACAGCAGTCGGAAAGCGGTTCGCAGCAGCAGGGCGGTCAGTCCGGCAGCCGGGAAATGGAGCAGCTGCAGCGCAGGCTGGAGAGCGCGATCCGGGCGATGAACGACGTCGATGAGGCGATGCGCTCCAGCGACAATCCGGATGAGCTCCAGCGCGCGGCCAGCGAAGCGCAGCGGCAGCTCGAGGGCGCGCGCGACCAGGCGACCGAGGAGATGCGCCGCGCCATGCAGGCCTCGCTAGACAACCTGGCCGACCGCGCGGAACAACTGTACGAAGACCAGCGCGCGATGGAGGACCGCCTGCAGGAGTCGATCCGCGGCGTCAACGTCGGCCGCAACGATCTCAATCGCCTCGAAAGCGGCATGTCGATCCTCGAGGAATACGAGCTCGCGCAGGAGAAGCGCCAGCTGCAGACGGACGTCCAGGGGCTCGAGCAGGACGCTCGCAATACGGCGCAGCAGCTGGCCGAAGCCGAGCCCGCCGCCGCCGAACAGATACGCGAGGCGCTCGACAAACTGCGCGAGGAAGAGGTCGAAACGCGCATTGCCGTCGCTGCATCCTATATAGAAATCGGCGAGGCCGTGTACGTCGCCGGGAGCGAAAGCGCCGTGACCGAGGCGCTGCGCGAACTGCAGCAGGACCTCGAACGGGCGCGCTCGATGGCGGACGGCGGACGCGGCGGCCAGCCGGGCGAGAACGAGGGCCAGGGCGGCGGCATCCAGCAGACGCTCGCGGAGACGCGCGAATTGCGCCGCCAGCTGCAGGCGTTCGCCGAGGGCAACACGGCGAACGGCGGGGCCACGCGCCGGGGACGTGACGACCTGCAGCAGACGACGGGCATCGAAATCGGCGACATCGAGATGACCCGCGAATTCGACCGCTCGGCCGACAACATTTCGGACGAGATCCTCGCGATGTTCCGCGAGCTGCGCGGTCGCGGCGTGCCGGTACAGGATATCGACGAACTGCGTCGCCTGGCCTCGCAGATCCGCGCCTCCGAATGGAGCGGCAATCCCGAACTGCTGGAACAGGAGGCGCGGCTGGCGCTGTCCAGGGTCGAACAACTCGAGATCGCGCTGGCGCGCGCCGTGCGCAGCAACGACAGCGTGCGGACGACGACGGCGGACGAAATCCCCGAAGCACACCGGGAGATCGTCGCCGACTACTACCGCCGCCTCGGCAAGGCGGACGACGAGTCCGGCCAGTAAATCGAATCAACAGTGATTCGCCCCGGATCGCTGTTACAAACGTTTACGAAAAACCGTCCCGGTCGCGCGCGTCGGTCCCCTATACTTGACTGCCTTCCCGCACTTACCGGCACGCCGTGTCATGAGCGCCACGCAACCCTACATCGTCTGGTTCCGGCAGGATCTGCGGATCGCAGACAACCCGGCGCTCGACGCCGCGTCCGAGTCCGGGCGACCGATCCTGCCGGTCTACATACTTGACGATGAAAGTGCAGGCGCCTGGCGCATGGGCGCCGCGAGCCGCTGGTGGCTGTACCAGAGCCTGACTTCGCTGGATCGTTCTCTCGATGGCCACCTGCGCTGCTTTGCCGGCAACGCCGCGGAGATCCTGCCGAAACTCGCCGCCAACATCGGCGCCGCGGGCGTGGCCTGGAATCGCTGTTACGAGCCCTGGCGCATCGCTCGCGACCGCGACATCAAGCGCGCGCTGGCAGCAGACGATATCCACGTGGAGAGCTTCAACGGCTCGCTGCTGTTCGAACCGCAGACGGTGATGAAGAAAGACGGCACGCCGTACAAGGTGTTCACGCCGTTTTACCGGAAAGGCTGTCTCGGGGCGGCGCCTGCGCCCGGGCAGCCGCTCGGCGCGGCAGACCCGGCCGCATTCGACGAGTCGCCGCTGGGCCTGGCGCTCGACGAGCTCGGCCTGATGCCCGGCATCCGCTGGTACGAGGAAATGGCCACGGCCTGGCAACCGGGTGAGGACGGTGCGCATTCGAGGCTGCAGCAGTTCCTCGAGCACGGCATCCGTGACTACAAGGAAGGCCGCAATCGACCGGACCGGGAACATGTCTCGCGGCTGTCGCCCCACCTGCACTTCGGCGAAATCTCGCCACGCCAGGTATGGCATGCAGCACAGGGATTCCAGGCGCGCGAAGGTTTCGAGACGGACGTGGATCATTTCCTGAGCGAACTCGGCTGGCGCGAGTTTTCCCATTACCTGCTTTATCACTGGCCGCAGCTGCCGAGAAAAAATCTGCAGGCGAAGTTTGACCGCTTTCCGTGGCGCGACGATCCGGCGGCGCTCGAGTGCTGGCAGCGCGGAAGAACGGGTTACCCGATCGTCGACGCCGGGATGCGCGAGCTGTGGCGAACCGGCTACATGCACAACCGGGTGCGCATGATCGTCGGTTCTTTCCTGGTCAAGAACCTGATGCTGCACTGGCATCATGGCGAGGACTGGTTCTGGGATACGCTGGTCGACGCGGATCTCGCGAACAACAGCGCGAGCTGGCAGTGGATCGCCGGCTGCGGCGCCGATGCCGCGCCGTATTTCCGCATTTTCAACCCGGTTACCCAGGGGCAGAAGTTCGATCCCGACGGGGACTACGTGCGCCGTTACGTCCCGGAAATTGCCGACTTGCCGACCAAATACCTGCATTGCCCCTGGGAGGCGCCGGCAGATGTTCTGCAATCGTCAGGCGTTACGCTCGGCGACGACTACCCGCAGCCGATCGTCGACCTCAAGGCATCCCGGGAACGCGCGCTCGACGCCTTCTCGTCGCTCAAATCCTGACCAAGTCAACGACGGGCCGACTTGCGAAACTGCCCGCGCCGAACGAAGAGATTCCTGACGATATGCATTGCGATCTCCGGGTTTTCGCGGAGCCGGCGCATCGAGTAGGCATGCCAGCGCTCGCCGAAGGGCACATAGACCCGTAACGGATGCCCCGCGGCGACCAGCCGATCGCGCAGCGTGCCGGCGACGCCGAGCAGCATCTGGAACTCGTACCGCGATTTGTCGATGTGCATCGAGCGAATGGTCTGTTCGGCGTGTTCGACGAGCAGCGGGTCGTGAGTCGCGATCCCGACCTTGGTGGCTCCGCCCTCGAACAGCTGGACGAGCAGAGACCGATAGGAATTGCGGATGTCGTCGGCATCGGTATACGCGATGTCCTCGGGCTCGATGTAGATCCCTTTGCACAAGCGAAGATGCGCAATGCCGTCGTCGAGCAGGCGCGCAACATCGTCCGCGGTTCTGTGCAGGCAGGACTGCACGACCGCGCCAACATTGTCGAAACGTTCACGCAGCCGGCGGTAGATGTCGAGTGTCACCGAGGTGACCGACGAGTCCTCCATGTCGATGCGCACGAAGTTGTCGTGTTTGGCGGCTTCGCTGACGATGGCTTCGAGCGTGTTGTAACAGAGCGCTTCGTCGAACCTGAGGCCCATGTCCGAGAGCTTGACCGATGCATAGCAGGGCAGGCCCTCCGCGGCAATGCCGCTCAGCGCGGTGAAATAGAGATCGCGGGCGGTCTCGACCTCGGCCGCAGTGGTCGAGTCTTCGCCGAGCACGTCGATGGTCGAGGTGCAGCCGATGGCATCGAGTTGCCTGACGACATCGAAGGCCTCCCCGAGCGTGGTTCCCGCGACATAGCGCCGCGAAAGAGGCCAGACGAGAGACTTCGGAATATACGGCAGCGGCGCGACCAGCATGCGGTGCAGGAGCTTCCCCGGCATCAGGCGTCTCCGAACTGCTCGGTGTCGATCTCCGCCTGGGTGCCGGCATTGTATCGAGCGCCGATCACCGTGTGTCGATTGATGATCCGGTTCGCCATCGTAAGCGCATTATCGTCAAGCACGACGGTCCCCGCAGCAAAATTCTCGACAAGATGCGTCGACTGCGTGGTGCCCGGGATGGGGATGACGTTATCGTCGACGGCCAGCAGCCAGGCGAGCGCGAGCTGTGCCGATGTGCAGTCCAGGCTCGTCGCCAGGCTGGCAAAGCCGTCGAGCAATACGAGGTTTTGCGCATAGTTCTCCGGCTGGAAGCGCGGCATGTTGAGACGAAAATCCTTCTCGGGCAGCGCCGCGACGTCGCGCAGGCGGCCGGTCAGGAAACCGCGCGCCAGCGGGCTGAAGGCTACGAAAGCGGCGCCGAGTTGCCGACAGGCGTCGAGCACCGCGATCTCGGGCTCGCGGGTCCACAGCGAGTACTCGGACTGCACGGCTGCGATCGGATGGATCGCGTGCGCTTGCCGCAAGGTGTCGGCCGATACCTCGGAGAGCCCGATCTGCCGCACTTTGCCTTCGCGGACGAGGTCAGAGAGCAGGCCGACGCTGTCTTCGAGCGGCGTGACTTTGTCGTAACGATGCAGGTAGAACAGATCGATGACGTCGGTGTTCAGCCTCTTGAGGCTGTCTTCGCAGGATTGCCTGAGCTTTGCGGGGTCGTTGGTCAGTTCGCGCTTGCCGTCGACGCCGTGCAGCGCACACTTGCTGGCGAGGATGTATTCGCCGCGGCGATGAGCGATCGCCGAGCCGATCAGGCTTTCGTTCAACCCGAATCCGTACAACGCGGCCGTATCCAGCATCGTGTAGCCCTGGTCAAGCGCTTCGTTGAGTATGCGACCGCCCACGTCCGCCGCTGGCGGGACGCCATAGGCATGGGACAGCGTCATGCAGCCGAAGCCGATCGCGGAAACCTCGAAGGGGCCTATTTTGCGCGTCGGATAGCTCATCAATAAATACTGGTGTCAGTCACCCATGGCGCGATAGCCGCCGCTGTAGAACAGCAGCGGCTCGCCGTCTTCGGCGCTGAAGCGCTCGACCTCGCCGATGATGATGTAGTGATCGCCGCAGTTGTGAATCTCGCGGGTCACGCACTCGAACCTGGCGATCGTATCCGGGAGTATCGGCACGCCGTCGGCAGACAACTCGTAGTCGACGCCGCCGAACAAGGTGTGATCCGACTGCGCGAAGTGATCAGAAATATCGCGCTGCGCGGAGGAGAGCACATTGATCGCGAAATGCCGAGCAGTGAGGTAGGCGTCGAGCGAGTTCGAGACTTTCGCGATATTCCAGAGGATCAACGGCGGGTCGAGCGATACCGAGCTGAAGCTGTTGGCGGTAATCCCGCAGGGCTGGCCGCCCGCATCACAGCAGGTGACCACGGTAACGCCGGTGGCGAATCTGCCGAGGCACTGCCGGAAGGCCTTGCTGTCATTCACTCGTTCTTGTCCTTATTTATGCCTTGACAGGGTCCGGCAGGTCATTAATATATAAATTATTAATATATTAATAGACGCCGAATTTGATGGCAACCCAAAGTTTCAGTCGTTCTCTGCCGATGTTGCTGTACCGGGCGCTGGACGCCGTCATGCCGAGATTTCGGCATATTTTCAACGAGTTCGGGCTGACCGAGCAACAGTGGCGGGTGCTGCGCGTGCTCTGGGAGGGGGACGGCATCGCCTTTCGCGAGCTGAGCGACATCACGCTGATCCCCGCGCCGAGCCTGGTCGGTGTCGTCGACCGCCTCGCCAACCAGGGGCTGGTCGCCCGGCAGCGGTCGGAATCCGATCGGCGCAACGTATTTGTTTATGCCACCGAGCAAGGCCGGGAACTGCACCGCCGGGTGCGGCCGCGGGTGGACGAGGCTTACGCCGAACTGCGGGCCTCGATCGACGCGCAGGACTGGCAACGACTGATCGACAGCCTCGAGCAGGTGGCGGCGCTCGACCCCGCGGCGGCCGAGGAGAAACGGGCCGTCAACCAGTGACGAACAACAAAGCCGCCCGGCATCGCGAGCGGCAACCGACAAACAGGTAACAGACCATGGTAGCCAAGATGAGCAGCAGTAATGAACTCCCGAAAGGTGACGGGATACGCACGGGTGAACAGTATCTCGAAGGCCTGCGCGATGATCGCGACGTCTGGATACATGGCGAAAAAGTCAAAGACGTCACCGCCCACCCGGCGATGCACCGCGGCGCAGAGACGCTCGCCGGATTTCTCGATCGGCAGTTCGACGAGCGCTACAAGGATATCGTGACCTACGAGGAAGACGGCAATACCTACGCCACTTCCTTCATGATCCCGAAGTCGGTCGAGGACGTGAAGAAACGCGGCGCCTCGGCTTACGAATGGGCCAGGTGGTCGAACGGCATGTTCGGACGCACGCCGGATTACAAGAATGCCTCGGTCACCGCATTTGCGGCGAGCGCCGACTTCCTCACGGAAGGGCGGCCGGAGTTTGCCGAGAACATGCGCAACTACTACCAGTACATCAAAACCAACGACAAGGTTCTGACGCATACGCTGATCAACCCCACTTATAATTTCGAGCAGGCGAAGAAAGGCCAATCGAGCGCCGAAGTGGCGCTGCAGGTCGTCAAGGAGACGGACAGCGGCCTCGTCGTCAACGGCGCCCGGCTGCTGGCGACGCTCGGGCCGCATGCCGACGAGATCGAGGTCTTCCCGTCGTCCCTGCTGACGGCTTCGGAAGACAACCTGCCGTACGCTTTTGCGTTCACCATCCCAACCGCGACGCCCGGCATCCGCATGATCTGCCGGGATACCTACGATCACCAGAAGTCGCACTACGATGCGCCACTGTCGTCGCGCTACGAAGAGATGGACGCCGTCATCATCTTCAACAACGTGCACATTCCGTGGGAGCGGGTCTTCATGTACCGTGAGCCGCTGCTTTGCAACCGGGCGTTCGCGGAGACCAACGCGGTCGTGCACATGATGCACCAGGTGATCTGTGGCAAGCTGGCCAAAACCGAGTTCATTGTCGGCCTGCTCTGCGCGATGGCCAGGGCCACCGGCAAGGACAAGGACATGAACGTCAAGGGCATGATCGCCGAGGCCATGTGGACCGCCGAGACGGTTCGGGCGCTGCGCTACCAGGGCGAAGCGGAAGCGCACGAGGACCAGTGGGGCAACTACGTGCCGCTCCGCAGACCCCTGGACACCTCGAGAAATCTCTACCCGAAGATGTATCCGCGGCTCATCGAGATGATCCACATGCTCGGCTCGAGTTCGTTGATGGCGACGCCGACAGAGGCGGACCTGAGCAACGAACTTGCCGCTGACGTCGAGGCGTATTTCCAGACCGTCAATCTCGACAGCGAAGAGCGCATTGCACTGTTCCGGCTGGCGCACGACGTCGCGGTGTCCGGCTTCGGCAATCGCCAGGTGCTTTACGAGCGTTTCTTCTTCGGTCCGCAGAACGTCATGGCGTCGATCTACTATGACCTCTATAACAAGGACGACATGATCGACCGGGTGGACGAACTCCTGAAACAGTGATGCAGAGCAGCGCGTCCGGCCCGTGAAGTACTGTTCCGCGTGCGGCTCGACCGTGTCCCTGCAGCCGGTGGCCGGCGATCACCGTGAGCGATTCGTCTGTGACGGCTGCGGCAAGACGCACTACCAGAGCCCGAGCGTCCTGGTCGCTGTCTACGTCTGCGTCGGAGACAAGGTGCTCTGGATCAAACGCGGCATCCCGCCGGCTGCCGGCAAGTGGGCGCTGCCAGGCGGCTTCATGGAGAACGACGAGACGCCGGAGGTCGCGGCGGCGCGCGAGCTGAGCGAGGAGACCGGCATCGACGTCGATGCCGACGAGATGACCCTGGTCAGCGTCAGTTCGATCCTGCACATGGCGCAGACGCACCTCGTGTTTCGCTGCCACCTCGATGAAGAGCCCGCATTCTGCGCGACCAATGAGGCGACCGAATGCGGCTGGTACGACGCGGTGTCCTTGCCCTGGGACGCGCTCGCATTTCCCAAGATCGAGCCACAGGTCCGCCAGATCTATCGCTGGCTGTGCAATGGCAACTACGGCATCCGCATCGGCTTCATCGACGAGTCCGGCAGCCGCTACCGGGTGTATCGGTTGGCCGTCTAATCGCTTCATACTGACTCGCTGCTTGTATATAGTGGTGTTTTACACCAGGCGGGCCAGTACTGACGTATGAGTTTCCTCGCCGAGCTGAAACGTCGTAATGTCTTCAGGGTGGCGATCGCCTACATCGCCCTCTGGTGGGTCTTATTGCAGGTTACGGATATTGTCGTACCTGCACTCAACCTGCCAGAGACGATTAACAGCATCGTCGTCTATCTCGGCATCATCGGATTCTTCTTCGCCGTCTTCTTTGCCTGGGCATTCGAACTGACGCCAGAAGGCATCAAGCCGTCAGACGAAGTTGACGAGGCGGTAAGCATCCGCGCGACAACCGGGCAACGGATTAATCGCCTGATCATCGGCCTGATGTCCATAGCCCTTGCCCTGCTACTGTTCGATCGTTTTTCAGCGCCTGAGCAGGCTACCCTTGCCGAAGGGCCGGCGCGGGAGACAATTGAAAACTCGATCGCTGTCATGCCCTTTGTTGATATGAGTGCTGACGGCAGCCAGGAGTACTTCGGCGATGGCATGGCCGAAGAGATTCTCAATGTACTGGTCACAATCGAAGAACTCGACGTCACCTCACGGACAACCGCATTCTCCCTTAAAGGCGCGAACCTCTCGATACCGGAGATCGCCGAGCGCCTCGATGTCAACTACATACTTGAAGGTTCGATCCGCAGCGACGGCAACAGTGTTCGGGTAACGGCGCAGCTGATCGATGTCGCCAACGATACGCACCTGTGGTCGCGGACCTTCGATCGAGAATTACAGGGCATCTTCGCAATCCAGGACGAGATCAGCCTGGCCATAGCCGATGCTTTGAAGGTCGAACTGCTGGGTGACCAGGTCGGCGACGTGCCGACGGAAAACATGGCGGCGTACGATCTCTACCTGCAGGCGCTGAGGAAATTCGACGTGCCCAGCTGGGAGCAGATCAGGGAGGCGCAGGACCTGCTGTCCCGTGTCGTCGAGTTGGATCCTGACTTCGCCGATGCCTGGGGGGGTCTATCGGCCAGCTACAACGCCGAAGTAGTCTATGGTGAGCTGTCTAACGCGGACATCGATCGGAACATCGACCTTTCGATCGATGCCGCGAATCGTGCACTGCTGCTGAATCCCGAACTTGTAGTGGCTCTGCTGACGATCGCCAACGCCAATGTGCACCGTCTGGATTGGGCGCAGGCCTGGTTATACTTCGACCGTGCTTCACAGCTAATGAACAACAACCAGTACACGTCGGACGCTGGTCTGTTCTACACCGCCGTCGGCTGGTTCGACGATGCCATAGTCGCGCTGGAACGGGCCGTAGAAATGTCGCCCGAAAACGCGGTCATTCACAGCGTTCTCGGTCGCGCCTACATCAGTCACGGCGAGTTGGCCAAAGGCATTGCCGAACTCGAGAAGACGATGGCCATGGGCTATCCCGCAGGCTATGACAACATGGCCATCGTCGACCTGATGACGGGCGATGCGAGTGGCGCCAAATCGCGGCTTTGGCAGTTTGTCCCGGAGGAACTCAGTGCCGAAAGTGGCGCGTTGCGACCGGGAGTGAGCCTTGACGACTACAGAGAAAAAATGATCGACGGGTACTTCGACCCGTCCCTGCGTGCGGAATTCGCGGAGTTGCTGCCCGAAAATGAACAGGCGTACCGGCTCATCACGGGCTCGATGCTGCTCAAGAACGGCGAGCACCTGGTGCGCTGGCTGGACGACAGTACATTCAACCGCTTCCTGACGATCACTTACATATTCGCGCCGCCTTTCCGCGACATGTTGAACCAGCCCGCGATGAAAGACTACATCAACTTGGTAGGTCTCCCTGATTTCTGGCGCAAGAACAAGTGGCCGCACTTCTGCCGGCCGGTCGGCGAAGATGACTACGAGTGCCAGGACATGCAGGGGCATTACCCGTAAGCATCGGCTTCATCGACGAGTCCGGCAGCCGCTACCGCAGCTACGCCTTGGCCGACCAACCCGCCAGGCTGTTATAGTTACGGGATCGCGAAGTTAACGAACGGGAGCCGGACGTGTCCCTGAAGTCTACAGTCGCCTTCTTCAAGTTATTGCTCGCGAGCACGATCCCGTTGCTCGCGCTACCACAAACTGCCCTGTCGCAAGCCTCACCGGCGCTGATCATCACCGAGGAGGCGATGGAGCAGCTCGAAGAGATCATCGTCGTGGGCGAGCCGACGCTGCGCTTTCTTCGCGAAGACGTCTACAGGACGGAAGACCGTTTCTACGAACTGTTCAACTCTCTGAACGAGGGCAAGCAGTTCGATGTCCATTGCCGCTACAAGCGGCCGGTCGGCAGCCACATACGGCGCCGAGTCTGCGAAGCCAACTTCGTGAAGAGCGAGTACATGCCGCCGACGGTTTACAGCGTTGGCGGCATAATCTCGAGCGAATCGACCGTGCAGAGCTTGTCCAATTTCGGCAGCGGCAACAGCGGCCATCAGCTCGCCTACGTTCGGCACAAGACCAGGCAGATGCAAACGATCATGGCCGAGCTGGTTGCAGAGCATCCTGATTTACATGCGGCGCTGCTGGAATTTGCCGACGCGAAGTCGACTTACGATTCCGCAATCAGGGATCGATGCGCCGAGCAGACGTCACTTTGCCAGCAGCACTGAGCTGTTAGCGGCCGTTGTTTGCGGCAGATTTGCAGTATTTCCAGGCCTGTTAGCGTTAAGGGTATGACGTGTCCCAGTTCGAGTTCATTTTCATCCTGGTATCGATAATTCTCGGCCTCGCATTGGCGAATCTGCTAGGCGGGGTTGCGCGGCTGTCGAAAAAGCCCTGGCGGCAGGTGGATGGGCTCCATCTCGCGTTTTCACTGGGGGTCATACTTGCAATATTCGTCATCTGGTGGGGCATGTACCGATGGCAGGATCACGGTCAATTCGAGTTTGAAACGTTCGTGGTCATCGGGCTCTATACCTCTGTTTTCTATTCGCTCTCGGTTATTCTTTTTCCGCGCGATGGCTCACTCGTCGATTTTGACGACGCCCGCAAGTCTTTCTACCTCGCTTTGATACTGATGCTGTTTCTTGAGCTCGCCTACTATGCCGTGGGCGATTTCGATCCCCCCGACCATTACCCGTTTGTCTGGGTTTTTTCGCTCGCAGCGTTCATTTCGTCGATCTGGCTGCAGCAGCGATGGCTGGACAGGCTGATCGCCGGTTACTGGTTTGCGCTTTTCAGCGGCTGGTGGCTGGTGACCAAGTTCTAGTCGACCTGTCTGCGAAACCTTACCCACAATGCCGAACCCTGTGCCAGCACTGCCCCTGCCGCGTCAATTACCGGGATTCTCTATACAATCGAGGCCAGCGCCTGACCTCGGCAGAAAAATGTGATAAACAACTCACTGAATCGAACTAAAATCTTCCACGCATGAGGTGATTGCTTAGAGATGAGTGAAGCAACTGCTATATCGCCGCCAGTATCACGGCTCGAGCGAATCGTCGAAGATGAGCGCTTCCGGCGCACAATACTGTTCTTGATCGTCATAAACGCGGTGTTGCTGGGCTTTGAGACATCCCGCACGCTGTCGCCGGGCACGATGGATTCCATCATGTTCGCCAACAAGGCCATCCTCGGCGTGTTCGTGGTCGAGCTGATACTGCGCATTTCGGCGTATCGCCTCGATTTCTTTCGCGACGGCTGGAACCTGTTTGACTTCGCAATCATCACGGTCGCCTTGATCGCCCCATCTGGCGCCTTCCAGGTGGTCAGAGCGCTGCGAATCCTGCGGGCGTTTCGCCTGGTTTCGACGGTGACCAGTCTGCGCCGTGTCGTCGAGGGCTTGCTGGGAGCAATCCCCGGTATCGCCTCAGTGTTGTTTTTGCTGGTGCTGGTTCTCTATATCGCCGGCGTCATGTCGACCATATTATTCCGGGATGTCGCGCCGGAAAACTTCGGTCACCTTGGCATCAGCCTGTTCTCGTTGTTTCAGATCATGACGCTGGAAGGCTGGGCGGAAATTGCGACCGGAGTGATGGCGGAGTACGAATGGGCCTGGATTTTCTTTATCGGCTACATCCTGGTTGCGACGTTTCTCGTACTGAATCTCGTGATCGGTGTTGTCGTCAGTTCGATCCAGTCGCGCATCGAGAGCGAATCCGCCATCAACATGGCTGCGGAAACCCAGCTGGTCATGAAGGAACTGGCTGAGATTCGCGAGGATATTCGCTTGCTTCGCGAGGAGAGTCGCTCGCGCCGAAATTAGATGGCCTGGTGAAATTCCTCGAGTAACTCGTACAGGAGCGCCAGTCGCTCCGTGCCGAATCGGGCCTCGATATCCTCGTAAAGCGCTGCCGAGTCAGGCGCCACCTCGGCAAACAATTTCCGCCCCTTTGCCGTCAGCGTCAAAACAGACCGGCGCTGATCGTTGACGTCCGATAAACGCTTGACCAGTTTCTCGCTTTCGAGGTGCTGGAGAATGCGTGTCAGGCTCGGCGCCAGCAGAAAACTGCGCCTCGCCAGTTCGCTGGCATCGATCTTGTCGTAATCGGCCAGGGCGCGAATGACGCGCCATTGCTGCTCCGTCAGGCCGTGATCCCGGAGCATCGGCCGGAAGCACGCCATCGCGGCTTCGCGCGCCTTCAGCAGTTCCATCGGCAGGGAATGTTCGAAATCCCTCAGACCGACCGCGTCTTTTTCGGCCGCCTCCGGCACTAGACGACCTCGGTCTTCACCGTGTTCCGGAGGACGCCGATGCCGGGCACCTCCACTTCGACGACGTCCCCGTCGGTCAGGAATTTCGGCGGGTCGAAGCGCGCGCCGGCGCCGTTCGGCGTGCCGGTCGCGATGACGTCGCCCGGATTGAGTCTCGCGAACGACGTGACGTAGTTGATGATCCGGCGGAACGGGAACATCAGGTTGTCGGTCGTGTCGTTCTGCCGTTCCTCGCCGTTGACCCGGGTCATGACGCGGAGCTCGCTCATCGGGTCGAGTGCATCGGGAGTCACCATCCACGGCCCGAGCGAGCCGGAGCACTCGAAGTTCTTGCCGGGGGTGACGTTGAATTTGCCGTGCCGGATCCAGTCGCGAATGGATCCTTCGTTCATGATCGTCAGGCCGGCCACCACTTTGTGTGCGTCTGCTTCGCTGACGCGTCTGCAGGATTCGCCGATGATCATCACGATCTCGCCTTCGTAGTCGAGCTGGTCGGACTCGGGCGGATCGAGCAGCGGCTCGAGATGGCCGGTCAGCGATTCGCGCGCACGCATGAACACGCTCGGATACTTCGGCTGTTCCGAGCCGTCGTTGTACTCCGCATTGCGGTTCATGTAATTGACGCCGATGCAGACGATCTTCTCGGGGTTCGGGATCGTCGGCAGGTAGGTGATGTCCGCGAGCGAGAAGTCGGCATCAGCCGTGGACGCTTCCGCAGACAATTCGGCGAGCCTCCCTTCACGGATCGCCTGGCGCAGATCCGGCAGCTCCGGGTGCCTCGCGCCCAGGTCGACGACGCCGTCGCCCACGACCGCCCCGAATGTCGGCACGCCGTCCTTACTGCAGGAAAGAAACTTCATGTTGTCGTCCTTTGTCGATGTTTCCTAGTAACCGGCATCCGCCGATGAATCGCCGCCCGCACGCATCGACGTCGCCAATCGGCGCGCCGCATTGCCGAGCAGCAGCGTGTCGACGCCGACGCCGACGAAACTGGCGCCGCATTCCTCGAAGTGCGCAAGCATCGCTTCGTCCAGGCACAGGAGACCGGCGTATTTGCCGGTCGCCGATATCGTGCGCAGCGCGTCGCTGACGGTGTCGACGACCTCGGGGTGTGCGGCCTTGCCGACGTGTCCCATCGATGCGGACAGATCCGACGGGCCGATGAAGACGCCGTCGATGCCCGGCGTCTTTGCGATGGCTTCGAGGTTCTCGATCGCGGTGACCGTCTCTGCCTGCACGACGACGAGCATTTCCTCGTTGGCCTGGTTCACGTAGCCAGGTACAGCGTTCCAGCGAGCAGCCCGTACCAGGGACGTGCCCATCCCGCGGATGCCGTCCGGCGGATACTTGACGGCACTGACGACGGCCGCCGCCTGCTCCGGCGTATCGATCATCGGCACGATGAAACTCTGCGCGCCGATATCGCACAGTTTCTTCAGCAGGGCGGGATCGCCGTCGACCGGGCGCACGATCGGCGCGACATCGTAGCCCGCCATGACCTGCAGGTGGGTCATCACGTCGCGGACCTCGAACGCGCCGTGTTCATGGTCGACGAGCAGCCAGTCGAAGCCGGCCCCGGCCATGATCTCGGCGGCCGACGCATCCGGGATGCCGAGCCAGGCGCCATACTGTGTTTCGCCGGATTCGAGACCGGCTCTGAAGCGGTTGCGCGGCATGTCGCTCATACGAAATTGACCTCGATCGTGCCCAGTGGGCCGTAGTCCGCACGGATGTTGTCACCCGGTTTAACGACGACCGGGCGGGTAAAGGATCCTGCGAGGATCACCTGGCCGGGCTCCAGGCCGATGCCGTGTGGCGCAAAGCGTTTGCACACCCAGCGGATACCGTGGGCAGGGTGACCCATGACGCCACCGGCAAGCCCGGTCTCCTCGATCTCGCCATTCAGATACAGCATCGCGCCCGCCCAGGGCAGATCGATCGTCGCCGGGTCGATCTGCTGATCGCCGAGAATGTAGCCCGCATTCGCCGCGTTGTCGGCGATCGTGTCGAACACGTTGCGCGTATACCCGGTATCAGGATCGACCCGGTAACTCCGCGCCGCGATCAGCTCGAGCGCCGGGACGACGTAGTCGGTCGCGGCCATGACATCGGCAACGCTCACGTCCTCCCCATGCAGCGGTTCCTGCAGCACGAAGGCCAGCTCTACCTCGATACGGGGATCGGTGAAGTTGCCGGCAGGTATGTCGGCGCCGTTCGCGAAATACATATCGTCGAGCAGCACGCCGAAATCGGGCGTGTCGATCTTCATCGCCAGCTGCATGGCCCGCGACGTCAGGCCGATCTTGTATCCCGAGACTGTACGCCCGTCCGCGATCTTGCGATCGACCCAGGCCTTCTGGATGGCGTAGGCGTCGTCCATGTCCATGCCCGGGTGCGCCATCGTCAGCGGCGTAATCTGCCGGCGTTGCCTTTCGGCGGCATAGAGCGCGTCCGCGGCGGCGGCGATGTCGTCGGGGGAGAGGGGCACGCGGCCTCCCGGCTTGCAGTTTTCGAGGCGCGCAGTATACTTAACATGTTAAATGAATTCAACGACGGGCCGGAGCGCGCCGTATGCCGCACCAGATTATTGAATATTCAGCCAACCTCGAAGCGCTGATGGATATCCGCGTGCTGGTCGACGGCCTGCATGAGAATGCGATGAAAATTGATGGCCTGCCGCTCGGCGGTCTGCGTACCCGGGCGGTGCGCCGGGACCTCTACCAGGTGGCCGATCAGCATCCTGACAATGCGTTCGTGCACATGATCCTGAGGCTCGGACATGGCCGCGACGAGGACACCAAGAAGAGATTCGGGGAAGCGATATTCGCGGCGCTGTGCGCACTGCTCGAGCCCGTCTCGTCGACATCGCCTTTGGCGATTTCCTTCGAGATCCAGGAGATCGACGCAGTGCTGACCTGGAAGAAGAATAATCTGCGCGACTACATGGCCAAACGCAGGAACTAGGGTTGAAAAATTCTCAGCTGGCGCGATACGGCGTTAAAAACTCCTCAAAATGCTCATGTATTGCCGTATACACTGCGCTTTTTCGTCATTTTTGCCTTGTCCCGCATCCAGCTGAGACTTTTTCAACAGGCTGCTAGGAAACCGAGAGGAACAGCATGTCCACCGATTTCGATACCAATCTGCGGGACGCCGAGGAGCTGCTCGAGCGGTTCCGCGGCTCGACCTTGCCGCATTTCATCAACGGCAAGCATGATGCGGGCCGTTCCGGGAACACCTTCGAGAGCGTCGCGCCCAGCGACAACTCGGCGATTGGATCGATTGCGGCCGGCAACGCGCAAGATATCGACGCCGCCTGCAAGGCGGCGGCCGACGCTTTCGAGGACTGGAAGAACATGCCCGGCAAGGAGCGCAAGAAGCTCCTGCACAAGGTCGCAGACGCCATCATCGCCCGGGCGCGTGACATCGCGCTCGTCGAGAGCTATGACTCGGGGCAGGCGATCCGTTTCATGAGCAAGGCGGCCATCCGCGGCGCAGCCAATTTCCAGTATTTCGCCGACATGGCGCCGAACGCGAAGGACGGGCTGTCGCTGCCGGCGGACGAACATCTCAACTACACGATCAGGCAGCCGATCGGCCCGGTCGGCGTGATCACGCCCTGGAATACGCCGTTCATGCTGTCGACCTGGAAGATCGCGCCGGCGCTGGCGGCGGGATGCACGGTCGTCCACAAGCCGGCGGAGTGGTCTCCGTACACGGCGATGATGCTGTCGGAGATCTGTCACGAGGCGGGTTTGCCGGACGGCGTCCTGAACTGCGTGCAGGGTCTCGGCGAGGAGGC
>JABAOE010000321.1_pt2 | contig 59406 bp, 55 predicted proteins | sample 7062141 | NCBI WGS metagenome assembly JABAOE01 (sample SAMN14538627, study PRJNA623070) | marine sediment metagenome | biome: marine biome [ENVO:00000428]; feature: marine pelagic biome [ENVO:01000023]; material: deep marine sediment [ENVO:00002113] | place: India: Gulf of Khambhat ... | reverse complement strand
AAGCGGCCTCTCGACGTTGCTGCGGAAAAGCACCTGAAATTTAAATTGAATTTTCCAGGTAGCGGGCTCCCGTGGAGAGTTTATTAAGCGGGGTGGAAAATATGTATCGCCCGCAGCGCAGGTTTATCCGTGGGAGCAGGGCTCCTACTGCCAATCAGAGTTTTCCAGCACGGACTCGATGTCAGCCTGGTAGGCGAAGATGGCCGGTGTCCCACCAGTGTGGATGAAAACGATTGACGCGTCAGACGTTCTTGCGCGATCGATGAAGCCGGCCATCGCCTTGCCGGTGTACACGGGGTCTAGAATAAGGCCCTCTTCCTGCGCGCCCAGGCGAATGGCTTCGGCCGTCGCCGTGTTCATTTTGCCGTAGCCCGGCGCGAGGAATTCGTCACTAAGCTGTATGTCGTCGTCGTGGATCCGGGTGTCCGTCTTCAGCAGCGCGGCGATTCCGTCAGCGGTCTGCTGAATTCGTTCCCGCTGTTTCCCTGCATCGCGGCGCACGCAAATGCCCGTGACGGCGATGCCCGAACCCAGCGCCCTCAGCCCGTACAGCAGGCCGCCATGCGTCGCACCGGATCCGGAGGCGACGAAAATCTCGTCGATCGGCAGGTTCCGCTCGCCGAACTGGTTCAGCAATTCCTTCGCGGCAACGACGTAGCCCAACGCGCCCAGTGGCGGATGCCCCGGCNNGCGCCGGCCTCGTCCTCGCCATCCGGATAGGAATACAAAGTGGCGCCGAGCAGTTTGTCGAGCAAGACGTTGCCCGATTCCCGGTAACGCGCGTCGTCCTTGTCGACGCGCTCCTCGAGCTGGATGTGGATGTCCATGCCGAGTTTGCGAGCGGCCGCCGCAGCAAGGCGCACGAAGTTCGACTGCACTGCGCCTGTGATCAGGATCGTGTCGGCGTTCCGGACCAGCGCCTCGCCGAAATAGAATTCCAGCTGGCGCACCTTGTTGCCGCCCAACGCGAGGCCCGTGCAGTCGTCGCGCTTCACGAACAGGCGGGCATCGCCGCAGCGACGACCCAGGTTCGGCATCGGTTCGAGCGCCGTGCGCTCGTTGAGTAACCGTGCGCGGGGGATGTCGGCGAAGACGCCGAGTTCGTCGGGCAGGTCAGCGTTCGGCTTCATTCAGATCAGTGTCGCCAGCAGCAGGATGCCAGTCGCCGCGAGGACGACCAGCAGAATCGTCCGAAAGGTCTCTTCCGTCAGGTGATGACTCAGCCAGCGGCCCGCAATGATCCCGACGATCGTTGCCGGTACGAGCGTGAAGCCCAGGCGGAATGTGTCGGTGCTGATGTTCGCCATCGTCAGCTGCAGCAGCAACGCCATCGTGTACGAACAGACGAACATCGCCAGGATCGTCGCCCGCACCGCGTCCTTGCCGTAGCCTTTCGCCGACATCCAGGCCGCCGGTACCGGGCCCGGAATGCCCAGGCTGCCGCCCATCAGGCCGGCGATGAGGCCCATCGTCCCCTGTTCGGCATTGCCCGTCGCCTCGGGCCGGGCCGGTACCTGGCTGCCGTGATTCCTGGCCGTCAATATCAGCATGACGACGACGGCCGCGGCCGCGACAGACTTGAGCCAGACGATGTCCATCGCCAGGAACAGCCAGACGCCGAACGGTGTGCCGATCAACAACCCAACGACGAGCCTCGTCAGCAAGGACCGGTCGACATCCTTCCACAGCATCGGCGTCAGCAAGCCGGCGATGATCAGGTTCAGCAGGATGCTGACCTGGATCGCAGAGCCGTCGTTCAGCACGACGAGGAGGATGGGTCCGGCGATAATGCCGAAGCCGATGCCGGTCGCCGATTGCAGCGCGGCTGCCGCCAGCACCGCCAGGTTCATGCCGATGAATTCCGGGTCCATGCCGCGATGGTATACCACCCGGGGCAGGGCGAATGTGCAATTGGGCTACCCGCGTCCATGGCAACACAAGTATCCTTCCCGTCATGAGCGAACCACATATCCTTGTCGTCGGCGCCGGCATCAATGGCCTGGTCGCCGCGAATTATCTTCGTCGCGCGGGTTGCGACGTGACCATGGTCGACCGCGCGGAGCGGGTCGGCGGCGCCGTCGTATCCGCGACTGCCGAGGTCAACGGTGTCTCGCAGCCCTATGCGCTGGGCGCCTCGGTGCTGGGCCTGATGCAGGACTTCGTTTTCGAGGAGACCGGCCTTGCCGAGCGCCTGCAAACCTACGTCCCGGACCACGCGAAGTTCGTCTATTTTCCCGGCGATGACGAACCGACCTGGATTCATCGCGACCCGGCCATGCTGGACAAGGAGCTTGCCGAGAAGTGGGGAGAGAATGGCGAGGTTGAGGCATTTCGGGCGGACGAAGCGACCGTCGTCAGCTTCCTGCAGGCGGGCTACAGGAACGCGCATCCTCCTTCGCTCGACGATGCGAGATCAGTCCTCGGCGACACCCTGACGAATCTGTGGATCTCGGGATCCGCCCGCCAGCTCGTCGATCACTATCTCACGAGCGAACGCAGCAAGATGTACATGGCGATGACGATCACGGAGAGCGGCCCGGTGTCGCTCGACGATCCGTACTCCGCGTTTACTTTACCGCTCATGGATTCCGGGTCGATCTTCGGCGGTTATTACGGCTTCGTCAAAGGCGGCATCTGGCAGATCACGACCGAGCTCGGCCGCATCAATGAAGAGCTCGGCGTTCGCACGGAGCTGTCCAGCTGGCTTGTCGACGTCGACACGGCACAAGGCAAGGCGACGTTCGAGCGGGATGGCGAGGAATGGTCGGCGGCGTTCGATTATCTCGTGCTGGGCACCGATCCCCTGACGGCCGCCGGGCTCGTCGGCGACGAAGATCAAAAGGCGACCGTCGGCAGGCAGCAGTTCCGCGGCAGCAGCGGCAAGCTGAACCTGATGTTCAAAAATCCGGTGCGCTGGAAACACGGCTCGGCGTCGAAAGATTCGGACGCCGCGTTTCGCTTCATATTCTCGGTCAATAGTGTCGAGGAGTACGAAGAAGCGACGCTCAGGGTACTGGAAACCGAGAACGATTACGTGCCCGGTTACATGCAGATCTACTGCGAGGGCGCTGCCATGCGGCAGCTCGAATACGACGAGCCTTTCGATCGCCTCGCCGTGTTCTTCAAGAACCTCTCGCTGTCGAACAAAGGCGCTGATCTCGCGGACGTCGAAGCCAGGGTCAAGGCGACGGTGCTCGAGAAGATCGAGAATCCCGAGGATTGCGTGTGGACCCGGCTGCTGATGCCGAAGGATCTGCAGGAACTGTTCCTCTTCCCTGGCGGCAACCTCGATCACACGATGCTGACCGGCGGGCAGACGTTCTTCGATCGCAACTATTCCGAAGACCCGGCGACCGGCTTCTATCGCTTCGGCGGCCTCGACAATGTCTATCTCTGCGGCTCGGGCACCTATCCTTGCGGCTCGGTCACCGGTACGCCAGGCTATATGTGCAGCCAGCAGCTGCTGCGCTCCCTTCCCGGCGGCTAGCTGGCGGTGGATCACGCGGAGTTCGAGTCGATCGTCCACGAAGTCATGCATGACTTGCCGGACTGGGTGCATGACGCGCTCGACAATCTCGAGGTGCTGGTGCTCGACGAAGCCGACGAGGCGCTCGATCCCGACGGCGAGGGCCTGCTCGGGCTCTACACCGGTCTGCCGCTGCCGGAACGGGGCGTCGAATACGCTGGCGAGCTGCCGGACGTCATCTACATGTTTCGCTTGCCACACCTTGAACTCGGCCTGCCGCCCGACGAACTCCGTATGGAGATCGCGAAGACCCTGATTCACGAGGTTGCCCACTATTTCGGCATCGATGACGATCATCTCGAGGACATCGGCTGGGGTTGAGGCATGGTAATGTCGGGCCGATGAGCGACGAGCATTCACGATACCAGCGCCAGATGCTGCTGCCCGGCTTCGGCCGGGAGGGCCAGCAACGGCTGGCCGACTCGACTGCGTTGATACTCGGCTGCGGGGCGCTCGGTTGTGTCGCCGCTGAAATGCTGTCGCGCGCCGGCGTCGGTCATCTCGTGATCGTCGATCGCGACGTCGTGGAATTGTCGAACCTGCAGCGCCAGGTGCTGTTCGATGAGCAGGACGTCGCCGATGGACTGCCGAAAGCCGAGGCCGCGAAGCGACGTATCGCCCGGACCAACTCCGACATCCGGGTGACCGCGATCGTCGATGACATCAACCACGCGAACATCGAGCGCTTCGCGGACGGCGTCGATGTCATGGTCGACGGGCTCGACAATTTCGAAACGCGTTACCTGGCCAACGACCTGGCCGTGAAACGAGGGATCCCGTATGTCTATGGCGCGGCCGTCGGCACCACAGGCATGGCCTTCACGGTGCTGCCGCACGGCTCGGGCGACTACCCGTGGGAACAATCGGCCGGGGGGAGCATGGCGACGCCGTGTTTTCGCTGCCTGTTCCCCGAGGCGCCGCCGCCCGGCACGACCCCGACCTGCGACACCGCCGGCGTGATCGGCTCCGCCGTCGGCATCGTCGCGAATTATGAGGTTACCGAGACGCTCAAGATCCTTACCGGCAACTTCGATCGGGTGAGCCGCAGCTTGCTCAACCTGGACATCTGGCAGAACGAATCGATGCTGCTCAAGGTCGACAACGCGAGAGAGAAGAGCGACTGTCAGTGTTGCAGGCATCACCGGTTCGACTATCTCGACGGCAAGGCCGGTTCCAGCGCGGCGACGCTTTGTGGTCGCAACGCCGTGCAGCTCCGGCACCGGCAGCAGGCGGAGGGCGTGGATCTCGACGGGCTGTCCGAAAGACTGCGCGAGCAGGGCGACGTGCGCGTCAACGAATTCATGCTCACTGCCGATATCGTGGACGGCGACAAGCGTTTCGAAATCACCCTGTTCCCGGACGGTCGGGCGATCGTCAAGGGCACCGACGACCCGGCCGTCGCCCGCGGCATCTATGCGAAGTATGTCGGCGCATGACGCCATGCTGGTTGCTGCCGCCAGGGAGCGCTGAGTGGAGCAGCAGGTCCATGCCGCTGTCGTCACCGCCATCCTCTTCGTCGCGGTCCCGACTTTTCTATTACTGCTGAAGGTTGACGCACCGTACGGGCGTCACACGCGGCCGGGCTGGGGTCCGACGATGCCCGCGAGGCTCGGCTGGATCGTCATGGAAAGCCCGGCGGTGCTGCTGTTCATCGCCATCTACCTGCGCGGCGAACACGCCTCCGGACTCGTGCCCCTGGCCCTGCTGATGCTATGGCAGATCCACTATGTCCATCGCGCGTTCGTCTATCCGCTGCGCCGGCGGGACCGGGGAAAACGCATGCCCGTCGTCGTCGCGGTCATGGCGATCGTCTTCAACTGCGCGAATGCCTACATCAACGCGCGCTGGATCTCGCACTTCGGCGACTACGCCGATGCGTGGCTGCGATCGCCAGCGTTTATCGCCGGCGCCAGCCTGTTCATTGCGGGTTTCGCGATCAACCAGCATGCCGACCATGAGTTGCGCGGGCTGCGCCGACCCGGAGAGTCCGGCTACCGTATTCCTCAGGGCGGGCTCTATCGATGGGTGTCCTGCCCGAATTACCTGGGCGAGCTCGTCGAGTGGATCGGCTGGGCGATCGCGACCTGGTCGCTGGCGGGGCTCGCTTTCGCCACATTCACCGCTGCGAACCTCGTACCCCGTGCGCTCGCACACCACCGCTGGTACCGGGACCAATTCGACGATTACCCGCCGGGACGACGGGCGCTGATTCCCGGGATACTTTGAGCAAACCAACTGCGCCCGGCAGGCAGCCGGGCGCAGCTTGTCGTATCAGGGCGCGATGTTCTGGTTCGCGTTGAAGAAGTTGTCGGGATCGTACTTGCGCTTGACCGCGACCAGTCGCTGGAAGTTGGCTTCGTAGGCGGCCTTGACCCGTTCCGGGCTGGAGTCGTCCGGCATGTAGTTGATGTAGGCGCCGCCCGTCGAGAACTCGCGAATCTTGTTGCCGACGGCGCGTGTCCACGCGATATTCGCCTCGTCCTCGGCCGCGTCGATCCAGGTGCCGAGGGTCGACACGTTGTACATCGCGCCGCGATTCGAGAATGCGGTCTCGTTCTCCGCCACGCGGGCAACGGCGCCGCCGAGGTGTTCGATCAGGAAGATCGACCCGGGAGGCGGAATCTCGTCTGCGTGTTCCAAGAGCGTGTCCAGGAGATCGTCGCCTAGCTCGCGAACGAAGCTCGAGCGCCAGTAGTTGCGGGTTCCCCTGGCGCCGGCCGCCGCGAACAGGGTCTGGATCGTCGCGTAGTTGGTCGGCCCGATGGTATCGATCACGGGCGGGCCGAATTCCTTGAAGGGACGCAACACGCGTTCTCCCTCGGCCGCGGATCCTTTATGGCACACGGCGATGTATCCGGCAGACTGTCCCTCGAGCGGCGAGCCGGGCGGCCCGCCGATGATGCCCGCCATCGCCTCTACGTCGTCCGGCGCATCGGCCGTGAACTCGCGGTACATGTGCAGCAAATCCTGCAACTGGTCGCGCGCATAGAATGCAATGCCACCGGTGATGTCCTCGACGTCGTGCAACTGGTACTCGAAAGACGTAACGACACCGAAATTGCCGCCGCCACCGCGGATGGCCCAGTAGAGGTCGGCATTCTCATTCTCGTTCGCGACGAGATGGCGACCGTCAGCGGTTACCACGTTGGCCGACATCACGTTGTCGCAGGCCAGCCCGTGCTTGCGCATGATGAAGCCGAGGCCGCCGCCCAGGGTCAGTCCGCCGATGCCCGTCGTCGGGACTGCGCCACCCGTCGTGGCGAGGCCGTGCGCGAGCGTTTCGCGGTCGAATCCGCCCCAGCGCGCGCCGCCCTGGGCCACGGCGCGTTTGCGCACCGGGTCCACGATGACGCCGTGCATCGGGCCCAGGTCGATCGTGATGGCGCCATCCTTCAGCGCCTTGCCGGCGACGTTGTGTCCGCCGCCGCGCACCGAGATCTCCATGCCGTTGTCGCGCGCGTAGTTGATGACCTCGATGACGTCGGCTGCGCCCGAGCAGCGCGCGATCGCGGCCGGTCGTTTGTCGATCATCGCGTTCCATAGCGAACGTGCGCTGTCGTAGTCGTCGTGACCCGGCGTCACCAGCCGATTGCCGAATGATTCGGCCAGGCTGCCAAACGGCGATCCCCCGGCCTGCTGGCCGAACACCACGGCCGGTGATCCCAGCATCGCCAGGCCGCCTGCCGCGGCCGATCCTTTGAGTAGTTCCCTGCGCGTCAGCAGGCATGCGGGTTTCTTCATTATTCTTCTCCTCACGAGGCAGGCACCCCTGTCGTCGTATGGTCTTAACCTTAGCAGATGCAAGGATATTTTAGGCTGCAACGCCGCATCCGCCCGCAGGCAAAGGCGAAAAATGTCTACAATGGGTAACAGGGACGGTTTCCGGGTTGTTCGAATGAATAATAAGAAACGCTGCTTCGTGGGCATACTTGCTGCGCTGTTCGTGATGTCTGCTTGCACGGTGTCGGTCGACACCGAGGTCGGCGAGCAGGTCGTGGACAAGCTGCCGCGGACGCCGTCCGGCAAGCCGAACCTGAACGGCATCTGGCAGGCGCTGGGCAATGCGCACTGGGATATCGAACCGCATCTCGCGCGACCCGCGCTGGCAACGATCCCGGGGCCGGCGGGTCCCGTGCCGGCGACCGAGGTGCTGGCGTTCGGCGCCGTTGGTTCCGTTCCATCAGGGCAGGGCATCGTCGTCGGTGGCGAGATCCCCTACCTGCCCGCAGCACTCGAAAAGAGAAACGAGAATCGCGAGAACTGGCTGGAACGCGACCCCGAGATACGCTGTTACCTCCCGGGCGTGCCGCGGGCGACCTACATGCAGTTCCCCTTCCAGGTATTCCAGAGCGAAGCGAAGTTCATGATCACCTACGAGTACGCAAGTGCGGTGCGGGACATCTACTTCGAGGACCCGGGTCCCGCGCAGGTGGATTCATGGATGGGGCAGTCGGTCGGCAATTGGGACGGCGACACCTTCGTCGTCGAGGTAACCGGGCTGCACCCGGACACCTGGTTCGACCGCGCCGGCAACCATCACAGCGCGGCGATGACCGTTACCGAGCGCTACACGATGCAGGGTCCCGATCACATGCACTACGAGGCGACGATCGAGGATCCCGAGACGTTTTCCCGTCCGTGGACGATCAGTCTCATGCTTTACCGAAACATCGATCCGAATGCACGGCTCGGCCAGTTCAAATGCGTCGAGTTCGTCGAGGAGCTGATTTATGGCGAGTTACGCAAGAATCCTGTTGAGCGCTAGGCGGACACTGTTAACCGTTCTCGTGGCCGGGCTGGCTATGCCCGCGCTGGCGCAGGACGGCTGGGTATTGCCGCGCACCGAGTACGGACACCCGGACCTGCAGGGCAACTGGACGAACGGCACCATGACGCCCGTACAGCGCCCGCCCGGCGTCGACAAGGCGCTGACGGCCGAGCAGGTCGCCGCGCTCGAGGAGGGCCGCCAGGATTTCATCACGCAGTCCGCCGCCGCCAGTGACCCGGACCGTGAGGCGCCGCCCGAGGGCGGCGTCAATTGGGGAGATCCTCTGCTGGACGGCGCTTCCGGCGGCACCGGCGGTTACAACTATTTTTATATCGACGCCGGCGACAACGTCGCGGTCTACAATGGCGAGGCGAGGAGTTCGCTGGTCATCGACCCGCCCGACGGCAGGATCCCGGCACTGACCGAAGCGGCCATCGCGGCGAATGCGGCCAGCCCGAGGACCGCGGAAAATCAATATGACAACCCGGAATACCGGCCGATGGGCGAGCGCTGCCTGCTGTCCTTCGGCAACAACCTCGGCCCGCCGCTGTTGCCGAACTACTTCTACAACAACAACTACACAATCGTGCAGACCGAGCACGAAGTGCTGATCATGACCGAGATGGTGCACGACTATCGCGTGATCCGGCTCGGTGAACCGAAGCCGCTGCCCGATCACCTCCGGCCGTGGTTCGGCGATTCCCGGGGGCGCTGGGACGGCGACACGCTCGTCGTCGAGACGACCAACCTGCCCCTGAAGCAGGTCAACGCCTCGCGTTACATCCATCCCGGTGGGTCGGAACAGTTCACAGTGACCGAACGCTTCACGCGCGTCGGTCCGGACACGATCAACTACGAGTTCACCGTCGACGATCCGGGCTACTACACGGCGAGCTGGAGCGGCGAAGTGCCGATGCAGCGCATGGACGAGCTGTTATACGAATACGCCTGTCACGAAGCGAACTACTCATTATTCAACGTGCTGAGCGGCGCCAGGGCGCAGGAAGCGATGGAGAACGGACAATGAAAAAGCTATCGACCACAGCAATCGCGCTGCTGATCGGCCTGCCCGTGCTGATGCTGGCCGGGCGCATCTACGCGCACCACGCGTTTGGCGCCGAGTTCGACCGCAATGCGCCGATCCGGCTGCAGGGCAAGATCGTCAAGCTCGAGTGGGTCAATCCGCATACCTGGATTCACATCGAGGTCGAAAAGGAAGACGGCGAAACGGAGGTGTGGATGGTGGAAGGCGGCACGCCGAACGTGCTGCTGCGTCGCGGGCTGCGCCGGGACTGCCTTACGCCCGGCACCGAGATCGTCGTCGACGGCTACCAGGCCAAGAACCACGCACTGAAGCGCGCCAACGGTCGCGACGTGACCTTCACCGACGGCAACAAGATCTTCATGGGCTCATCCGGCACCGGTGCGCCGAACGAGGCGGAGGATCGTGCGCGGGCCAGGGAGCAGGGGCGCTGCTGAGTCAGTCGATCAGGAGAATCCGATCCAGCGGCCGGCAGCCGCCACCGTAAACCAGAGTGACATCGAGGCGACGGCGACGATTTTTATCGTCGCCGTTGTTTCTTCCGCAGCGCTCCGGATAAATCGCGCGCGAACCAGGAAGGTGAACAGAAGCGCGATCGGCAGCGCAATCATCTTCACCCAGAACGACTGGTTGTAGTAGCACTTCACGGCTTCCGACAGGAACAGCAACACACCGGTGCTGACCAGCACGACGAGCGCGCCGACCAGCCACGGCCGCATGTCGTTGGCGAGCTGGGCAATGGCCTGTTTACGCATCGCCCAGCCCAGCATCCTCAGGTCGACCAGCAGTACGGCGCCGCCGAGCATGCAAAGGCCGAGCAGGTGGATCGCCTCGAGGACCGGGAACAGCCAGATCGACTCGCGGACGACCACGCCCGGGCCGGTCATCTCGAACCATTCGAAGAGCCACAGCCATTTATCACTCTGCATCGTCGCTACTCCTCATGGCATCGGCGGGCACTGGGCGAACCAGTTGACGAAAGCGGGCTGCGGCTGGATCGAGCACTCGAACCAGTTGTAGGCAATCATCCGGCCGACGACGACGATCAGCGCCCAGACGCCGAGCGAAACCGCGCCGGCGATCCATGCCTGGCGCGGCAGGTCCGGGTCGACGTCCCATTCGTGCACGCGTTTATGAATGCCACGATGAAACACGAAGATATTCACGGCGGCGATGACCAGCAGGATCACCTTGATGCGAAAAAACAGGTTGTGGTAGTAGCGCAGGGGATAACCGTAGAACAGCAGCAGGCCGGTCGCGACCATGCCCGCGAAACCGAATCGCGTCCACGGCAGCAGCTTGCCCGTCACCTCGGAGACGGGAATGCTTCTCATCGACCAGCCCACCAGCCGCAGATCGGTCACGAAAGCGGTGCCGACGAACAGTCCCAAAAGCATGACGTGCGCGGATTCGAGCAGGGGCCAGGCGTACTGCGATTCGCGCAGCGCAATGCTCGTCGGGAATTCATTCAGCCATGTGAAGAATTCCAGCAGCACGCGTCAGTCCAACGGCATGAAGTTCGCGGGCAAGAGTTGCGGCGCGAAGGCCGCATGACAGTTTGCGCAGGCCATGTAGACGTCGCCCCCGGCCGTAAAGACGGCATCCGTGTCCCGCGCGTCGGCAGCGGCAAGCGCCACGGTACCGGCAGCGCTCAGCGCCCGCGCCAGCGCTACCCAGCTCGGGTCGCCCGGCTGCCGCGAAGGGGTCAGCAGCAGATTGCCGGACTCGACCAGGGTCGCGGCGGCGTTCTCCACGGCCAGCCATTCGCGCGAGTTGGACGGCGCAATTTCGTGCGTCCCTTCGGCATCGATGATGATGCCCACCGAGTCCCAGTACACTTCGGCTGCCGGCTCGATGACGTGGACCATGACCTCGACGAGCTCCAGCGACTCGTCGAAGGGTGGCGGTTCGGGTTGGCAGGCGGTCGCAGAGATCACCAGCGCCGCAATCAGGATTTGTCTCAAGATGCTTCCTTGTTGTTATTGAGCCTGATTCTAGCGCACGATGGTCTAGAATCATCTAGTCCAAACACAGGATGGCGTACGAGAGGGGGAAGCCATGTGTGACGAACAAACGAGTCGCGATGTCGAGGCGTATCTGCGCAGGAACAAACTGACGCGTCGGCGTTTCGGCAAGATCGGCGCCGGTGCGGCGCTCGCCACGATGCTGCCGCCGGTGGCGAATGCCGTGGATGTCGTCGAGGACGACGTAATGGTGCCGACGCCGGACGGCGAATCCGATTGCTACTTTGTGCGGCCCGCCGAGGGCGCGCACGCCGCGGTCATCGTCTGGCCGGATATCGTCAGCATACGGCCCGCATTCAGGACGATGGGCAAGCGCCTCGCGGAATCCGGCTACTCCGTCCTGGTCGTCAATCCCTACTACCGCACATACAGGGGGCAGATCGTGCCCGACGGCAAGGGTTTCCGCGATCCGGGCATCCGCGAACTCTTGATGCCGCACGCGCGGTCGTTGTCGCCGGAAACCTGCGTGACTGACGGTCGGGCGTACGTCGAATGGCTCGACAGCCAGCCGTCGGTCGATACCAGGCGCATGATCGGGACCACAGGCTACTGCATGACCGGTTCCTATGTCATGCGCCTGGCTGCGGCCATACCCGATCGCATCGGCGCCGGCGGATCGTTCCATGGCGGCGGTCTGGCGACGGATGGCGAGGACAGTCCGCACCTGCTCGCGCCACAGATGAAAGCCGGATTCCTGGTCGCGATCGCCGAGAACGACGACGAGCGCAATCCCGCTGAGAAGGTCCTGCTGCGGGAAGCATTCGATGCGGCCGGGGTCGAGGCAGAAATAGAAGTGTATGCGGGCACGCTGCACGGCTGGTGCCCGCCGGATTCAGCGGTTTATCACGAGGAACAGGCGGAACGCGCCTGGTCGAGGATGCTCGACTTGTTCGAGCGGCGCCTGTCCTGAGCTGAGGCCGGCGCGACCGCCCTTCAGAGACTCGCCAGCAGCACGTTTTCCGCTTCCGCGTCGGCGACGCAGGTCGGTGGCGCGTCGATCACGCGCGTGATGCGATAGGCGTGCGCCGAGCGGACGATGATCCGGCACGGGATCAGTTCGTTGTCCGGGATCGGCAGCTGGAATGATACGTTCTTGCCCTTGGCGATGGTAAACGCTGTAACCCAGTCGCTGACCGGCAGGCCCTCGACCACGACCAGCGAGCCTTTGCCCCCGGTCGTTTCCGCGTCGACATAAATCGTTCTCTCGGCATCCACCCAGACTGCCTCACGGACGACGACATCCTGTGCTTGTTTCTCATCGACCAAGACCGGGTGCAGCCGGTCGTGTTTCGCGAGGAAGTCGGCGTACTCGCCAGTTGTATCGGTCAGCGCCTTCGGCAGCGAAACGACGGCGATCGCGACGGCCAGCGTGGGGAACAATGCTTTTCGCATGGACAGGACCCTTTGTTATTGTTTTTTGATCGGGCCATACCAAAACTACTCCCATGCGCGGTGCGGATCAACCTGCCGCCGGGGCCTGCGGCCGGATGGCCACATTTAGTCAAAAGCGGGGCAACCCTGCCGGTTTTGTCAAAAAGCCCGCGCCAGACCTTGCTGGTAAACAGGATGCGCCAGGATAAGCCGGATAAAAAAGGGGCGGCCAGTGGCCGCCCGCACTTCGTCTCGAGGTGTTACTCAGGCAACCTTCACCGTGTGCGGTGTGACTGCTTCGACTTTTGGCAAATGGATCTCAACGACGCCGTCTTCGAGCTCGGCCCTGGCCTCGTCGCCTTTGACTTCCACGGGAAGCGGGATGACCCGGTACAGCCGGCCATACGCCATCTCGGAGCGGAAGAAGTCTTCTTTCTCTTCCTTCTCCTCGTAATCGCGCGTGGCTTCGAGCGTCAGCCGGTCACCGGCGATGGTGATGTCGAGATCTTCTTTGCGAACGCCCGGGATTTCTGCCCGGACGATGATGGCGTCCTTCTTGTCCAGGATGTCGACATTCGGCCAGACATCGAAGTTCTCGCCGAATTCGCTCCAGGACGGACGCTTCCAGACATAGGGCTCCAAAAAGCCTTCCATCCAGCGGCGCGGAAAGTGGGTTCCGAAAAACTCTTCCATTCCGTGGGTGAACGGCCTCATTTCACGCCCCCTGCCTGCCTCCTTATCCTTCTTTGGCAGGATTTTCCTTACTTTGGCCATTGTGCTCACCTCCTTGCTCGGTAAACATCGGACACCTTATGCCCGACAACCATCCTTGTATGCCGAAGCGCGCGAGCTGACAATCCGGACATATACGAATTGTCACGATGTCCGTCGATGCGTAGCTTGATGATACGATTCGGCGGCAAATCCCTGCACGGACCTCCCTGAATGGCCGCATCCATCCTCGCCTGGCCAGGCGCCATCGCCATCGGCGTCAGCCTCGGACTGCTCGGTTCCGGCGGTTCGATCATCACCGTGCCCGTGCTCGTCTACCTGATCGGCCAGGACGAGAAGGTCGCCATCGCCGGATCGCTGTTCGTCGTCGGCAACATCGCGCTCGCCGGCAGCCTGCAGTATGTGCGGGCGAAGCTGATCGACTGGCGCAACGTGTTCGTCTTCGGTGCGCCCGGCATGGTCGGCACCTATCTCGGCGCCGTCATCGCCGCCTGGGTGCCGGGCATCGTCCAGCTCGCCCTGTTCGCGCTGGTCATGCTGCTGGCGTCCTACATGATGCTGCGACCGGTCGAACTGAGCGACGCGCCGCATGCGCCGCGAGAGGCCTGGAAGATCGCCGCCGACGGCCTGGTCGTCGGCGTGATCACAGGCCTGGTCGGGGTCGGCGGCGGCTTCCTGATCGTGCCGGCGCTGGTCTTGCTCGGTGGCCTGGGTATCCACGTCGCGGTCGCGACCAGCCTCGTTATCATCGCGCTGAAGTCCTACAGCGGTTTCTATAAATACATCGATGTGCTCGATGCGCAGAATCTCGAGCTCGACTGGCGAACCCTGATGATCGTGACTGCGCTCGGTGTCGTGGGCAGCTACGTCGGCGCGCGATATGCGAAACGCATGCCGCAGGACAAGCTGAAGCGCTGGTTCGGCTATTTCCTGATCGTCATGGGCATCTATATACTGGCGCGCTCCGGGCCGGAAATACTGGGATTGGTGCGTTGAGCGAATACCTGCAGATGCGAGTGCTCGAACTGGCGCCCGACGTCTACGTCACGGGCCAGCTGTTCGACGATACGGTCAGGATCGCCGCCAGGCAGGGTATCAGGACGATCATCAACAACCGTCCCGACAACGAGGCGCCCGGCCAGCCGCTGTCTGCAGATCTGCAGAGGACGGCCGAGGAGCTGGGCCTCAAATTCATCTTTCAACCGGTCGTCTCCGGGGCGATGACGCCGCGGGATGTCGAGGTCTTTCGCGAGATCTACAAGGATGTCGAGAAGCCGCTGCTCATCTTCTGCCGCACCGGCGCCCGGTCCACCCGCTTGTTCGAAGCGAGCGGCGTCGAATAGCAGACCTGCGGACTGTCCCGCCGACAGTCGCCGCACAAAACGGCAATTTCCCGATGAGTTGCTGTAAACTCCGGACTCCGCCATTCCCACCCAACACGAAAGATTCAGGGGTTACCGTGAGCAACCAAGAGCAACTCGAAAAAATCAAAACTGCACCCGGATTCATCGCCGCGCTCGACCAGAGCGGCGGCTGCACGCCCAAGGCGCTGGGCCTCTATGGCGTCACGCCGGACGCCTGGTCGAACGACGACGAAATGTTCGACGTCGTCCACCAGATGCGCACCCGCATCATGACCAGCCCGGCCTTCAACGGCGACCGCATCCTCGGCGCGATCCTGTTCGAGAACACGATGGACCGCGAGGTCGAGGGCCAGCCGACGGCGCAGTACCTGTGGAACGTCAAGCAGGTGGTGCCGTTTCTTAAGGTCGACAAGGGTCTTGCCGACGAGGTCGATGGCGGCCAGGTCATGAACCCGAACCCCGGACTGGACGACCTGCTCGAAAAAGGCAAGGCGGCCGGTGTCTTCGGCACCAAGATGCGCTCGGTCATCAAGCAGGCGAACCCGGCCGGCATCAAGGCGGTGGTCGATCAGCAGTTCGAGGTTGGCCGGCAGATCGTCGCTGCTGGCCTCGTGCCGATCATCGAGCCGGAAGTCGACATCCATTGCCCGGACAAAGCCGAAGCAGAGCAGATGTTGCACGATGCGATCATGGAGCACCTCGACAGTCTCGGCGAGGGCGAAATCGTCATGCTCAAACTGACCCTGCCCGAGAAAGACAATCTCTATGCCGACTGCATCGCGCACCCGAACGTCGCCCGCGTCGTCGCGCTGTCCGGCGGATACTCCAGGGAAGAAGCGAACGACCGCCTGGCGAGGCAGAACGGCATGGTTGCAAGTTTCTCGAGAGCGCTGGCCGAAGGACTGACGGCGCAGCAATCGGACGACGAGTTCAATGCGACGCTCGACGCCTCCATTGCCAGCATCGCGGCTGCGTCAGCCACCTAGCCACTCACAACCGCAGAATCGAAAGCCGGGACGCGCAAGCAGCCCGGCTTTTTTATTTGGCTCGATGGCTCGGCGGGCAGGTCCGTTTGGAGGCGGCGTCAGCGGGATGCTTATCATGACTGCGTCCCAATTTTGACGTTTTGCAGCGGAATTCCCCCTGCCAAAGCGATAATCTTGCTCAATTGCTGCAAGGACAATGCATGTTCCGCAGGGTTCGCTCCCATTTCCTGCTCGCGCTCGCCGGGCTCTTGCTCCCGCTGATCGGCGCGGCCCAGATGCTCGATTCGTCCGGCAAGCGGATTGACGCGTTCATGGTGGACGAGCCGCCGGTGCTCGACGGCGTGCTGGATGACGACGCCTGGGCGTTCGGCACCGTCATCGCCGACCTTCACCAGGTGACCCCCGAGGAGTTCGCGCAGCCCAGCGAGGATTCGCAGATCTACATCGTCTACACCAAGGACGCGCTCTATGTCGGCGCGCGATTCTACGACCGCGAGCCGGACAAGATCGGCGCGCTCGCGCTTCGGCAGGGCGACTGGTCCTGGGGCGAGGACACGATCACCGTCATGGTCGATCCGCTGAACCAGGGTCGCAGCGGCTATGCCTTTGACCTGACCGCGAACGGCGTGCGCAACCAGGCCCTGTACCAGAACGTGACCAAACAGAACTGGGCCTGGCAGGGCATCTGGCATGGGGAGACCCGGATCGACGATCAGGGCTGGGTCGCCGAGATCGAGATACCGTTCAAGACGCTTTCCTTTGATCCGTCCAATGACGTCTGGGGACTCAACGTCGCGCGTTATATCGGTCGAAAAACCGAGCAGATCGGCTGGACGTCCCGGAACCGTGACATGAACCCGGCCGCATTCGGCGAGGTCGGCGGCATGTCCGGCGCCGAAAAGGGCATCGGCCTCGATGTCGTCCCATCGGCCCGGGTCCGGCAGTCGAAGGATTTCGTGACGGGCGCGACGTCAGACGAATTCGAACCCGCTATCGACCTGTTCTACAAGTTGACGCCGTCGATGACCGCGTCGCTGACGGTCAATACCGATTTTTCCGGTACCGGCGCCGATACCCGGCAGATCAACCTCACGCGCTTCGGTTTGTTCTTCCCCGAGCGGCGCGTCTTTTTCCTGCAGGACACCGACATCTTCGAATTCGGGCTGATCGGCGGCCAGAATTTCCTCGAGGACACGACCATATCGCGGGTCGAGCGGGAGAGCGCAAGACCGTTCTTCTCCCGCCGCATCGGCCTGAGCGGCGCCGGCGAGACGATCCCGATCGACTATGGCGGCAAGCTGACCGGCCGCGCCGGCGGCTGGGAGATCGGCGCCCTCGGCATTCGGCAGGAGGCCTTCAACGGCCTGCAAGCCAGCGACCTGCTCGTCGCGCGCATGTCGCGAAACGTCTTTGCCGAGTCCAGTCTCGGCTTCATCCTGACCAGCGGCGACCCCGACTCCGATCTCGACAGTACGCTCGCGGGTGTCGACTTCCGCTACCTGAACACCCGGCTGGAGAGCGGCAGCACGCTGGAAGGCTCCGCCTGGTACCAGCAATCCGACCTCGAGGGTATCGATCGCGATCAGGCGGCCTACGGCGTCAATCTGAAGCTGCCGAGCGCCGAGGGACTCCGCTACGGCTTCGCCTACAAGGAAGTCGAGGAGAATTACTATCCCGCGCTGGGCTTCGTCAGCCGCACGGACATCCGCGACTTCACGGCCGACGTCGGCTACACCTGGTTTCCGCAGAGCGATGCAATCAGCCGGGTTTTCAGCGGCGTTGATTACCAGCGAATTGAAACGCTCGATAAGGATCTGCAGTCGCAGTTGATTTCGATCCGTGCGGCGGAGATCACCAACTACTCGGGGGAAAGGCTCGAATTTCACTACCAGCTGATCGACGAGGTGCTCGACGCGCCTTTCGAGATATCACCGGGCATTGTCATCCCCGTCGGCGCTTACGCCTATGACCAATATTGCGTCAAGATGGCGACCGGCCAGCATCGGCGCATTGCATTCGAAGGCTATTATTGCGGCGGCGAATTTTTCGATGGCGACATCTCGGCGCCCGGCGCCGACATTACCATCCGGCCTAACGAGCACCTGAGACTGGCCCTCGGATACCATGTCAGCGACATCGAGCTGCCTAACGGATCTTTCATTACGCGTCTCGCGACGGTCCGGGCCGATATCGCGTTCACCAACGCCTGGTACTGGGAGAACTTCCTCCAGTATGACAACGTCAGCGATTCACTCGGGCTGAACAGCATATTCCGATGGGTGCCGCGCGCCGGCCGCGAAGTGTTGCTGGTCATCAATCGTGAGTTCATAGACTACACGCTGGACTACGACTTTCGTTCGGTAACCGGCGACATCACCTTCAAGTTCGGTTACACGTTTCGCTTCTGACTACTTCTGTCGCTCGTAGATCAGGCGCTGTTCCGAGACCTGGCCGCCGTTGCGCATGACGATGTAGCCGTCGAGCTTGTCGTCAGCGCGCTTGTAGAAACTCAGGCCGCCGAAGTGCAGTTCATTCTCGCTGTATGCGACCAGCTTGAAATTCACGTAGTCGGGCTTGTCCTCCCAGGCCGTAAAGTCCGCACTGAAGTGCTTGACCTTGAGGCTCAGCGTGCCGTCCTCGACGCTCAGCAGCATGATCTCGTACATGGCCGGATCGTCGCCGCTGAAGAGCTTGAAGGTGCCGACCATCGTGCCGCCGCTCGGCGCGCTCCAGTGTTCCTCCGCCCGCTCGCCAAAAGCCGTGCCGACCCAGTTGCCGACCAGGAAGGCGGCGGCTTCGAGCGCCGCAGCCGGGCGCTCCTCGCCCGCCGACAGCCCGTACGTGTGCTCGCTGCGCGGCTCCACGGCCGTTGCGTCGACGCTGGTGACCAGCGTCAGTGCGGCAAATAGTGAAACCCAGTGGCCTGACTTCCTGTAATGCACGCGACTTCCCTCCCGACGGCGCGACATAAGCGAGCTGCCGACCGCCCAATTCAGGTTCTGGAACACCTTATATAGGCCGCATTGCTTATGCCTGTCCACTCCCACATAATCCCGCCTGACTTTCAGGAGGCTGATGCATGAAGATCGGTGTACCCAAGGAGAATTTTCCGGGCGAGAAGCGCGTCGCAACTACGCCTGAGGTGGTTTCGCAGCTGCAGAAGCTCGGCTACGAAGTTGCCGTGGAAAGCGGCGCGGGTGACGCAGCAAATTACTCGGACCATGCCTACCGGGAGGCCGGCTGCGAGATCGTCTCCTCGGCGGCGGACCTGTGGAAGAGCGCCGACATCGTCATGAAGGTACGCGCGCCGGACGAGGGGGAAGTCGGATTGCTGCGTTCCGGGCAGATACTCATCAGCTTCATCTGGCCGGCGCAGAACCCCGATCTTCTCAAGGCCTGCACGGACAAAGGCGCGGCCGTGCTGGCGATGGACAGCATCCCGCGTATCTCGCGCGCCCAGAAGATGGACGCGCTGAGTTCGATGGCGAACATCGCCGGCTATCGCGCGGTCGTCGAGGCCGCGCAGCACTTCGGTCGCTTCTTCACCGGCCAGATCACGGCTGCCGGCAAGGTGCCGCCCGCCAAGGTCCTGGTGATCGGCGCCGGCGTCGCGGGACTCGCCGCGATCGGCGCCGCCAAGAGCATGGGTGCCATCGTCCGCTCGTTCGATACCCGCCCCGAGGTGAAAGAGCAGGTCGAGAGCATGGACGCCGAGTTCCTGATGCTCGATTTCGAGGATGACGAGGACGGCTCGGGCGAGGGCGGCTACGCGAAGGTGATGAGCGAGGAGTTCATCAAGGCCGAGATGGCGCTGTTCGCCGAGCAGGCCAAGGACGTCGACATCATCATCACGACAGCGCTGATTCCCGGCAAACCGGCGCCGAAACTGATTACCGCCGACATGGTCGCGTCGATGAAGGCCGGCAGCGTCATCGTCGATCTCGCCGCCGAGCAGGGCGGCAACTGCGAGCTCACCGAACCGGATCAGCTCGTCAGGAAGGAAGGCGTAACGATCATCGGCTACACCGACCTGCCGAGCCGGCTCGCCGCTCAGTCCAGCCAGCTTTACGGCACGAACCTCCGCCACCTGCTGACCGACATGACGCCGGAGAAAGACGGGCAGGCCGTCGTCGACATGGAGGACGAGGTCATCCGCGGGGCGACCATCTGCAAGGACGGCGAGACGACCTGGCCGCCGCCGGCGCCGAAACTGTCAGCTGCGCCGCCGAAGAAAGCGCCGGAACCTGCGCCGGTCGTCGTCGAAGAGAAGAAATCCGCGGCCGGGCCGATCGTCGCTGCCGCCCTCGGCGGTCTCGCATTGCTGGGGCTTGGCGCCGTGGCGCCACCGTCATTCATGGCGCACTTCACCGTGTTCGTGCTGGCCTGTTTTGTCGGCTACATGGTGATCTGGAACGTGACGCCGGCGCTGCACACGCCGCTGATGAGCGTGACCAACGCAATCTCCAGCATCATCGTGATCGGCGCGCTGCTGCAGGTGAGTTCCGACGTGCCGGTCATCAAGTGGATTGCCGTGGTGACTTTGCTGATCACCAGCATCAACATCGCCGGCGGCTTCGCCGTTACCCGTCGCATGCTCGACATGTTCAGGAAGTGAGGTCGACATGATCAGTACAGGTATCGTTACCGTCTCATACATCGCCGCCACGATCCTTTTCATCCTGGCGCTCGGCGGACTGTCGCACCAGGAATCGGCTCGCAAGGGCAACTGGTACGGCATCATCGGCATGACGATCGCGCTGCTGGCGACCGTCTTCGGCGTCGTCACCCAGAACTATGTCGAGCTGATCCTCGCACTGCTTGTCGGCGGCAGCATCGGCCTGATACTCGCACGCCGGGTGCAGATGACCGAGATGCCGGAGCTCGTGGCTATCCTGCACAGCCTGGTCGGTCTCGCTGCCGTCTTCGTTGGCTACGCAAGCTTCATGGATCCGAATTCACATTTCGAAGGCGTCGAGCAGACCATTCATGACATCGAGATTTATCTCGGCATCCTGATCGGCGCCGTAACCTTCTCGGGTTCGGTGATCGCGTTCGGCAAGCTGTCCGGGCGGATCGGCGGTTCGCCGCTGATCCTGCCGGCGCGACACTGGCTGAACCTCGGCTTGCTGCTCGCCTCGATCTGGTTCGGCTACGAATTCGTCGTTCAGTCTGCCGAAGGTGGCGGCCTGAATCCGCTGATCGTCATGACGGTGATTGCGCTGCTGTTCGGCATCCACATGGTGATGGCGATCGGCGGCGCCGACATGCCGGTCGTCGTCTCGATGCTCAACAGCTATTCGGGCTGGGCCGCGTCGGCCACCGGCTTCATGCTCAGCAACGACCTGCTGATCGTGACCGGCGCGCTGGTCGGCTCGAGCGGCGCCATCCTGAGCTACATCATGTGCCGGGCGATGAACCGCAAGTTCCTCGCCGTGATCGCCGGCGGTTTCGGCACCGCTGGAGGTTCGTCCGCGAAGGGCGGCGAGGACCAGGGCGAGGTCGTGCCGATAGAGGCCGAAGAAGCGGCCGGACTGCTGTCGAGCGCGAAGGAAGTCATGATCATCCCGGGCTACGGCATGGCCGTCGCCCAGGCGCAGCACATCGTGCACGAGATCACGACCACGCTGCGCGACAAGGGCGTCAACGTCCGCTTCGGCATCCACCCGGTCGCGGGACGCATGCCGGGGCACATGAACGTGCTGCTCGCCGAGGCGAAGGTGCCGTACGACATCGTCTTCGAGATGGACGAGATCAACGAGGATTTCCCGAACGTGGACGTGTCGGTGATCATCGGCGCCAACGACATCGTCAACCCGTCGGCGCTGACCGATCCCGACAGCCCGATCGCCGGCATGCCGGTGCTCGAGTGCTGGAAGGGCACGACCTCGATCGTGCTGAAGCGCAGCATGGCCACCGGCTATGCCGGCGTGCAGAATCCGCTGTTCTTCCTCGAGAACACGCGCATGCTGTTTGGCGACGCCAAGGAGACGCTCGACGCCGTCTTCAAGGCGCTCTGATCGCACAGGGGTCGGAGCGCCGCTCCGGCCCCTGATGGACAAGCATGCGGCGCGTGCATCGAACGCATGAACCTGCCCGGGTAGAATGACCTCTTTCTGCAGGCAACCCGTAAGCAGTTGATGAGCCAACGTTATCGCCGCCGTTTCTGGCACAGGCCTCTACAGACGGGGCTCTCGTTCAGCGGCGAAGTACATAATGCCTCGCATGTCGAATTCCTTGCCGACAAGACCTGGGTCGACGACAAGCGCAATCGCTGCAGCGAGCAGCATATATTCGACGCCGTCTTCGACCTGATCGAGAAGTCGCGCCGCTTCCTGCTGCTCGATATGTTTCTCTATAACGACTTTCAGGGGAAGGAGCAGGAGACGACGCGGCTGCTGTCCGGCGAGCTGACCGAACGTCTCGTGAACCACAGCCGGCGCAATCCGGACATGCACATCGTCGTCATCACGGACCCGATCAATATCGTCTACGGGTCGCTGCCTTCGAAACATTTCGCACGCCTCGAGGAAGCCGGGATCGACGTCGTGATGACCGACCTGCGCAAGCTTCGCGACCCCAACCCGCTGTACTCGGTGTTCTGGCGCGCGCTGATAAGACCGTTCGGCAATTCCACCCGCGGCCACCTCCGGAGCCCGTTCGGCGGGCGCGACAAGGTGACTTTGCGCAGCTACCTGGAAGCCTTCAACTTCAAGGCCAACCATCGCAAGGTAGTGATCGCGGACAATGGTGACGACTGGGGCGCGCTGGTGACGTCCGCGAATCCGCACGACGCGAGCAGCGCCCACACAAACGTCGCCCTGAGTTTCAGCGGTCCCGCCGTGTGGGATCTTTTGCAGAGCGAGAATGCAGTGCTGCTGCTGTCAGGGCGGGAGGCATGCGACGTACAGGTGGCGACGCCGGCCCAGGTGCCCGGCACGTCGGTGCAGGTGCTCACCGAGCGCGCCATCAAGGAGGCGGCCCTGCGCATCATCGATGGCTGCCGGCGCAACGAACGGCTCAGCGTCGCAACTTTCTACCTGTCGGATCGCGACATCATCCGTGCGCTCAAAGATGCCAGGCGACGCGACGTCGCCCTGCGCGTCCTGCTGGACCCGAACAAGGACGCATTCGGCAATCCCAAGTTCGGCATCCCGAACAGGGCGGTTGCCCACGAGCTGCGGAACGCCGGGGTCGAGGTGCGCTGGGTCCATACGCACGGCGAGCAGTGCCACACGAAGATGATCCTGCACGAGAACATGGCGGCCGAGGCGCTGATCCTGCTCGGTTCGGCCAACCTGACGCGGCGCAATCTCGACAATTTCAATCTCGAGACCAACGCGCTCGTGCGCACGCAGGCCTCGACGAAGGTCTTCAAGGACGCCAAGTTCCACTTCGACCTGCTCTGGTACAACCAGCCCGGCCGCGTCTTCTCGGTGCCGTACGAGCACTACGCCGACGGCTCCTTCATCAAGCGCGGGCTGTCGCGCTTCATGGAGGCTTCGGGGTTCAGCACCTTCTGAGGCCAGGCGCAACGAGAAGCCCGACCCGTGTATCGCTCCGGTTCCCGTCAGGGGACCATTGCGGCCCAAAACATGGTATTACTGAGTGCCTGACTCGCCTTCGGGAGGCTGTTCAGCATCGTATGTCACTGTTTTCCGAGCTAAAACGGCGTAACGTCTTCAAGATCGGCGTTGCCTACCTGATTGTCGCCTGGCTGCTGATGCAGGTTGCGTCCCTGGCGGTCCCCGCGTTGCGCCTGCCCGACTGGGTCACAACATTCGTCGTATTCATCCTGCTGCTCGGTTTCCCGCTTGCCCTCATACTCGCCTGGGCGTTTGAAGTCACGCCGGCCGGCATCAAGAAGACCAGGGATGTGCCGCTCGAGCAGAGCGTCCGAAAACTGACGGGCAAGAGACTGAATCGCGCAGTCATCGCATTACTATCGATTGCGATACTCGTATTGCTGGCCGATCGAATCAATGACGAAGACACCACTTCAATACCTGGTTCAGCAGGCGGTGATCGGACATCTATCGCCGTACTGCCCTTCGAAAACGTCTCTGGTAACCCGGATCAGGAGCATTTCGTCGACGGACTGACAGAGGAGTTGCTCAACGCTCTCGCAGCTATCAGGGAATTTCGCGTCATCTCCCGTACGTCGTCGTTCACCTACAAAGGTCGCGACGTCCCCGGTACTCAAGTCGCAAGTGAATTGGGCGTCAGCTATCTCCTCGAGGGCAGCGTTCGCAGGATCGGCGACAGCATCCGCGTGACCGCGCAGCTTATCGACGGGAGTACCGATTCACATATTTGGTCCGAGAATTTTGATCGTGAGCTGACCGTCGACAATGTCCTGGACATACAGGACATCGTCTCGCGGACTGTGGCCGACAGGCTCCAGGTCCAATTGGCGCGCGACGAGCACCTGTCGTCCGCACCGGACAATCTCGAGGCCCTCGACCAGTATCACGACGGCGTTTACTACGTCCGCCGGATGCAGCTCGCGGATTACGATATCGAGGACGCTCGAACGATTTTCACCAGTGCTGTCAGGGCATTCGAAGCTTCAATCGAAGCGGATCCTGACTGGGCGCCTTCGCATGCCGCACTGGGGATGGCCTATCATTTCAATCGGTATCTCGGCGATGAAAGGGAACAGTTACGCAAATCCAGGCAGCACGTGGAACGGGCAATTGAACTCGATCCGACTTACGGGCGCGCGCACAACTCGCTGGGATTCATCAACACCGTTGAAGGAGATTTCGCCGCGGCAATGCAGTCGTACGATCTCGCTCGCCTGTACTACGACAAGTACCACTGGGGATATGCGATCCTGCTTTTCGCACTGGGTCGATACGACGAAGCGGTAGTGCACTACGCGGAAGCGGCCGGCCTTGACCCGCTGTCCACGGCAGTTCGTGAACAGCTCATGATTTCCCGGCAATGTGCCGGTCAGTACCGGCGATTGGTGGATGAGGCGCAGGAGCAATTGCAGCTCGAACCGGACAGCATCTTTGCGCGGGTGATGCTTGCGGACGCATACATCGAACTCGGTGACACAGAAAATGCGCTGCGTTATGCCGAGGAGGTTGCTGCGAGTGAACGCAACGACCTGAGTATGGCCTATGTATTCGCCAAAGCGGGCCAAACGGACAGAGCCAGGGCGGCCCTCGACGCGGGTGACGTCGTGAACGAGTGGCTTCGCGCGGCCTCCGCTGCTGCAGCGCTCGGCGATGCCCACCTGGCGACGGACATTCTCGAATCGGCAATCGACCGTGTTGGGCCTGAAATCGGAGATTTTACGTGGTCATTTGGACATATCCGGTGCGTACCGACGCTGATGTCGCTCGAAGGTAATCCGAGGTTTGACGCACTGGTGGCGAGAATGGACCTGCCGGATTAAGTCCGCAGGCCCCTATGTGTTTTCCGGCATTTCGTCCGTAATATGTGGGGACGACAATCGGGACAGGCTAATGGGAGGTCGTCATGTCCAGGAAATCGCTGATCTCGTTCATTCCGCTCGCGCTGGTCGCCTGCGCGTCCGGGGACCGTTACGATCCCCTGCTCGACTACGAGGTGGTCGATGCCGTCACCATCATGGATGCACCCACGCCGGAGGAGGTCGCCCCGGAGAACCGGGCGCTGGTTCTGCGCGGCGAATACCTCGTCGAGCTGCTCGGTTGCGGCGCCTGCCACACCGAGGGCGCGCTGATCGGCCAGCCGGACCTGCGCCTGTCGCTGGCCGGCTCCACCGTCGGCATCGCGTACACGAACCCGCTGGAAAACGAGAACCCCGGCGTGGTCTATGCGCCGAACCTGACGCCGGACCGCGATACCGGCATTGGCCGCTGGTCGGAACAGGAGATCATGGATGCGATCCGCGCCGGCGTCGGTCGGCATGGATCGCGGCGTGTCCTGGTCATGCCGTGGCAGGGTTACGCAAAAATCTCGGACGAGGACGCCTGGGCGATCGTCGCTTACCTCAGGAGCCTCGATCCCATCGAGCACGAAGTTCCGCCCGACGTGCCCGTCGGCATGCGGGCTCGTGCACCCTACGTCCACTTCGGCGTCTACCGCAGCAAAGACATGTAACCGGGGTCAGACCATAATTTCCTAATTAGGAAATTATGGTCTGACCCCGATTAAGTGGGGTGTTCGGGGAGGTGGCGGTGCAGTCTCGAGTCGTGGGTCTTGAAATGCTCGGTGAACCAGCGCTCCAGTTCGGCTGACAGCCGCGCCTCGTCGTAACCGCCGTCGTCCTCGACGCGGTCCATGATGTCGCGGATCTCGTCCAGCAGTGATTCGTGGTCATCCTTGTGCTCGGCATAGCCGTCGTACCCGGCATCGCGCATGTATTTTTCCTCGAGCGCGAAGTGCGCCGAGATCTGCGCGAAGATCTCGCCGAGCGACGACACGACCTGGTCGTGCGTCGCACGCTCGTGCATCAGCGCGTGCAGGTCGTTGATCAGCTCGATCAGGTCGCGGTGCTCGAGGTCGACGGCCGTGACGCCGACGCTGAAGTCGTCTTTCCAGTCTATCAAGCTCATCGGAAGCTGAATCCTCCTGTCGAGGGCCGGAAAGTCACGGCGAAATAACGTCCCGCCTCGAGCACGACGTCCGTGGTCGCCTCGTAGTCCCAGCCCTCGGTCCTGGCAGTATCGCGCAGCCTGGCGGATACCTGGTAGCTGCCCGGCGACAGCTCGATCCGTCGGTACACCGACGCCGGCCCGTCATTCCAGAGCCCGGACGGCTCGGCGACGAGGCTCAGCAGCTTGTCGCCGTCGATATCCAGCTCGACGACCAGCGGCAGCCGCTCACGTTCGCAGGCTTCCGTTTTGCGCATATTGGCGGCGAGTTCCGCGATCTGCTCGGGCGTGAGCTGCACGCAAGGCTCGACGAGATTCGCGGCATGGCTGAGCGACAGCTTGATGACCGCGTTTGCGGGGTCCGCGTAGCGATAAGCGGGCAAGGTTGCGAAGTACCCGATGCAGACGGCAAATGCCGCGTACATCACTAGCTGCAAAACGGCGCGCAGTGCCTCAGTCATCCGTGCCCCTCCCGGGCTTCCGGTTCTTGGGCAATTCCTGGAGCGCTGCCCTGAACTCGTCGCGAGCCCTGTCGCGAGCGCGTGTCGCCGCACTGCGCGTCCGCCACAAGCGGACACGCTCCCGGTCCACCCGCCGCCGGAGATACGGGTCCCGCCGACCGTTCAGCCGGTCGTCGGTCCAGTCGCCGCCGAGGCGGAAGTAGCAGTCGCTGTCGGCGCAGCCTGCAATCGCGATCCCGTCTGCCAGGTTGCGCGACAACGCGAAGTCGATGAACGACGGCGGCAGCATACCCGTGCAGGGCATGGTCACGACCACTGTGCCGTCATCCTGCAAGGTCTCGCTGCCACAATGCTCGCAAGCGTAGACGAGGATGCGGCGGCCCTTGACGAAAGACTTCGCCGCCGCGAGCGTTTTCTCGCGCAGGGCGCCGATCGGCTGTTCGGGCAGCTCGATGCCCGGCACGATGGCCGTTGCGCGGCGGAACGGCGTCGCCGTCGGGCAGGAGCCGACGCACACGCCGCAGCGCATGCAGTTGTCGACGTTCACCAGTGCCTCCGTGGCATAGCCTTTGCCGTCGCTCCGCGGAACCATTGTGATCGCACTGAACGGACAGTCATCGAAACAGCGGGCACAGCCGTTGCAGTTGTCGAGCGAGACTACTGCGGCAGCCGTTTGCTTCGCCGGCGGCAGCCACGGCAACAGCAGGAGAATCGCGGCTGCGCCAATCAACAGCAGCCAGAGCTGCCCGCCCGGGACGATATCGAGCAGCGGGTAGATGACGAGATAGAACCAGTCGAAACCCACCTCGGCGGGGACGACATCGAGATCCGCCGGGCCCTGGCTGGTCGCAGGGTGTACGAAAGACAGGACGATGAGCGTCGCCGCCGTGCCGATCGCCAGCGGCCTCGGCGGATTGACCTTTGCCCCGGCGTGCCGCTGGATGTGCACCCACATGAGCACCAGCATGAACAGTGGCGCGAAAATGTGGATGAAGACCATCAAGGTGAAGAAGCGGCCGCTCAGGGTCGTGCTGTCCAGGAAATTGTTCGCGATCGGTTCACCGAAGAACGGCAGGACATCGAAAAATTCCGTCGTCGCGATGGCGATGTACTGCGCCAGCCGATCCCAGACGAGCCAGTAGCCGCTGATGCCGCAGACATAGACAAAGAACAGCGCCGGCACGCCGGTCACCCAGGCGAAAAACCGCTTGCCCCGCAGGCGGTCCAGCGAGAACTCGCGGGCCATGTGCAGCACGACAACGATGACCAGCGCGTCCGAGGCGTAGCGGTGCAGGCTGCGGGCGACGCCCGCCAGGTACCACTGGTCGACGGTGATGTACTCGACCGACGCGTAGGCGTCGGTGATGCCCGTGTCGAAGAAGATGTAGAGGTAGATACCCGTACCGGCGACGATCCAGAAGAAGTACCAGCCCAGCGCGCCGAGCCATGCCAGCGGGTTGTGATGCGGGCCGAAACCGAGTTCGAACAGCGCCTCTGCGCGCTCGAAGAGAATGCGCAGCAGGCGCTTCAATACGCCCATCAACGAGACCTGCGGCGACTCATCGCGCTCGCCGCCATTCCCGGAGGACAAACATGCCGACCGCGCCGAGGCAGAGCGTGCCGACGAAGATCGTCATCGCAATCGAGTAGTCGAACTTGTAGCGGCCGCTGTTCGGGTCAAAGACCGTGCAGAACAAAAGGAAGTTATCGACCCAGTGTTCGACGAGGCCGGCGTCGCGAGGCGTGTCGAAAATCAGCTCCTTGAGCGGCTCGACGAAGGCCTGAGCCTCGATATCGACGCCGTATACCTGCCGGTAGACGACACCGTCGGCGTCAAGGATCGTCGTCTGCGTCAGGTGATCGAAGCCCTTCGCGCTCGGGAAGAACTGGAAGCCGAGATCCCGGCTCAGCGCCGCGATCGATGCCTCGTCACCGGCCAGGAAATGCCAGCCGGGGACGTCGATGCGGCGCTCGCTGGCATACAGACGCATGCGGTCCGGCGTATCCACGGCCCAGTCGAAGCCGACGGTGACGACGTTGAAAGCGTCCTCACCCAGGGCCTCGCGGCCGATATCGACCGCGTTTGCCACGCTTTTGGTGATCGTCGGGCAGACATGGTGACAGCTCGTGTAGATCATGCTGATGACGAGCGGTTTGCCGCGCAGGCTGTCCAGCTCGAACGATTGTCCGTCGACATCGCGCAGCAGCTGGCTCGATACGCGTTTGCCGATTGCCGCCTGGCTCAGTTCAAGCGCATCGGCGCGGTCGTACTCGCGCGCGGCCGTCGAAGTCGCGGCGACGAGACCCAGGAACATTGCGACCGTAATTTTTGCGATTGATTTCATGGGCAGCAGGGCGCCGGTCCCTGAGACCGGCGCCCTAGATAGTCTAGCTCAGCGGCCAGACTTCGCTGAGATACTTCCAGTTGACGAAGTAGTACAGCACGAAGGCGATGAAGAAGATGCCGACCAGCATCGCCGTGCCCGGGATCTTCAGGGTCTCCGAGCTGCCGTAGCTGCCCACGGCCGCCGCCTGCGGCGGGACCTCCGGATAGCTCGGCTTCTCGTCTTCGCCGAGCTTGCGGCCGAAGAAGACCGAGCCAACGACAATCACGATGAACATGACGCCGCCGAGCGACGCGAGCACCGCGAACAGGCCGTTCAGCCCCATCATCAGGAACGCGGCGCCCGGGTAGTCGAACGGCAGTTGCGCCGCTGCAAAGGTCATATCCCAGTGCCGCCGCGACACGCCCAGCGTGCCGGCACCCATCATGAACAGCGAGATGCCGGCGACGCCGATGCCGAACACGTATGGTTGCCACTGCGCGAGTTTCCTGAACATCAGTTCACGGCGGAAGATCAGCGGCACCAGCAGGTAGGTGATCGCCATGAAGGCCAGCGTCGTGCCGGCCACCACCGTGCCGTGGAAGTGGCCGGGCACGTACAGCGTGTTGTGCATGATCAGGTTGATCTGCTCGGTGCCCATGACGACGCCGGAGATGCCGCCGATGAAGCCGAAGAACACCAGCGACATGAACATGCCCGCAAAGGCCGGGTTGCCCCAGGGCGCCTTGCGCAGCCATTCGAACATGCCATTGGTCAGGCCCCGTGCACGCTGTGCCGCCTCGATCGAGCCCGGCACGGTCATGCCGTGCACCATGCTGCCGAGGACGGCCAGGTACATCGCGTAGCTCGTATTGAAGATCTTCCACTCCGAGCTGAATCCCGGTTCGACGAGCATGTGGTGGGCGCTCGCGATTTGCAGGAACAGGATGTACATCAGGAACGCCATGCGGCTGACTTTCTCCGACAGCGGTTTGGCGCCGAACACCATCGCGGCGATCGCATACCAGACCGCAACGTGGGCGCTGACATTGATCTGCTGAGACGAATGGCCCATGCCCCACCAGATGGTCTTGTAGACCAGCGGATCGATATGACCGACTATTCCGAGCGACCATAGCAGGGTCGGGATCAGGATGATCGCGCCGGAGGCGATCGTGAACACGGCGATCACTGCCGCCGTCACCGCGCCGAAGGTCACCAGGGGTATCGAGCCCTCGTAGGTCTTCTCATGCTTGGCGACGACCAGCGTGCCGAAAAAAACGAAACAGCCGATCAGCGCGCCAACCGCGAACAGGATGATGCCGAGGTAGAAGCTCCAGTGCGCCATCATCGGCACATACGACGTGAACATCACGCTGGAATCGCCTCGGAGTACCGCGTAATTGGTCACGAGCGCACCGACCAGCATCAGGCCGAAACCCGTCCAGGCCCACTTTGGACCGGCCAGTCGACAGTTCAACAGTACCGACGAGGCAAAGTAGAGCACCGCCATCTCGAAGAAGATGATCCATACGAGCAGGACGTCGAGTCCGTGTGCGGTCAGCGCCAGGTAGAACCAGTCTTCGGGAAGGAAGTGGACCGCCGGCCAGCGCGTCAGCGCGACCAGCAGGCCGAACAGGCCGCCGATCGCCAGGAAGACGACCGCGACGACGGCGTTGGCCTTGATCAGTTTCTCGGCGGTCAGGTCGACCTTGAGACCGGTGGTCGGGCAGATCCGGTATGTTTGTGCGTCCGCCATGTCACTGCCCTCCCGGGTCGACGACGTAGATCTTGCCGACCATGTTGTGGTGCCCGATGCCGCAGAACTCGTTGCAGATCACGCCGTATGTCCCCGCCTGGTCGGGCTTGATCGTCATGACCATGTCGTAGCCGGGGTGCACCTGCACGTTGATGTTGACGGGCTGCAGTGAGAACCCGTGCTGCCAGTCCATCGATGACAGGTGCAGCCGGTAGCTCTGGTCCTTCTCGAGTTCCAGTATCGGCCACCATTGCCACAATCTCGCGATCAGGTACACGTCGCTGCCAGGCGGCGGACGGACGACGGGGTAGCCGTTCTCCTCCCTGACGGTGTACTCGTCGATCATTGCCTGCGCCTTCTCCGAGAACCGGGTCGACGAAATCTTGTACGCCTCGTTGGAAAGGTTCTGTTCCCCTGCGCCGTGCCAGTAAATCATCATGAAGAACATGACGAGTCCCCAGACGAAGGCGATCAGAATCCAGGTCAGCTCGATCCGGGCGATCGGCTCCTTCCACCAGATCCGTTCGCTCGGCGGTGTAATAGCCATATCAGATTCTCCTTAATCCGCCACCGGTATCTGGGTGATCTCTATGATTCCCCAGATAATGTAGAAGACCGCAGGAACGAGAATGCCGAGCAGAAGCAACAGGAACGGGTTGTCGAGCAACCGTTGCATCATCGGTATAGGTTCCTGGTCCGAAGTTTCCGGCGTGGCTTCGCCGGGGTTGTTCTCATTCATCTTCGTCCCTCCCCATCGAGACCCGGGGTCCGGCCGATCGCGATTGCAGCCGTGCGGACCGGGTCAAATGCACGCTATCCAATGGCCATAAATGGCGCATCAGGAATTACCCGTACTGCCCTGGATAACGGCAAAAGTCACCACTGCCAGTGTCAGCAGGATGATGAAAAAAACCAGCGATCGGTGTTCCAGGCGCTTGCCGAACGAGACTTCGATGCGCTCCAGGATCCAGTCCGATACGAGGTAAAGAATGACCGCAACGATCGTGAACCAGACTGCGCTCATCATCGGTGTTCCCCCTAGTCGTAAGGTCTTAGTCGGGACAGGCTGCGGACGAAGATCAGGCGATCCTCGATCGTCAGGATGCCCTCGTCAGCCAGGCCGCGGAGTAGCCTCGAGAGGGTCTCGGGCGTTACCGAGAGCCTGGAGGCGATCACGTGGCGTGGCAGGTTCAGCCTGATCGTCGCCTCGTCCTCGCTGGACTCGACGACGTGCTCGAGCAGGTAGCTGACCAGCCGGTCCTGGGCGTTCTGCACCGTCAGGCGCTCTATCTCCCGGACCCGCGCATGCAGGTGGCGGGAGATGTCGCCCAGCAGCCGCATGCAGGCGTCCGGGTTGTCCCGGATCCGGTCTATGTAATCCTTGCTCGGGATACGGATCAGCGTGGTCTCGGACAATGCCTCGGCCGTTACCGGGTACTTTTGCTCCTGCATGAATGCGACCGCCTCCGCGAAGGTCCGGCCGGGCCCCTGGACCTCGAGCACCTTCTTCTGCCCCGTCGAGGCGATCATGTTCAGCTCCATGTGGCCCGAATCGACGTAGTAGAAGCAGGCGGCTTTGTCGCCGCGGTGGAACAGGATGTCGCCCTTCTCGAGGTCAACGCGCGTCACGCGCTTCATCAGCGCGTCGAAGTCGTCCTGCGCCAGCCCGGAGAACAGGTAGTGGGCGCGCAGACTCTCATATTCGGGAGTGCCGCTTTCCATGAAGGAAGAGCCTAGCACCGGGAATTCATCACTTACCTCGTGGATTGGCGTCATCTGGCGGCCATAACTTCGGATTTCCCGTATAGGTTAATGCCCCGTAACGCGATGTCCTTGACCTAAATCAAGGTGATCGTTCGGCCGCCGACCTACATTGATCGTGGGTCAGGGGCGCGCATCGATGCACCGAACAGTCAACTGCACTTGGGGACACTCACTGATGAAGTACTCATTACTGGTCTTGCTCGGTCTCGGGTTTGGCGCGTTTGCGCCCGCAAGCTTGGCGGCCTCGCCGGAAAACGAGGTGGCCGAGGTGCCAATCGACGAGATCGTCGTCGTCGCCAACAGGAACGAACGCTCGATCCGCGACGTTGCCGCGAACGTCACGGTCCTCTCCGAGGAGGAGTTCGACCTCGAACTCGCCACCTCGATCGCCGACGTACTGCGCTACACGCCGGGCATCGACTACGAGGGCGCGGGCACGCGCTTCGGCACCGAGGGTTTCAACATCCGTGGCATCGGCGGCAACCGGGTGGCCTTGCTGATCGACGGTATCCCGCTGAGCGACCAGTTCGACGTCGGCAGTTTCTCCAATGCGACGCGGGATTTTGTCGACGCCGGCTTCGTGCAACGGGCGGAGGTGCTGCACGGACCCGCATCCGCACTGTACGGCAGTTCGGCCATTGGCGGCGTCGTCGCGATGCAGACCCCCGACCCCGCCTACCTGGCTGGCCAGGGCGGCAGCGGCGGTTCGTTCGGCTCGGCCTGGCGCGATGCGGATTCCAGTATTCACGGCACCGCGATGCAGGCGTTCGCCGGTGACAACGTCGGCATCCTCGCAGGCATCAGCCTGCGCACCGGCGAGGAGTTCGATTCAGCGGCGGCGGATACGAATCTCGACATCCGCGACTACACAAGCCGTTCCGCGATGCTCAAATTCGTTGCCGATGACGCCGTCGGCAACAGCTGGAAACTCGGCTACTACCTGCAGGACTCCGAGGTCGAGTCCAGCCTCACCTCGATGCTGGGCAGCGGCCGCTTCCGCAGGACGACAGCGCTGGACGGCGACGATACCTATCGGATGGATCTTTTCCACGCGGCCTACGAATTCGGCGCGGGCGACGGCTGGATCGACAACGGCGTCATCCGCGCGTATTACGGCGAGACCGATATCGAGCAAAAGACGCTCGACGAGCGCGGCCTCGCCACGCGCCCCGTCGCAATCGATCGACTGTTCAGCTTCGAACAGGAATTCCGCGGTGTCGAGATCAATCTGCAAAAACAGGTGTCAGGCGACGTCGTCGATCACCGGTTCGGCTTCGGCATCGAGTATCGGCGGCGTGATACCGTGGAATACCGGGACGGCCTCGAGACCGGCATCGAGGATGGTCTGCAGACCAACGTCATCCTGGGCGAGGTCTTTCCGCTCCGCGACTTTCCGCTCAGCGAGTCGACCGATCTCGGCGCATACATCGAGGACGCGATCTCGTTCGGCGACTGGACGTTTATCGGCGCGCTCCGCGCCGATCGTTACGATCTCGACGCGAAAAGCGACCCGATGTACGCAGAGGACTATCCATTCGCCGAGATCGTATCGATCTCAGATTCCGAGCTGTCACCGAAACTGGGTTTGATCTGGCGACCGCGCGACAGCGTCGATCTCTACCTGCAGTACAGCCACGGCTTCCGGGCGCCGCCTTTTGAAGACGCCAACATCGGCCTGGAGCTGCCGGTCTTCAATGTGCGCGCGATCCCGAACCCGGATCTGCGCTCGGAAAGCTCTGACGGCGTGGACCTCGGGGTGCGCTGGCGCGGCGAACGCGGCAGCCTGCACCTGTCGGTATTCCGCACGGAGTACGACGACTTCATCGAGAGCAAGGTTCGCCTCGGGCCGGACCCGGATACCGGCCGGATCCTGTTCCAGTCGCAAAACGTTCGCGAGGCGGTTATCGAGGGTGTCGAGGCCGGCTGGTCGCTGCCGATCGAGCGGATGCCTGGCGACTTCTCGATCGACGGCTCGTTCTACTGGGCGCGCGGCGAGAATCGCGACAACGGCGAGCCGCTGAATTCCGTCGGCCCGGCGCAGGCCGTCATCGGCATGGACTGGTCGCCGACGGACGGCAACTGGCAAAGCCGCCTGCGCGCGACCTTCACGGACGGCTGGTCGGATCTCGACGAAACCGGTGGCGAACTGTTCAAGCCGCCGGGACATGCCGTTTTCGATCTTTACGTCAGCCGAACATTTGCTGACCGCTTCCGGGTTCGCGGCGGCGTCACGAACCTGACAGACAAGACTTACTGGAGCTGGTCCGACGTGCGCGGACTCGGCCCCAACGACCCCGTTCTTCCATACCTCGCCAGGCCGGGCAGAAGCCTCGTGCTGGGCGTCGATATGGATTGGTAATCAACAGCTCTTGAAGAAATGAGGAGCAAGCAATGAACCGTTCAGGTAGCAAACTGGCCGCGCTGCTGACTGGCCTATTCGTCTTTATCGCGATGTCAGGCTGTTCGCAAAACGGCGACGGCGCTGCGCAGCAGGCAGCGTCCCAATCAGACACCGCGGTACACGATGCCGAAACCGCGGCCGGCGCGGTGACAGAGGTCATGGCGCGCGGCGAAGCGGTGTACAACGCCAACTGCGCCGCGTGTCACCAGTCGACCGGGCAGGGCTTGCCGGGGGCGTTCCCGCCGCTCGCGCAATCTGACTACCTGTCGGGCAACCGCAGCGAGGTATTACAGGCGGCGCTGTTCGGGCTGTCAGGACCGATCACGGTCAACGGCGTCGACTACAACGGCGTCATGCCCAGCATGGGCTACCTGACCGACCAGGAACTCGCCGACGCGGTGACCTACGTGTTCAATTCCTGGGGCAACTCGCTGTCTGCCGTCTCCGTCGAGGAAGTGGCCGCCCTGCGCGCCGAACTCGGCGAAGCGGGCGAGATGGTGGCCGGCGAGCGCCACACCGGCGCTACCGAAGGCGAACTGCGCTACCGCGGCACCCCGTCCGCGATCTCGCCGGAAGAAACGCGGCAGATGATGGGCGCCGGCGGACCGGTGCTGAGTGAAGAGGAATACGCCGTCGCGACGCAGCTCTATTTCGAGCGCTGCGCCGGCTGCCACGGCGTGCTCAGGAAAGGCGCCACCGGCAAACCGCTGACGCCCGACATCACCATGGAAAAGGGCACCGAGTACCTGCAGGCGCTGATCACCTATGGTTCTCCGGCCGGCATGCCGAACTGGGGCACCTCGGGCGAGATGACCCAGGAGCAGATCGACATCATGGCGCGCTTCCTGCAGCAGGAACCGCCGGCGCCGCCGGAGTTCGGCATGCCCGAGATGCGGGCCAGCTGGGACGTGCTCGTTGCCCCCGAAGATCGCCCCAGTGAGCCGCAGCACGATCGCAACATCGAAAACTTCATGTCGGTCACGCTGCGCGACTCCGGCCAGGTTGCCATTATCGATGGCGACACCAAGGAGATCTTCAGCATCATCGAGACCGGCTACGCGGTGCACATCTCGCGCGTATCGGCATCGGGCCGCTACGTGTTCACGATCGGCCGCGACGCGCTGATCAACATGGTCGACCTGTACATGGATCCGCCGGCAACCGTTGCGCAGATCAAGGTCGGGCTCGAAGCGCGCTCGGTCGAGACGTCCAAGCACAAGGACTACCCGGATCGCTACGCAGTAGCCGGTTCCTACTGGCCGCCGCAGTACGTGATCATGGACGGCGACACGCTGGAGCCGCTGAAGATCGTGTCGACCCGCGGCATGACGGTCGATACCCAGGAGTACCATCCGGAACCGCGCGTCGCGGCGATCGTCGCCTCGCACGAGCACCCGGAGTTCATCGTCAACGTCAAGGAGACCGGCCACATCCTGCTGGTCAACTACGAGGACGTCGACAACCTGAGCGTGACCGACATCGGGGCGGCGAAGTTCCTGCACGATGGCGGCTGGGACCGCACCAAGCGTTACTTCCTGACGGCGGCCAACCAGTCCGACAAGATCGCGATCATCGACTCGCGTGATCGTGACCTCGAGGCGCTGGTCGACGTCGAGAAGATCCCTCACCCGGGGCGCGGCGCGAACATCGTCGATCCCGAGTATGGACCTGTCTGGGTAACGAGTGCGCTCGGCAACGCCAACATCACCTTCCTCGGCACCGACCCGGTGAATTACCCGGACAATGCCTGGAAAGTCGTTCGCATACTGGAAGGCATGGGCGGTGGCTCGCTGTTCGTGAAGTCGCATCCCAACTCGCAGAACCTGTGGGTCGATGCGCCGCTGAACCCGGACGAGAGCGCGAGCCAGAGCATCGCCGTATTCGACATCAATAATCTCGATGCCGGCTTCGAGCGTCTGCCCATCGCCGATTGGGCGGATCTCGGCGAAGGGCCGAAGCGCATCGTGCAGCCCGAGTACAACATGGCGGGCGACGAGGTGTGGTTCTCCGTCTGGAGCGGCCAGGACCAGGAGTCGGCCATCGTGGTCGTCGATGACAAGACCCGCGAGCTCAAGCACGTCATCAAGGGCCCCGAGGTCATCACTCCGACGGGCAAATTCAACGTCTACAACACCTTGAACGACATCTACTAAGCAGGATCGGGGCCGGGCGACCGGCCCCTTTCCCCGCGAGGGCAGGATCATGAACATGAAAGGGACCGGTGCCGCAGGAATGCTGGCACTGGCGATACTTATCGCCGGTTCGCCGGCGGTTGCGCAGGAAGAACAGGCAGGGAGCCTCGCCGAGGCGATCAGTAACGGCGACGCCAACTTCGGGTTCCGCTATCGCTACGAGTATGTCAACGACGACAACCCGGCGCTGGTCGAAGACACGGCCAACGCATCAGTAGTCCGGCTGAGGCTGAACTATCGGACCGCCAGGTGGCGGAATCTCTCCGCCTTCGGCGAGTTCGACTACCTCGGGGAGATCCTGCTGGACGAATTCAACAACCTGAGCGGCGATCCGGGGCGCAGCGACTATCCTGTCGTTGCCGATCCGAAGGGGCCCGACCTCAACCAGCTCTATCTCGACTACGCCGCATCGGATAACACCACGCTGAGGTTCGGCCGGCAGCGCATCCTGCTGGACAACCATCGCTTCGTCGGTAATGTCGGCTGGCGTCAGAATGAGCAGACCTATGACGGCGTCACGATGAACTTCAATTCCGGCGACAACACGGTGGTGAAGTACTCTTTCGTCAATCACGTTCGGCGCATCGTGGGCAGCGAGGTTGCCGGCGGTCGCCATCGGGTCAATGCGCACCTGTTGAACGCCAGCTTCAAGCTGGGATCCGGCTGGAACATCACGCCTTACTATTATCACCTCGACTACCAGGACGCCGCGCAATTCGGACTTTCGAACGGCACGTTCGGCGTCAGGGCAACCGGCAGCGTCGCGCTTGGCGAAAACAAGCTGGCGCTGGTGGGGGAATTCGCCAGCCAGACCGACATCGGCGACAACCCGGTCAGCTATGACGCGAATTACTTCAACGTCAGCGCGTCCTACGCGTGGGAGAATGGCCTGTCCCTGGCGCTCGGCTACGAATCGCTGGGCGGCGACCAGGACGTCGGCGGATCGGCATTCCGCACGCCACTGGCGACACTGCATGCGTTCCAGGGGTGGGCAGACATGTTTCTGTCGACACCCGATGAAGGCATCAATGACCTATACCTGACCGTCAAGGGCAGCGTCGCCAAGTGGAATATCACCGGCGTTTACCATGACTTCTCGGCGGAAGACGGCAGCGCGGACTGGGGCAGCGAGCTAGACCTCTCTGCCGCCCGCAAGCTGAACGACAATTACAGCCTGCTGCTCAAGGCGGCCCTCTACAATGCAGACCAGTATGCGGCCGACACCACGAAGTTCTGGATCATGCTGACCGGCAACTACTAGCCTTCGAACCCTGCACTTACCGTACGGACCTCCTTCACAGGAGGTCCATCAGCAGGGGCAGGATGGCGCGCTTGATGATGCTGAGGCCGATTATGCCGCCCAGTACGACGGCCAGGGTCAGCAGGTTCCATTCGTTCAGCACGAGACCGAGCGCCAGCGCCGCCGCGGGCGGATGCTCCGTCCTCGTCACCACCATCAGGAACATCGCTATCGATGTCGCGAATGCGCCTGCGACGATCAGGCCCGCGCTGGCGCCGAAGGCGCTCGTCAGGTCCATCGCCGTGTACAGGAAACTCATCGTGCAACCGGACATGACGCCGACGAGGTAACCGCCGATCATGTGGCGGGGACTGGAGTGCAGCGACAGCGGCACGGCAAATGCGATGAAGGCGCTGGCGCCGAGCGCGGCGATCAGCACCGTCTGGGTAACGGCGTCGAGCACGATCAGCAGGATGAACACGCAGGCGCCCGCGAGCGTGCATTGCAGCAGGTACCTGCGGATATTTTCCCTGCGGATGTGATGATCGAAGTTCAGCATGCGGTTCCGCCAGCGGTCGTGGCCAAGTGTACCTGCTTATGCAGGCGCGGTACTGGCCAGCTACCCGCAGAATTGCCGATAATGGGCCCATGACAGCGCAACCCGACACCTGGATCGCCTGGCGACGCGATATCCACAAGCACCCGGAACTCGGTTTCCGGGAAGAGCGGACGGCGGCCTTCATCGCCGAGCTTCTGCAGGGCATGGGCATCGAGACCCACACCGGCATTGGCGGAACCGGCGTCGTCGGCGTCCTGAAGCGGGGCGCGAGCGAGCGCGGAATCGGTCTCCGCGCGGACATCGATGCGCTCCCCATCCAGGAAGCCAACGATTTCGCTCATCGTTCGGTGCACGACAGGCAATTCCATGGCTGCGGCCACGACGGGCATACCGCGATGCTGCTCGCAGCCGCCGAGACGCTGTCCGGCGGCGGCGAGTTTGACGGCACGGTGCATTTCATCTTCCAGCCCAACGAGGAGAACGGCCTCGGCGCGCTCGCGATGATGAAGGACGGCCTGTTCGATCGCTTCCGGATGGACGAGATCTACGGCATGCACAACATGCCCGGCATCCCCGCCGGACATTTCGCAGTGCGCAAGGGGCCGATGATGACCTTCGAGGACAACTTCGTCATCTCGATCAAGGGCCTCGGCGGACACGCTTCGATGCCGAACCGGACGCGTGACCCCGTGGTCGTCGCGGCAGAGATTATTTCTGCGCTGCAGACGATCGTCGCCCGGTCGCTGAACCCGATGGAAAGCGGCGTCGTCTCCGTGACCGAGATTCTGACCGACGGCGCGCGCAACGTGATCCCGAGCCACGTGACGGTCAAGGGCGACACCCGTGGCCTGTCGTCCGCCACCCAGGAATTGATCGAGAGGCGCATGCGTGAGCTGGTGGTCAATATCGGCAACGCGCACAACGTCGAGGTCGCACTCGAGTACACGCACGAATTCATCGTGCTCGAAAATACCGATCGCGAAACCGACGTTGCGGTCCAGGCCGCGATCGACGTTGTCGGCGCCGACAAGGTCGTCCCGGACTGCGCGCCGGCAGCCTGCTCGGAGGACTTCGCGCAGATGCTGAACGTGAAACCGGGCTGCTACGTGCTGATCGGTAATGGCGATGAAGGACATAACGGCCGGCCGCTGCATAACCCCGGCTATGATTTCAACGACGAGGTCCTTGCGACCGGCGCCGCCTGGTGGGTGCAGCTGACGCAGAACGTGCTGTCCGGCAAGGCGCGCTGAACGTGACCGGGCTCGACTATCTCGAACGCGTCGTCGACGGCCGCATAGCGCATCCGTCGATGGCGCTGACGCTCGGTTTTCGCCTGACGGCGGTGAGCGAAGGGCGGGCCGTCATCAGCGGCGCGACAGCGGAACAGTTCTGTAACCCCAACGGCACAATCCATGGTTCCTGGGCAGCCGCATTACTGGATTCCTGCATGGGTTCATCCGTCCACTCCACGCTGCCGGACGGCGTCGGCTTCACGGTCGTCGAGTTCAAGATCGACTTCGTGCGGCCGATCACCGTCAGTACGGGCGATGTCACTGCCGAGGGAACCGTGGTCAACGTCGGCAAGCGGATCGGTATTGCCGATGGCGTCATGCGCGACAGCCGGGACAGGGTTCTGGCCCGTGGCACGACAACCTGCCTCGTGTTCGAGGCCTGAATGCCACGCTTTGACCGGTGCATCATCGCCGCGCGGGCATCAGGGAAACTACCTGCCCCGATGTGCGCAATGCGCATTATCCGGCAACGTCGACAGGCCTAACATCGCGCTCAGGCTTACCGAGGATCGTAATGCAATGATCAACCGCAAGGCCCGAGCCATCGCGTGGCTTTTGTCAGGCGCATTCCTCATTGGCGGCTGTACGTCGCTGCCGACAATCGCCACCGACGAGACCTATTGCTGCCATCCGCTGGCGGAGTCGATCACGACCTATCGCGTCGAGTTCGAGGACACGCCCGAGTTCCTGAAACCGATGCTCCGTGACGAAGCGAGCCTCGTCCTGGCCGAGCACGGCTTCGAATACACGGAGGGAGATGCGGAGTCGATCCTGCTGATGACCTTCGTCAACAAGACGATGGAGGAGAGCCCCGAGGAGCAGGAGGCCTGGGAGCGCATTGCGCCGGGCGGGGGCGTGCGCTTCATCGCGCAGGTCGTGCTCGAGCTCAGGGAAAGCGTGTCCCGGGAGCTGATCTGGTCGGGCAGCATGCAGCGCATCCACAACGTGTACGAAGGCTCGTACATGCATGACGCCCCGGCGAGGCTCGCGATGCGCGCTGCATTCAGCGAGCTGTTCGCCAGCCTGCCCAATCCCTCGATTCAGTAAGGATGCCCGCTCATTCCTTCTCGATGGAATAGAGCACGTCAATCGACTGGGTTTCGCCGGCCCCGGCTTCCAGCGACAGCCGTTTGGTGAGCCGGTAACGGATCATGATCATTCCGAGGCGCGAGAAGACGCCGTACGCGTAGCGCGCATAGAGCCTGTCATTGAATTGCTTGCCGGCGACCAGGGCTGTCGCGTCGCCGCCGTCGCCGATGATGGTCAGCTCGTCCAGCCCCAGGGACTGGCCGATCTGCTGGGTGATGCGCGCCGCCTGCCGGAGTCCGAGCCTGACCGCGGCGTCGGACAGTTCGCCGCCCTCACCGGCGGTCGCTTCGGAAAGCGGCCGGCCAATCACCAGGTAGGACAGCGCGTCCGCCTCGCTCATTGCGGGCTCGGCGTACACGCTCGAGTTGATCTGCTGCGCGCGCCCCGTCAGGTGTATTCCGGCGACGATGCTGTTGTCGAAGTCCTCGATGGTTCGCGTCGCCCGCACGTCGACGATCGGGTTATCGGCCGGCCCCGTGAACGTCAGCGTGCCTTCCTCGATGGTCAATCGCTGACCGTAAGCCTCGAAAACGCCGTCGACGAGCGTCACCGTGCCTTCGAGCGTCAGGTCGCGATCGGGATTCTTGCGCACGGTCAACGCGCCTTCGAGACGCGTGTCGAGACCGAAGGCTGAAACGCGCACCGCGTCGCCGAGCACGATGTCAGCCTCGCCCGAATAACGTCCCCCCTCCATCGAGGTGGAATAATCGATACTTGCGACGCGAACGTCCTCGGAAATCGCCACGGCATCCTCGGGCAACTCACGGACGTCGATCTCTGCGCGGGGGATGTCGACCGTGCCTCGTGCATCCCAGCCGCCCGCCGAACCCGATACGGTCAGATCCGGGCTCGCCCAGACGTGATACTCCGGCCAGTTGACGATTTCGGCCGCCTCTCCATGCAGGGACAGCTCCACTTGTCGATCGGCGCTGAATATTTTGTCGGCCCGGCCATTGATGGTCAGCGGGCCTTCTCCCGCAATGGCGGTTCCGTCGACCGTCGCGCCGTCATCCACGACCAAGGAGATGTCGATGTCACGCAGCGGTACGTTCAATCCCGGCACATTCGCGGTGCCGTCTCGCCAACGCACCGTGCCGCCGAAACGCGGCGCAATGAGAGCGCCGTTCGCGACCAGCTCGGCCGATATGTCGCCGCCGAGGTTTTCCAGCTCCGGGAGGAGGGCGGTCAGCCACTGCCATTGATCGCCCTCGATGACTGCCCGCGCGTCGATTTGCGGGTCCTGCTCGAGACTGTCGATGGTCGCCGTCGTCAGAACCCGGATCCCCGGATCGATGCGGACTGTCGACGCGACGCTTGCGCCGCCACCCTCGAAGTCGGCGTCAGCGACCGCTTCGGGAATGTTCAGCATGAACGGCTCATCGCCGGGTCGGTCGACGTGTAACTTCGTACCGGCCTGCTGCCAGTGCACGTCGCCCGACCAGTCACTCGCTTCCCGCGTGACGTCGACCTGCGCCGTTGCCGTGCCTTCCAGCCGGAGGCCGTCCGGCAAGAACGCGTTGGCCGCAGCCAGCGGCAGGGCGCTGGCCGCGCCGACAATGGACACCTGCTGTGGCGAGAAAGCGATGCGGCTGACGTCGATCTGCCCCTCGGGCAATACCCAGCGATGCGCGTCCACTTCGAGGCCGGCGTCGCCGACGCGGAAATCGAGCGGCGTTCCGAGCACCCAGCGCCCGGTCCAGGACTCGTTGACCGACACCCTGTTGAGCGTGCCGCTCAGGCCGCCGGGGCCGCGCTGGATCGAGCCGGCGGCCGCCAGGTCCTGCAGCGCGCCCACCTCGCCTTCGACCACAACGTCAATGGCCTGGTCAGTCCCTTCGATCCAGGCCGTGACGTCCACCGCGGGCCCGGTCTGGCGTCTAACCGTCGCGACGCAAGCGGCACAGAGTATGCGCTGATCCGCCGAAGCGATGTCGCCGCTGGCGCTGACGTCGAAGTCCATCAGCGAGCCCGCAACGCGCAGCTTATCGGCTCGCCATTCGCCGTCCGCGGCAAACGCGAATTGCAGCGCGACTTCGAGCTCTCCGGCCAGGCGCTCGTCAAGGAACGAAGGCTCCAGGCGTTCCGCGTCGACATCGAGGGCGATGTCGATCGCCGGACGCCAGGCGACGGCGCCCGTTGCGATCGCCGACCAGTATTCGCTGGTCAGCGTGAATACCCCGTCCTCGAGACCCGACAGGTTGCCTGACGCGACAGCAGACACCGACGAGCCGGGCAGGCGGGGTTCCGATACCTGGGCAGCGATGTTTGCCGCATAATCATCGAGCGTCCCGGCGAGACGAATCGTTGCGTTCTCGATCAACACCGTGCCGGCCTGGTAGCTGCGGATGTCGGATAACAGGTCGAAGCCGGGTTCGGTTCGGCCCTGGAGGTAAACCCGGCCCGCCGTTGCGATCTCCAGCGGCGATATCAGCGAATGCGATACCGACAGCTCCGTCAGCGTGCCGCCGAGCGTGGCGCTCCCGGCCGCGGAGTCATCGGTGGTCGCCCACGCGAAGCTGCCGGTGAGCGGCACGTCGCCAGCCAGCGTCGCGTCGATGCTGGCGTTGTCGATGCCGAGCTGAGGGAAATCCAGAGATGCGTCACGGATCGCGATGCGCTGCCCGTCGAGCCCGATCTCCGCCCAGTCGATGTCGGTGACCAGGAAATCGCCGGCGTCGCGCTGCAGGATGAAGCTGTCGACGCCACCGGCCCCTATCGACAGGGAGAAGGGCAGCGGCGGCATGCTGACCGAGAGCGGCTCCGGCTCATCGCTCGAAGGCGCCAGGCTTCGGGTATCCATCGTGCCGACCGTCAGCGAATTGAGTACGAACGAGCCGGCGACCAGGTTCGGCCAGCTGATGACGAGCTCGACATCGTCGCCGTCGATCTCGACGCTCTCGTTCCGATAGCGCAGCACGCGGATGCCGAGCGTCCGCCAGAGCGTGCCTTCGACGCCGTCGACGTACAGGGAGCCGGGCACGAAGCCGGCGCCGATGTCGATCACGAGGCGACTGCCGACCGTCGTGTTCAGCAACAACGCGACCGTACCGAGCAGCAGGACTGCGAACAGGAACGCGAAGGCCAGCCCGCGGCGCAACAAGCCGAGTATCCTGTTCATCACAGGTCCGGCCCCAGCACGACGTGCAGCCGGAAATCGCGATCGGGGTCGTCGAGCGGGTGGGCAAAGTCCACCCGCAGCGGGCCGACGGGCGAGTACCAGCGGATGCCGAGGCCGACGCCGGAACTGAATTGAGGATTGCTGTCGTTGAAAGCGCTGCCGGTATCGAAGAACGCGGCAATCGACCACTTTTCCGTGAGCATGCGGTCGATTTCGATACTTGCTTCGGCCACGTGACTGCCGCCGATGACTTCGCCGTCGAGGTTGGTCGGGCCGAGCGATTCGAAGTCGTAGCCGCGTACCGAACGATCGCCTCCGGTGAAGAACCGGGCCGACACCGGCAGTTCCTGCAGGTTGTCTTTCAGCGTCGCGCCCAGCCGCCCGCGCACGATCATCCGGTAGCGCTCGTTGAGCGACCAGAGCCACTTTGCCGTGACCTTGAGCTGCAGAAAGCTGGTGTCCGAGCCGAGCGAGTCGCTGGCGCCCCTGATATCGAGGTTGAGCCGCCGGCCGCGTGTCGAGCGGCTGATCTCGCGACCGATCGCGGACTCGAAGTTCACGCCGAGAATGACCAGTTCGCTGCTATCGTCCTGGTCGCCGATCGTGAAATTTTCGTAGGCATAGTCCACGTAGCGTGACCAGATCCAGTTTTCGGAGAGGCTGCGGGTCCGCAGATAGCCGAGCTTGAAGGTATCGTTCTCGCTCGTATCCGTATCCTGGTGCTGTACGCCGCCGACAATGCTCGCCCAGTCGGTGCGGGGGTCGTGAACCGGCCAGCGATAGGCTGCGGTCAGCTCGGAGTCGGTGTCCGAAACGAAAGCGCGGGCTTCCAACTGGTGGCCGCGCACGTTGCGACGACGGTTGATGTAGCCGAGCCTGCCCTGCGGGCCGGTGTCGGTCGAGAAGCCGGCGCCGACCGTGTAGTTCCGACGGATACCCGGCGTCAATATGACGTCGACGGGCGCCGTTCGCTCGGTTTCGTCGACCGGATCGGTGCGGATGGAGACCTGCCTGAAATAGCCGCTGCCGTTCAGGCTTTCATAGAGTTTGCTGATCTCGGCGGCGTCATAATAGTCGCCTTCGCGGATGTCGGTATAGCTCCGCAACAGCTCGTCGGTCAGGATGCCGTCGCTGAAATTGATGGCGCCGAAGCGATATCGCGGTCCCCTGTCGAGGTGCAGCGACAGGTCGGCGACGCCGGCGTCCGGGTCGATAAGGATCTCGCGCGTCGAAAATGCCGCATCGAAGTAACCGTCCGCGGACATCCGCTGCATCAGGGTCGATTTGAGGAGTTCGTAGTCCCCGTGATGCAAAACATCGCCCGGTTCCGGGCGGACGCCGGCCGGTAAACCGTCGTCTCCGGCCTCCAGCGGTTGGCCATCGATCCTGATGTCGATCTGCCGGTAGCGCACGGCTGCACCCGGCTCGATCTCGAACTCCGCGAGCCAGCACTCGTCGCTCCAGGTAAGTGTCTTGTCGACCTTTGCGCTGTAGTAGCCGAGCGCCTGCAGCGCTTCGGCAATATCGTCGTCTGCGTCACGGAACAGCCGCTCGACGCGCCAGCGATTGGCGTCGCAGTCGGCCGTGACGAGCGCCACGAGCACCCGCGCGTTGGCTTCTTGTGCCTCATCCAGGCCGCTGAAAACGACTTCCGCCCTGATAGCGGCTGGCCACATCGCGTGGCAGGCGATGAAAACCGCCGCCAGTCTGCGCGCCGACGGGACGATTTGCTGTGCATTCATCGGATGGACTATTCAGTTCGGATGCCGGCCCTGGCCTGCAGCAGGTATTCTAACCGCCTGTGCTCCCTGTGCTTCAATGATAATGTCCAAGACCCTGATGTCAGATTCCAGGATCCGTTGGTTCACTGCCGTGACGATGGTTGCCTGCCTGGTGCTCGTCAGCAGCCATTTGTTTGACCAACGGACCGGCGCGATGGTTGCAAAACCGCTCGCTTCGTCGGCATTTATCGGCGTTGCCTGGTTGTGCGGCGCCATTCGCTCGCGGTACGGACGCATCCTGCTTGCCGGACTTGGCCTGTCATGGTTCGGCGATATGTTCCTGCTGGGTACGGGGGAGCAGTTCTTTCTTGCCGGCCTCGCGAGTTTCCTGCTCGCACACGTTGCCTACGTCGTCGCCTTTCTCACCTTCGGGCAAAACGGTCGCTGGATCCTGGCAGCCTTGCTGCCGGTCGCCGCGGTTTCCCTGCTGGCGACTGCCTGGCTGGCGCCATTCGTGCCCGCCGACATGACCGTCCCGGTTCGGACCTACACCTTCTTCATCAGCCTGATGCTGGTATCGGCGTTCGGCGTCAAAGGGGCAGGCGGCCCGTGGCTGGTCCCTGCCGGCGCCTTGTTGTTCTACTTCTCCGATCTGTCAGTGGCGTCGCTGCAATTCACCGATCCAGCGTTTCCAAACTACGTCTGGGGGCTGCCGTTCTATTACACTGGGCAGCTGCTGCTCGCCATGAGCGTCGCGTATGCCAGCCAGAGGACCACGAATCAATGAGTGAAACGGATATCGGTACCGAGTTCCGCAGCGAAATGACGACGCTGCTGGAGCAGCTTGGCGATGCACTGCCGCGCGTCGTCGGCAGCATCGACGATCGCGTCGCGTTGCCGGCCGACGCGGCGCAAGTGCTCGCCGGTTTCAGGGCTGAGTCACTGCCCGAGGAAGGTTGCGGCGCGGCCGCCGCGATCGAGCGCCTGCTCGAACTCAATGACAAAGCGGGAGCGAACGCCGTCGGGCCGAAGTCTTACCACTTCGTCATCGGCGGCAGCACGCCGGCGGCGCTCGCCGCGGACCTGCTGGCGACGGCCTACGAGGCGATTCCCTACACGTGGTTCCTGTCACCGACCGGCGTCGAGATGGAGACGCAGGCCCTGTGCTGGCTGAAGGAGATGTTCGGGCTGCCCGAAACCTGGCCCGGCGTCATGGTGACCGGCGCGACGATGGCCAATTTCGTCTGCCTGGCGGCGGGGCGGCAATGGTGGGGCGAGCAACACGGCGTCGACATTTCCGAAACCGGCCTGTCCGGCCTGCCGCCCGTGCCGGTGCTGACCTCCGGTTTCGTGCATGCCGCGACCTTGAAGTGCCTTGCAACCCAGGGCGTCGGCCGCGGCAACGTGCGCCAGTTCCGGCGCGACGACTTCGGCCGGCTCGACATCGACGCGATGGAGAAGGCGCTCGTGGAACTGGACGGCGCGCCGGCGCTGGTCGTCGTCAACGCCGGGGAGGTCAATGCCGGCGAGTTCGACCCGGTCAGGGACATGATCGACCTGTCCCGCGAGCACAACTGCTGGATTCACGTCGACGGCGCTTTCGGCCTGTTCGCCGCGGTATCGCCGCGGACGGCGCATTTCGTAGAGGGCGTCGAGCGGGCGGATTCCGTGACCGTCGACGGCCACAAGTGGCTCAACGTCCCCTATGACTCGGGCTACGCTTTCGTGCGCGACCACGGACTGATGGCGCGCGCCTTCCGCTACGACGCCGACTACCTGGCGGAGGAAAACACCGAACGTCCCACGCCCGGCGCGATCGGCCCCGAGAGTTCACGGCGGGCCCGGAGTTTCGCTGTCTGGGCGACTCTGAAGGCGTATGGCAGGAAAGGGCACCAGCGGCTCGTCGAGCACTGCCTCGATATTACCCAGTACTGCGCGGCAAAGGTCCGCGAGTCGGAGCAGCTCGAGCTGATGAACGACCCGCAGCTCAACGTCGTCTCGTTCAGGTACAACCCGGGCGGGCTGAGCGAAGACGAGCTCGATGCGCTGAACGAACGGCTTGGCGAGGCCATCCTCGAGGATGGGCGTTTCCTAATAGGCACGTCCAAAATCGGCCCGCGGACCATATTCAGGCCCGCTTTTTCGAACTGGAGGACCCGCGAGCAGGATATCGACGAACTGATCGCGGTTATACTCGAGATCGCAGCAAAACGATAAGAAGAGGTAGGACGATGAGGAACTGGATGATCCCGCTGGCCTTGCTGATTGCGGCGCCGGCGCAGGCGGAATGGGTCCTGAACGGGGAGCAGTCCGCGTTGAGCTTCGTATCGACGAAGGCCATCAATATCGCCGAGGTGCATCGCTTCGGCACACTGAGCGGTGGTGTCGATGCCGAGGGCCAGGTGTCCGTGACGATCGATCTCGGCAGTGTCGATACGGCCATCGAGCTACGCGATGACCGCATGCGGGAAATGCTGTTCGATACGGCGCAGTACCCGACAGCAGAGGTTGCTGCGAAGATCGACAGCGCCGCCCTCGAGGCCCTTGGTCCCGGAGAATCAACCGACATGGCGGTCGAGGCGAACCTGTCGCTGCATGGCACCGAGCGCCCGGTAACGATGGACGTGAAGGTCGCGAGGGTCGGGGATCACAGCCTGATCGTGACGACCAATCGACCGGTCATCGTCAATGCGCCGGAATTCGCGCTCGGCGAGGGCGTGGAAGCGCTCCGCGCCATCGCGGGCCTCGACAGCATCAGCCTGGCGGTGCCCGTGAGTTTCGTGCTGGCATTCGACGAGGAGTAAGTGCCGCAAAAACAGTCGTCATCGCGAGGAGCGTAGCGACGAAGCGACCTTGCCAACTTGGCAGTGAAGCCAGGAGATTGCTTCGTCGGACTTCGTCCGCCTCGCAATGACGTGGTTTTTTCGTTCTGCCTCGTCTATTGCACCGGAAATACCACGTTGCACTGTCCCGTGCCCGAGCTCGGGAAGTATCCGGTCAGTATCTCGCCTCGACCCGCGTAGTCTTCCCAGCCGAGCAGGCCGAACAGCATCGCGGTGTCGTGCATGTTGCCTTCGCCGCTGCAGTCTTGGGCGTATTGCGGCAACATGGCCAGGAACTCGCGGATGCGGCCTTGCTGCCACATGTCGAGGACCATCAGGTCGGTCTTCTCATTGAAGGGGCTGGAGTTCCTGAACAGGTAGTCGTCGACGACCCTGTTTGGTGCGATGCGGTGCGACAGTGAGCCGCTGGCGAGGAATGCCACTTTGCGATCCGACGCCTCGACCGCCCGACGGACCGCCTCACCCATAACCCGCGATTCCCCGAGCTCCGCGTCATAGATCCAGGCGGCAATGGAGACGATCCTGATCGGGTCCCCGATCCCCATGAACCTGAGTGGCACCAGCGTGCCGTATTGCAGGCCCAGCGACGGCACATCCGTGTGGCAGCGGGTGAAGGTGCCCATCTCCGACGCCGTCTCCGCGATCGCAGTGCCCAGTTCGGCATCGCCCGTGTAGCGATACTCGAGATTGCGGATGAAATGCGGGAACTCGGTGCTCGTGTAAATACCCGAACAATCGGTGTTCGCGTTGATGTGGTAACCGGCGTTCACCAGCCAGTGCGTGTCGGCGATGATGACGGTGTCGACGCCGGTTTCCCGGATACGGCTCCCGATCGCCTTCAGGCCGTCGATCGCCGGCTGCCGGCAACCCTTGTGGGGCCCGTCCTCCTCCGAGATGAACATGGACGGCACATGCGTAATTTTTGCCGCCAGTACGATTTCGCCCATCCTATTGATCCTGTTGATGTTGCCTGTCGCCAGTATCCGCAAGGTCGGGCCGCCATCGGTATCCGTATCTCTGACTATGTCCGCGACCCGCGTGCGCTATACGAAACAGGTCGCCGAAAAATCGGCGGGTCTGCTATCTTTTGAGACGCGCAGCAGAATCCCGACAGAGGCATCGCGATGACGGACAAGCCGGAAGACGACAAAGTACAGATCAGCCGCCGGGCATTTCTCGGCACGGGCGCCGCGGCAGGCGCCGCGACGATCATCCCTGGTGGAAGCGATACGGCGGAGGCGCAGGAAACGACAGCCAGCGTACAACCGGCCAGCGCCCCGGTGCCGTCGCCTGAAGAAATGGCTCGGGAAGTTGGAGCGGCGATGCCGCCGACGGAGGTTCAGCCAGCGGTCACACGACCCGGATCCGACCTGATGGTCGACGTCCTGAGAGATCTCGGTATCGAATATGTCGTCTCCAACCCGGGCTCGCCTTTCGAGGGCCTGCAGGAATCCATCGTCAACTACGGCGATACCCCGAATGTCATGCCCGAATTCATCACGGCGCTTCATGAGGAATCTGCCGTGGATATGTGTCACGGCTACGCGCGCAGCGAGGGGAAGCCGATTTGCGCGCTGTTGTCGGGAACGATCGGTCTCCAGCACGCGTCGATGGCGATCTACCAGGCCTTCCTCGGGCAATCACCGGTCATCGTGATCGTTGGCCGCGAGGATTTCGGCGCACGGCAGCAACATACGGCCGACGACATCGCCGGAATGGTGCGTTCGTACACGAAATGGGATGCACAGCCGGAGACGCTCGAAGAGACACTCGAGACGTTGCAAGAGGCGTACCGCCAGGCGACGACGCCGCCGATGGCCCCGGTGGTTGTCGTACTCGACGCCGAGATCCAGAAACAGGAGGCAGGCGACGTACAGGTACCGGAATATCATCCACCGGAGATCAGGGGAATAAGTGCTGCCGATGCTGATCGGATCGCTGCGGGACTCGTCGCTGCCGATAATCCCCGGATCAATGTTGGCCGATTACGGACACCTGGCGGCATCAAGCAGGCCGTCGAACTCGCGGAACTGTCAGGCGCGTCAGTTGCGACGAGCGCGACGTTTGGTCCGATGAGCTTTCCGCAAACGCACCCGTGTTGCGGGCCGGGCGCAGACGACAACTACGACTACGAACTCGGCCTCGAAAGGCCGGGGGCGCAGGCGTCCATCCAGGGACCCGGCGTTCGATCATTCGATGATCGCGACCTGATGGGCATCGGATTCGGCAATGTGCGCCCGCCGGTGCGACCACAGCGTGACACAAGCGGCGACTACGACCTGGAGGCTGACGCAGAGGCGAGCCTGACAGCGATTATTGCTGCGACAATGAAAAAGCTGGACGAGGGTGCAATGCAAGCTGCATCAGCTCGCGCTGCAAGGAACAAATCCTCCAATCGCGACGCGCGAATCGCAATGGTTGAAAAAGCGATTGAGGAAAAACGTAAAGGCTGGGATCAGAGTCCGGTCAGCACAGCACGCATCTTTGCCGAGCTTTGGCCACTGATCAGGGAGCATGACTGGTGCCTGTCATCCGGGACGATTTTCGCCGGGTCACATAACGCCCAGCTCTGGGAGCACGATCGACCATACAGCTATCTCGGCATGTACCCGGCAGCAGCGCTGGGATACGTTCTTGGTTGTGGCGCGGGTGCGGCACTTGCCGCGAAAACACGCGACCGGATAGTGATCAACATTCAAGGTGACGGCGATTTCAATTATGCGCCGGGGACCGTTTGGTCGGCGGTGCATCACAACCTGCCGATGCTGACCATCATGCATAACAATCGCGCCTACCACATGGAACTCATGTACCTGCAATACATCGCTGGCGTTCGCGGGCGGGGTACCGAACGCATGCACATCGGCACGACGTTCCGGGACCCGTATATCGATTATGCGAGCATTGCCAGGGGTTATGGCATGAAGAGCGAAGGACCGATCAGCGACCCGAATGAACTTTACGCAGCACTGGAGCGCGGCGTCGAGACTGTTCTCGGCGGCGAACCGTACCTGATCGACGTTCTGACGCAGCCGCGGTGACGATGATGATGAAGTTCAGGTTGATAATCGGCTTTGTTGCCATTGCGGCAGCGTCTTTCGCAGCCGGGCAGGGAACGGGGGACGCCGAGCGCGGCAAGCAGGCGTATTTTGACTACGCCTGTTACGCGTGTCATGGATACGGCGGAATTGGCCGCCACGACATCGCCAATCAATCCAGTGGCGTCATGGTAAATGAACAGGTCTTCCTGCTCTACCTGCGGGCGCGGGGCGACCAGAACCCGAGATTCCCGACACAAACGATGCCGCACTACCCCGCGAGCAGTCTTTCTGACGAGGATGCGCTGGACATCTACGCTTACATCATGACGTTTATTGATGAGCCGCCGGCGGTTGAAGATATTCCGGCGATGCAAGCGATACTCGAAGACGCCAAAACGGAATAATAAGAGCGGAGCAACCCATGGCAGCAGTTACAGTTGCGCCCCACGGCGCGGTGACCGTCATTACCGTCGATAATCCACCGGTCAACGCGCTGTCGCAGGCTGTGCGTGAGGGCATCGCAACATCGGTCGCAGCCGCGGAAGCGGATGACAACTGCGAGGCAATTATCATCGCCTGCGACGGCAGGACGTTCATCGCCGGTGCCGACATCAAGGAATTCGGCAAGCCGCCGCTGGAGCCGTACTTGCCGGATGTCGTCAATGCCATCGAAGCCTGCGATAAGCCGGTCATTGCTGCCATTCATGGCACCGCGCTCGGCGGCGGATTCGAGATTGCCATGGGTTGCCACTACCGCATCGCTGCAAAGTCGGCAGCGGTGGGCCTGCCTGAAGTCAATCTTGGTCTCTTGCCCGGCGCATCCGGGACGCAAAGGCTTCCGCGACTGACGGGCGTGGCAAAGGCGCTGGACATGATGCTGTCCGGGAAACCGGTCAAGGCGCCGGCCGCGCTCGCGAGCGGGGCAATCGACGAAGTTTCAGAAGGCGACGATCTCGTCGCCGATGCGCTGGAATTCGCAAAGGAATGCATAGAACGAGGGCCGCGTCGTATCCGTGACCTGACGGTGCCTGAAGTCGATGCTTCGGTATTCGACGAAACCCGAAAAAAGATCGCACCGCGTACCCGCGGATTGATCTCGCCCGAGAAGATCATCCAGGCCGTCGAGCTGTCGACGCAAGTCAGTTTTGACGAAGGCTGCGCAAAAGAACGTGAGTTCTTTCTCGAGTGCATGGCGTCTCCGCAGTCAGCGGGACTCAGGCATGCGTTTTTCGCCGAGCGCGCTGTCGGCAAGGTACCGGGCGTCGAGAAAGACACGCCTGTGCGCGATCTGAACAGCGTCGCCGTCATCGGGGCGGGGACGATGGGTGCGGGCATCGCCTACAACTGCCTGACCTCGGGCATGAGCGTTACGTTGACGGACAACAGCGACGAAGGCCTGGAGCGCGGTGCGGAGACGATTCGCAAACTGTATGCGGGCGGTGTCGAGCGCGGCAAGATCTCGGAATCCGATATGAAGGCCGGGCTTGACCGATTCGCGACGAGCCAGGACTACATCGATCTGTCGGAAGTCGATATTGTGATCGAAGCCGTCTTCGAGAACATGGCCGTCAAGAAGGAAGTATTCGGTGCCCTCGACAAAGTGCTGAAGCCTGGTGCGGTCTTGGCGACGAATACGTCCACATTGAGCATCGACGAGATCGCTTCGGCAACCAGTCGCCCTGAAGACGTCATCGGCCTGCACTTCTTCAGTCCTGCGCACATCATGCGCTTGCTCGAGATCGTCAAAGGTGCCGATACATCGAGCGAGATCATCGCGACGTCGCTGGCACTCGCAAAACGACTACGCAAGGTCGGCGTTGTCGTTGGTAATTGCTTCGGCTTTGTCGGCAATCGCATGTTGTACAGCTACGGACGTGAAAACCAGTTGCTGTTGCTGGAGGGTGCTGCCCCCGAGTACATCGACAAGACGCTCTACGACTGGGGCATGGCCATGGGGCCGAATGCGGTTGGCGACCTGGCCGGCCTCGATGTCGGCTACAAAGTGCGCCAGGAACGCACTGACCTGCCCGACGATCCGCGGTTCTATCGGGTTGCCGACATGCTCGCGGAACAGGGCCGATACGGCCAAAAGACCGGGAAGGGAATGTATCTGTATGAAGATGGATCCCGGAAGCCGACGCCCGACCCTGAAGTCGGCGCGATGATCCAGTCCGAAGCGGAAAGGCTTGGCGTCGAACGACGTGAGATCTCGGAAGAAGAGATCATCGAGCGCTGCATCTACGGGCTGGTTGTAGAGGGCGCGCGCATCCTCGAGGACGGAATTGCCACTCGCTCGAGCGACATCGACGTCGTCTGGATCAACGGCTACGGTTTCCCGCGCCACCGCGGCGGCCCGATGCACTATGCGGATTCCGTCGGCCTCGACAAGGTGTACGAGAAAGTCTGTGAGTTCGAGGAGCGCTTCGGCTCGACGTACTGGGAACCGCCGGCCTTATTGAAGAAGCTCGCCGCATCGGGCGGCAAATTCGCCGATCTTTAATACCGTCGTCATCGCGAGCGCAGCGAAGCGATCTCCTGGGGCATGTAGTGACGTTGGGAGATTGCTTCGTCGCTTCGCTTCTCGCAATGACGTCGTGCTATTTGGGATTTGAAGATATGCGACTTATCCTCAGTCCCCTGGCAGCGCGCACTCCGAGTTCAACCACTCGGTCACGATCTCCCGGACCTCCTCGTGCTTCCCCGTGAAATCGTGATCGGCGTCGATCATCCGCGTCGTCAGTTGCGGCGCGCCCGCTGCTTCGAGCCTGGCCAGCAACGGCGCGTAATACCGGACCCTCACGGCGGAGTGCGTCTCCAAGTTGGATGACAGAAGCAACATGCGCCTTGCGGCAAGCTCGTCCGCCAGGTGTTTCAATTCGGCTGACTCCGGCAAGGCCATGTGTTCCTCGAACAGCGCATCGATGTCGAGTTCGGGGAAGGGCAGGCCGGGACCGATGAACGCGACACTGTATTCGCGGAAGCTCTTCAAATAGGCCTCATCCTCCGCGAACTGGCGCCCGCGGACGACATGGTCGGCAGCGTCGACCGAGATCGTGCAGTCGATCTCTTCGTCATCCGCGCTGACGACCAACGCGCCGTAGACCGCCGCTCTTGCACTGTTAGCCAGTGTAAGCAAATGGTTGCATGGCGCCGATTTCTTACATAATACAAACGGAACCAATCCGGCGCGACAATCGTGTAAGTAACAAGCGCCGGGAAAAGGCGCGCAAACACGGGGACCGGTAGTTAACGAACCAGATCGAGAGCCATGTTGTGAGCAGTATTATCCAGAAGTTGAGAGTGTTGTGGGCGCCCACAGACTGTTCCCGATACCGGCTGGTCCGGGTCGCTGGCGAATTCGTCAAGTTGACGCCGTCACAGGCCCGTCGCTATGAAGAACTCCAGCGAGCGAGGGGCGCCGGCCCGATCCTCGGCCATTAATCGGAAATCGTCGACCAGCGTTCGCTGACGCACTGCGCGCGGCCATCGGACTCCAGCTTCAGCAGATGCGCCAGCAGGGAGCGGCTGGCGAGTCGATGTAATCTCTCATCAATCTCGTCATAGACAAAAGGCGTCAATTCCATGAGTGTCAGCCCGGGATTCGCCGTCATCTTCTCCACGACCTTGGCCTCTCGCTTCAAGCGATGCGCAATCAATGCGTCGACCATTGCGATCGGGTCTTCGATCAGCGGGCCGTGACCGGGCGCGAGCGCCGCGAGGCCCAGGGTCTTCAGCCTTTCCAGCGCCTCCAGGTAATGCTGCATGTTGCCGTCCGGCGGATCGATTACGACGGTCGAGCCGCTCATGATGTGATCGCCCGTGAACAACCAGCGATGCGCCTCGTGCCGGAAGCAGAGGTGATTCGAGGCATGACCGGGCGTGTGTATCGCCTCGATCGAGAATTCGTCCGTCGTCAGTTTGTCGCCGTCAGCCAGCACCCGGTCGGGCCTGAAGGTCTTGTCCTGGACTTCGCCCTCGGGCGCCGGCATGCCCATCTGCTCGGCGCCGGTCGCCGCCGCCAGCGGTGTCGCGCCGGGAGAGTGGTCAGGGTGCGTATGCGAACAGAGAATCCAGCGAATAGGCCCCGGCGCCTCCGACTGGATCGCGTCGATGTGTACTTCGCTCCTCGGTCCTGGATCGATGACGGCGACTTCTTTGTTGCCGATGAGATAAGTGTTCGTGCCCGGGCCGGTCATCATGCCCGGATTCGGCGCGACGAGCCGCCGCACGCCCGCCGCAATCTCGACTGCCGTGCCCGGCGTGAAGTCATCCATCACGCAGTCTCCGGGTAGTGCTCGTCGCCGGGTATGGGGTACAGCTCCTTGCCGTCGACGAACACCTGTACCGGGCAGATGCTCGCGATGTTCTCGAGGTGGCGCGTGGCCGCCCAGCCGAGCAATTCCTCGACCGTCTCGAAGTCCTTCATCAGGTCGAGGTTGCGCCTTGTGGGCTGCGGCAGTTTGATCTCGCCAGCCAGGCGCAGCTCGAGCGCCTGGTTCGGGGTCAGCCAGCGACTGTCGGTCAACTCCTTGCCGTCGTGCTCGGCGTCCTGTCCGGGCGGCAGTTCGGCCGCGAAGAAACGCGTCGTCCAGCGCTTGGGCGAGTTCACCGGCGTGATCCACCACGCGAAGTAGTGCAGCGCATCCACCGCCATGCAGAAGCCCTGGCTACGCAGGAAATCGGACCAGCCCAGCTCGCAGCGGTCGACCGCGACGCGCTGCTCTGCAAACACCGTGGTGTCGGCGGGCCAGTTACCGTCTGCGTCCCTGGCCAGGAGGATGCCGGTCTCCTCGAACAGCTCGCGGATGACCGCCGTGTAGTAGTCGAGACCGTCGTCGACGCCGAGGATCGAGCTGGCCTGGTCTTCGCTAAGTCCTGCGCAGATCGGTCGCGCGTCCGACTCGTCGGGGTCGATGACGCCGCCCGGGAACGTGTAGGCCTTGCCGAAGGCGTCGCCTGCGCGGCGCTTGACCAGCAGGATTTCCGGGCCGGCGTCGGAATCGCGGGCGATGACGATCGTCGCCGACGGCCGCGGGGTCGGCGGGATCTGCTCCGTCACTTCGACTTCCCGACCGACTTGTAGGGATTGAACAGGTCGTCAGCGCGCTCGGTGATCTCGGACTCGTCGAGCGGCGGCGTCGGGATGTAATGCGCCGGCGTCGGCCCGCCGGCCTTGACGCGCTCCAGCGCTTCGGCGGGCGTCTCCAGCAACGACGCCGCGGCGATGGCCTCCTTGCGATTGGGGAAGATCGCGATACCGTGGCTGTTCGGCGGCGGCATCACGTTCGCGTTGTAGTAGGCGATCTTCTGGGTGCCGGCGTCGATGTGGCGGTCGAGGTCGAGGTCGCGCTGGTTGACGCCTTTCCTCGGTTCGACGCAGACGCCATCGACGATCTCCAGGTCGAGCCACCACTTCTTCTTCGGGTTACGGATGCCGTGTCCGAGCCAGTCGTCGAGCTTCACGGCCATCGGGATCAGGAACGGCTTCATCCAGCGCGCATTGATCCCGAGCCAGCTCGCGACCTGTGTGGCGATCGGCCCGTCCCAGGTAACTACCTTGTTGAGCGGACAGGTCTTCATGCAGCGGCCGCAGGCGAGGCCGCGCTGATTGGTCAGCCGGTAACGCGCGCAGCGTTCGGCGTCGAGTTTCCACATCTCGTAACCGTTGAACATGACCTTGTCGCCCCAGGGGATCGCATCGCAGGGGCACTCGCGGGCGCACTTCCAGCAGTTGGAGCAGAACTGCTGCAGGCCGAAGTCGATCGGCTTGTCGGGCGCCAGCGGCATATTCGTGGTCAGGACGACCGACTTGAAGCGCGGGCCGACGAAGGGGTTCAGCACCAGCTCGCCGATGCGGCTCAGCTCGCCGAGCCCGGCGAGCAGCACGAGCGGCAGGTGCAGGACCTCGGAGTTGGCGTTGGTCTGCGAGCGTGAGGAAAAACCGAGGCTGCGCATGTGCTCCGCCATGATGCCGGCGACGACGGCGCCGCGCATGTAGGCGCGCATCGATTGCGCGCCGGAGATGAAGTCGTCGCCCGATGCGCCTTCCATCGTGTCGTATTCCTGGTCAATCAGCATCACCACCGCGTACCTGTGATGGCATTCGACCGGCTCGCCGTTGTCGACGTGCGAATACCACGCGTACTCGGGGATCTCGCAGATGCCGGTCAGCTCGGCGCCGAGCAGGTAGGACAGCGACTTGATCGCGCGGCTGTTCTCTTCGGCATCGCCGCAATTTTCATCGGCCGTTTTCGAAACCGGGCCGTCCTGGTGCGGCACCATCGCCATGATCTGCTTGACCATCGATGCCGCGAAGGGATGCTTGAACGAGAAGCGCGTCCGTTCGTGCTGCGACTTCTTGCCGAGGTCGCCGTGGACTGCGCGATCGAAGAACGACGCGCGTTTCGGCACCCGCGGCACCTCGTCGTCGATGATCAGCGTCGTGGGGCGGTCGACCTTGTCGACGGTCTCCATCGCGAACTTGCTCAGGTGCGTCGCGCGATGGTTTTGCCGCCAGCGCTCGAGGCCGGAAGTCGCTCCGCCGATGCCGAGCCAGTAAGCAACGCCCCTCGCGTTGCGAGCCGCGCGCGGCGAGAGCGGCAGGTCGGTTGCCAGCGCGTAGTCGGTGGTGACGGCGCAAACCGCGAAGCGGTCATCGACGAACGGGTTTGTGATCCCCGCATTGCCGCGTACGCCGAGCCCGGACAACACCGTCAGGCGGTCGAGATCGACGTCGCCGTGTCGGGCGTCATGTGCCAGCGCCGAGAAACCCATCTTCTGGATGTGGCTCGCGATGCTGATGGCGATCTCGTAGGCGCGGAATCGGGCCGTCGCTTCGATCGACGATTCGACCCAGGTCTTCGCCAGCGACCCTTCTTCCGGCAGCCGGCCGTGCTCGATCAGGATGACGATGGCGTGGCTGTGAGTTAACGGCGTCGCCCCTTCGAGCCAGCAGGCGTCGGCCATGTCGGTGATGCCGACCTGGCTCGCGTTCAGGAAATAGGCCGCGCCCTTGACGTCGATCGCTCTTCTCGCGAGATCGTCCGGAACGGGTGCCTCGGCCGGCGCGACGTCCTCGGCGCGCAGTGAGTGGAATATCTCGTGATACTTGTCGACCGCTGCGGCGAAGTCCGTGCCCGCGTCACCCCGGAGTTCGGCCCGGGCCTGCGGCGATCGCCGCAGTTCCTGTTCGCGAACGGCCGG
>JABAOE010001447.1_pt2 | contig 59511 bp, 58 predicted proteins | sample 7062141 | NCBI WGS metagenome assembly JABAOE01 (sample SAMN14538627, study PRJNA623070) | marine sediment metagenome | biome: marine biome [ENVO:00000428]; feature: marine pelagic biome [ENVO:01000023]; material: deep marine sediment [ENVO:00002113] | place: India: Gulf of Khambhat ... | reverse complement strand
GTTGTCGCCCTCGTCGAACCAGACCAGGTCACGGTTGTAGTTGTCGTTGAATTCGTTGCTGGTCGGGTCGAGCACGTTGGCGCGGAAGATCGAGGCCGTGCCGTCGTATTCACGACCATGCACGCTCAACAGGAGGCTCAGGTTGTCCGCCGGGTCAGCCTGCAGCTGGGCGCGCCAGGCGAGTTCCTGGAAACCACCCATCGCGTCAGCCTGCCCGGTGTAGCCGTTGTCGATCCAGTCCTCGCGATTCTGGCTCAGGATCGAGATCCGGCCCTTCAGGCTGCCGTTGTCGTTCAGCGCGCCAGAGACCGCGCCCTCGAAATTCAGCGTGCCCAGCGAGCCGACGGTTGCCTGCGCGTAACCCTCGTTATTCTCGGTCGGCCTGCGGGTCTCGAGCTTGACGATGCCGGCGATCGTATTGCGGCCGAACAGGCTGCCCTGCGGGCCACGCAGCACCTCGACGCGATCGAGGTCGAACAGCGGGAAACTCTTGAGGATGACGTTTTCCTGGACCACTTCGTCCATCACGAAGGACACTGATTGCGAAGCCGCGAGATCGAAGTCGGTATTGCCGAGCCCGCGCATGTAGAAGCGCGGCGCCAGTCGACCATTCGACGATTCGGCGTACAGTCCCGGCAGGCGGTTGGCTATCGCCAGCACCGACTCGCCGCCCTCGAACATCGACGTCAGGCGTTCGCCGGACAACGTGGATACCGAGATCGGCACCTCCTCGATGGCCTGCTCGCGACGCTGAGCCGTGACGATGATTTCCTCGATCACGATTCCCTGGGCCAGTACCGACGTGCCCGAGAAGGACATCGCGCCAGCAAATAGCGCGGCAGTCGCGGTGCCGAGGAACCCGCGTGATAATTTGGTTGTTGGATTTGAACCACGCATGTAGATATCTCCCCAAGAGTTGTCGCGGAAGTATACCGCTGTTCACACTCGCTTTTTAGCATAAATTCAGGTCCCCGGCGGCAATCCACCCGCGCCCGAACGTGGTATTTTAGCCACAAATATCGGGCGTTGTCGCCGATTCCAGCGCTTGGTATCCCTCCGCCCGGAAGCGGGGCAGGCACAGGCAGAGAAAGACCAGGTCCTCGTCGCCGTCGTTCCTGATGCGTTGCGGTGTGCCGGCGGGGATCGCGACGATATCGCCCGCTCCGACGACGGCGGGGTCGTCGTCGCCGACCTCGATGGTGCCGCGTCCCACGCGGAGGATGTACCACTCGTCGACGTCCAGGCTGTGCAGCTCGGTCGTGACCCCCGGCTCGACGCGCGCTACGGCCAGCGAGAATTCGCTGATGTCCGCGGTATTCGTCAGTTCCCGGATGAAACACCGCTCCCGGGTCAGGAATTCTTCGGCATCAGCGGTCTTTATGATCCTGGATCGCATCTGAGGATTCCGTTTGGCCTGGCTTGCAGGGACAATATCGCCGACCACAGGAGCAGGACAAGGGGTGCCTCATGCAGGATTCGGGCGGGTTGCAGGGCCAGGCGGCGCTGGTTTCGGGGGCGAGCGGCCATATCGGCCGGGCGATCGCTACGCGCATCGCGGCCGCCGGCGCTTCCGTATTGGTGCATTTTCACCGCGACGCGAAAGGCGCCGCCAGGACCGTGGACGAGATTTCGGCCAGCGGCGGCCAGGCGATGGCCGTCCAGGCGGACCTGTCTTCGGAGCCGGAGGCGCGAGCGCTGTTCGAGGACATCGACGCCGGCTGGGGGCCGGTCAGCTGCGTCGTCAATAACGCCGCCGCGCAGCCGGTGACGCCGCTCGCCGAGCTCACGGGGGCGGAGTGGCGGGCCGTCATCGCCGCCAACCTCGACAGCGCCTATTACGTAACCCAGGCCGCGGTCCGGCAGCTCGTCGATGCCGGCCGACCCGGGTCGATCGTCAACATCGCCTCGATCGAAGGTTCCGATCCCGCCAGCGGACACGGTCACTACGCGACGAGCAAGGCGGGGCTCCTGATGCTGACCCGCGCCTGCGCGCTCGAATACGGTCGCGCCGGGATCCGGTGCAACGCCGTGTCGCCGGGATTGATCGACCGCGAGGGCCTGTCCGCGGCCTGGCCCGACGGTGTCGAACGCTGGCTGGACAAGTCGCCGCTCGGCCGGCTCGGCACCGTCGACGACGTGGCGGCCGCGGTCCTGTTCCTGCTGGGCCCCGAGGCGTCCTGGATCAGCGGCGCAAACCTCGTCGTGGACGGCGGCATGTCGTCCGTATCGAGGTGGTAACATCGATCAGCTATGGCCACGAAACACATGAACGCGGCGCCGGGGGATTTCGCCCCGACCGTCCTGATGCCCGGCGATCCGCTGCGCGCGGAGTACATCGCGACCAACTACCTCGACGATGCGACACGCGTTACCGACGTTCGCAACATGTGGGGATTCACCGGCAGCTACGCGGGCATCCCCGTGTCGGTGATGGCGCACGGCATGGGCATCCCCTCGGTGTCGATCTATGTCACCGAGCTCATCACGGAATACGGGGTAAAACGCGTCATTCGCGTGGGCAGCTGCGGTACGACGCATCCGGACGTCCGCTTGCGCGATGTCCTGATCGTGCAGGGCGCCTCGACCGATTCCGGCGTCAACCGCATGCGCTTCGGCGGCTACGACCTGGCCGCGCTGGCAACGTTCTCGCTGGTCAGGCACGCCGCCGACGCCGCCGCGGAGCTGGGCGTGCGCCACCATGTCGGCAATATTTTTTCCGCCGATCTCTTCTACACGCCCGATACCGACATGTTCGACACGATGGCGAAATACAACGTGCTCGGCGTGGAAATGGAGGCGGCCGGTATTTTTCCGATCGCGGCGGAACGCGGCGTCGAGTCGCTGGCCATCTGCACGGTCAGCGACGACATCCCCTCGGGGGAGGCGCTGACCTCTGACGAGCGCGCCACGACCTTCGATGAAATGATCAAGGTGGCGCTCGAGACCGTGCGCCGGGCTGAATCGTGAGTATTGCCGCCGTGCCCCTGGAGAGCACGCTGCCCGACCTCAGCCAGGTGACGCTGGTCGACGAAGTCGGCGTGAAGGAGCGGGCGGCACGCTTCCAGGCGCGCAGTATCAAGCAGGCGTCAAAGGTCGAGGCGCTCAGGATGATCCTGGCGATGATCGACCTGACGACGCTGGAGGGACAGGACACCCCCGGCAAGGTGCGCCAGCTGTGCCAGAAAGCGATGCACCTGCACGATGCGCTGCCTGACCTGCCGCAGGTTGCGGCGGTCTGCGTCTACCCGACGATGGTCGGTATCGCGAAGCAGGCGCTCGGTGACAAGGACATCAAGGTGGCGTCGGTGGCGACGGCGTTTCCGAGCGGCATGGCGCCGCGGCAGGTCAAGCTCGAGGAAACCCGCATCGCGGTCGACGAGGGCGCGGACGAGATCGACATGGTGATCTCCCGCGGCGCGTTCCTCCAGGGCGAGTACGGATTCGTGTTCGACGAGATCGCGGCGATCAAGGACGCCTGCGGCGAGGCGCATCTGAAGGTCATTCTCGAGACCGGCGAGCTCGGCACCTTCGATCGCATCCGCCGGGCGAGCGTGCTGGCGATGCATGCCGGCGCGGACTTCATCAAGACCTCGACCGGCAAGATTCAGCCGGCCGCGACCCTGCCCGTTACGCTCGTCATGCTGCAGGCCATCAGGGACTATTATCGCGAGACCGGCCGCATGGTCGGCATGAAGCCGGCGGGAGGCATCTCCAGCGCAAAACTGGCCATCCATTACCTGGTCGCGCTGAAGGAAACGCTCGGCAATGCGTGGCTGACGCCGCAATGGTTCCGTTTCGGCGCCAGTTCGCTGGCTAACGACGTGCTGATGCAATTACAGAAACAGGCGACCGGCATTTACCAGTCGGCCGACTACTTCTCGAAGGACTGAATACCGCCCGTATGAGCACCGAGCATTCAAAACTGGCGTTCCACGGCGGCTGGGAGTATGCGCCCGCGCCGGAAAGCACCGACCACGTGTCGATCGAGGACCGCTACGGATTGTTCATCGGCGGCGATTTCGTCGAACCGGCCGAAGGCAGTTATTTCGAGTCCATCAACCCGGCGACCGAAGAGCGTCTTGCCAGCGTCGCGATGGCGACAGAAGCCGATATCGACCGCGCCGTCAAGGCGGCCCGCAAGGCTTTCGACGGCGCCTGGTCGAAGATGAAGGCGGCCGATCGCGGCAAGTACGTCTACCGCATCGCGCGGATCCTGCAGGAGCGTGCCCGCGAGTTTGCCGTCATCGAATCGCTCGACGGCGGCAAGCCGATCCGCGAATCGCGCGATGTCGACATACCGCTGGCGGCCGCGCATTTCTTCTATTACGCGGGCTGGGCCGACAAACTCGAATACGCGTTTCCCGGCCGCGACCCGCGGCCACTCGGCGTGGCTGGCCAGGTCATCCCGTGGAATTTTCCGCTGCTCATGGCGGCCTGGAAGATCGCGCCGGCGCTCGCCTGCGGCAATACCGTGGTGCTGAAGCCGGCGGAGACGACGCCGCTGACGGCAATGAAGCTCGCAGAAGTGATCCGCGATGCAGGCCTGCCACCCGGCGTCGTCAACATCGTCACGGGCGCCGGCGACACGGGTGCCGCGATCGTCAATCATCCCGGCGTCGACAAGATTGCCTTCACAGGATCGACCGAGGTCGGCCGCATCATCCAGCGTGCGCTGGCGGGGACGAACAAGAGTTACACGCTCGAACTCGGCGGCAAGGCTGCGAACATCATCTTCGCCGACGCCGCAATCGACCAGGCGGTCGAGGGCATCGTCAACGGCATTTTTTTCAACCAGGGACACGTCTGTTGCGCCGGTTCGAGATTATTCGTCCAGGAGTCGGTGGCCGACGAGGTCATCGAAAAACTGAAGGAGCGGATGGAGACGCTGATCGTCGGCGATCCGCTCGACAAGAACACCGACATCGGCGCGATCAATTCCGCCGACCAGCTCGCGACCATCGAGTCCTACCTGAAGATCGGCAGGGAAGAGGGCGCGGCGATGTACCAGAGCGGATGTTCAGTGCCGGAAAGAGGATACTGGTGCCGACCCACGCTTTTCACGGGCGTCTCCCAGTCGAATCGCGTCGTGCAGGAAGAGATTTTCGGCCCGGTCCTCGCGATCCAGACGTTTCGTACGCTGGAGGAGGGTCTCGACAAGGCCAACAATACGCCCTACGGACTGTCCGGCGGCGTGTGGACCGACAAAGGCGCCAAGATCTTCCGCATGACGCAGAAGATCAGGGCGGGCGTGATCTGGGCCAACACCTTCAACAAGTTCGACCCGACGTCACCGTTCGGCGGCTACAAGGAAAGCGGTATGGGTCGCGAGGGCGGCCTGCACGGACTGGACGCCTACCTGGCGCTGGAGGCAGCACGATGAGCGCTTCCAAATCGAGGGTGCCGGTCGCCAAGACCTACAAACTCTACATCGACGGCGAATTCCCGCGCACGGAGTCCGGCCGCTTTTTCGTGCTGCAGGATGATGACGGCGCCGTCCTCGCGAACCTCTGCCGCGGCAGCCGCAAGGATTTCCGCAATGCCGTGGTGGCGGCGAGGAAAGCATTTTCCGGCTGGTCGTCGGCGAGCGCCTATCTTCGCGGTCAGATTGTTTACCGTATTGCCGAGATGCTCGAAGGCCGCGCCGACCAGTTCGTGGCCGAACTCGTCGCGATGGGGCAGTCGAAGCGGCGCGCGCGAAAAGAAGTCGAGGCGTCGATCGATCGCCTGGTCTATTACGCAGGCTGGTCGGATAAGTACCAGCAGATTTTCAGCGCCGTGAATCCGGTCAGTTCGTCGCACTTCAACTTCACGCTGCTCGAACCGACCGGCGTGGTGTCGATACTGGCCCCGGACGACAGCGGGCTTCTCGGCCTGGTGTCGAACATTACGCCGGCCATTGTCGGCGGCAACACGGCGGTTGTCCTGGCATCGGAGCGCCTGCCGATGTGCGCGGTCAGTTTTGCGGAAGCGCTGCATGCGTCGGACGTGCCGGCCGGGGTCGTCAATATCCTGACCGGCTATCGCGAGGAACTGGCCGGGCAGTTTGCGTCGCACATGGACGTGAACGCGGTGATTTACTGTGACGGCGACGAAGCCGTCGCGAGGGACATCCAGGAACGGGCTGCGGAGAATATCAAGCGGGTTGTCAGCCGGGTCGACATCGACTGGTCCGAAGCGCAGTTGCAAAACCCTTACCTGATCAGGGACACACAAGAGACAAAAACCACCTGGCACCCGATCGGAAGCTGAATGTCAATCCGGAGAAGAAAACTTGCCGCCATGGCGGCTATCGCGGCCCTGGCCATGACAGCCTGCAGCGACGGGTCCGACGTCGTGCAGACGCCGGATCAGCGCGAGCCGTCCGTGGCCAGGCTATGGAACGAAGTCCTGCTCGATGCGATCCGCAACGATTTTGCGCGGCCGACCGTGCATGCAAGAAACCTGTTCCACCTGTCGGCCGCGATGTACGACGCCTGGGCCGTCTTCGATGTGACGTCGGACACCTACCTGCTGGACAAGCAGGTCGGTAACTTTGCTTGTCCGCTCGACTATGTGGCATACAACCGCGATTTCGTCGCCGCACGGGAACAGGCGATCAGCTTCGCGGCCTACCGACTGATTGCTCACCGCTTCGTGAACGCCCCGGGCGCGGCAGCCATCCAGGCCGAAGCCGATGCGTTGATGCAGAGCCTGGGATACGACATCAGCGACATGTCGATGGACACCCGCGGCGGGTCGGCGGCAGCGATGGGGAATTACATCGCCGCCTGTTATATCGACTTCGGGCTCCAGGATGGCGCCAACGAAGCGAACGACTACGTCAACAGGGCGTACCTGCCGGTCAATCCGCCCATCGAGCCGGAGAATCCGGGGAATCCGAACATCGTCGACCTCGATCGCTGGCAGCAGATATCGCTGACATTGTTCATCGACCAGGCAGGCAACCCCGTCAGCACCTTGCCGGAATTCCTGAGTCCCGAGTGGGGACAGGTCTTGCCGTTCGCCCTGTCGCCGAACGACAGGACGACGTACACGCGCGATGGCTTCAGCTACGTGCTCTATCACGATCCGGGCAGTCCGCCGCTGTCTGCCGGCCCGTTGTCCGACGAGTACAAGTGGGGCTTCGCCCTCGTCGCCGCCTGGTCGTCGCACCTCGATCCGGGCGACGGGGTCATGATCGACATTTCGCCCGCGTCGATCGGCAACAATCCGCTATTCCCGAGCGCTATCGCGGACTATCGAGACTTTTACGATTTCCTGAACGGCGGCGATTCGAGCAGCGGGCACGCCGCCAACCCGGTCACCGGCGCCCCGTACCAGCCGCAAATCGTGCCCCGTGGTGACTATACGCGCGTGCTTGCCGAGTTCTGGGCCGACGGTCCCGACTCGGAGACCCCGCCCGGGCACTGGTTCGTGATCCTGAATACCGTCGTCGATCACCCCGACTTCGAGCGGCGTATGCAAGGCGCCGGCGAGATCCTCGGCCCGCTGGAGTGGGACGTCAAAGCCTACTTCGCCATGGGTGGCGCGATGCACGATGCCGCGATCGCTGCCTGGGGCATCAAGGGCTGGTACGACTACCTGCGCCCGCTGTCGGCGATTCGCGCGATGGCCGACCGCGGCCAGAGCAGCGATCCGCTGTTGCCGTCCTACTCGGTCGACGGCCTGCCGCTGACGCCGGGGCTGATCGAGCTCGTTGCCGCCGGCGATCCGCTGGCCGGCCTGAACGACGAGCACGTCGGCAAGATCAAACTGTATGCCTGGCGCGGGCCCGACTTCATCGCGGATCCTGCGACCAGCGTCGCCGGCGTGGGCTGGATTCTTGCCGAGAACTGGTGGCCGTACCAGCGGCCGACGTTCGTGACGCCGCCGTTTGCCGGCTACGTCTCCGGGCATTCGACCTATTCGCGAGCCGCCGCCGAGGTGTTGACGGCGATCACCGGCGATCCCTTCTTTCCCGGCGGCATGAGCAGTTTCCAGATTCCGGCCAACCAGTTCCTCGTCTTCGAGGACGGTCCGAGCGTCGACATGACGCTGCAGTGGGCCACTTACCGGGACGCGTCTGACCAGACCAGCCTGTCCCGCCTCTGGGGCGGCATTCATCCCCCGGCCGACGACATTCCCGGTCGCATGATCGGCGAGCGGATCGGTATCGACGCGTTCAATCTCGCCAGGCAGTACGTCGGCAACTAGCCTTTCCGCAGCCTGAGTCCGCGCCGACTCGGGTCTCGCGGCTGAACAGGACAACCGGCAGGCGGCGGCGAAAACGGCCGTCGATTGGCAACGACACGGCGAATCAGTGCATGATGTGCACAAAGAACACTAATAAATGCACGCGATCTCGCAATACGCAGGCGCCTTGCCCGACTGGCAGACCGGAGCGGAGCAACGCCTTAGATTTACGATGCTGCTGGCGGCAATCATGCTCGCCGGCATACTTAGTCTCGTCCGCTTGCCGCCGCCTGCAGAGCTCGGCCCCCTGCTCGAGCTGGTCGTCGAACTCACGCGACCGGCGCCCGTTGTCGAGACCGAGCCGGACCTGCAGCCGCCGCCGGTTCCGCAAATCCTCGAGGAGCAAATACCGCCGTCGACCGTGCCTGAAACGGTGACCGAGCCGGCAACGGAGACGCCGTTCCCGGAGGAAGCGACGAACGGCGAGGATACGCCGATCGACTGGGAGATCGAACGGGACAAGGCGATCAAGGTGGTGCTCGATGCGCTGGAACGGGAAGTCAACTACAGCGTCAACCCGGCGTTCGCACGGGCGCGCCGGGAGGCTTCCGTCCGCTTCCGCGCCAGCCTGGCGCCGGGCGCCGGGAATGCGTGGGACAATGTCGAGGAGGACCAGCTCGGGCGGACCATCCTGCGCCTCGGCGACGGCAACTGCTTCCAGGTGCTGGAGGATCCGAGCGCCGTCAATCGCTGGGCGTTTGAAACCTTCGACAGGAATACGGTTTATTGCGAATTCTTCTTCGGTGACAGCAAAGGCAAAGAGCTGCCGTGGGTGCAGATCATCCGCGAACGTTACCCGTACCTGCGCAACCCGGTGCAAATCGATTGAGGTGAATCAATGAAGATTTTTGACGAGATCGAGAAATACACGTCATACCTGCTGCTCGCGCTCATTGCGATCATCGTGGTGTCGGCGACGCTGGAGGTCGGCTACACGGTGGTCACCGAGATTTTCAAGCCGCCCGGTTTCTTCATCGGCGTCGAAGACCTGTTCGAACTGTTCGGACTGCTGCTAATGGTCCTGATCGGGCTGGAACTGATGAGCAGCGTCCGGACCTACATGAGCGATCACAAGATACACGCCGAGATGATGATCCTGATCGCGCTCACGGCCGTGACCCGGAAAGTGGTCATCCTGGACGCCAAGGCGATCGATCCCATGCTCCTGCTCGGCATCGGCTTCCTGGTCATTACGCTGACGGTCGGTTACTACCTGATGAGGCGCTCGCGCCGGTCCGCCGGCTGATACCGGTCCGGGCTATTCCGCGGCCGAATAATTCTCGAGCAATCCCGGTTCGATCCGGGCGCCGACCTGCTGGATGACACAGGTGCCGCAATAGGTGCCTATCGCGGCGGACTCCTTGAGAGATTTTCCATGGGTCAGGCCGTACAGGAAGCCGGCGCAGTAGGCGTCGCCGGCGCCGGTCGTGTCGACCACGGTCTCGACGGGTATCGCGTCCTGGAATACGACTTCGTCATGGTGGCGTATTACCGAGCCTTTCTCCGAGCGCGTGATGGCGAACAGGTTGTCGTAGTCGTCCAGCGCCTTCATCGTGTCATCGAAGGAATCGGTCTGCAGCAGTGCGTTCACTTCCTCGTCGTCAGCCACCACGATGTCGACGCCGTCTTTGACCACATCGTGAAACGCGGTCCTGTGACGATCGACGCAGAAGGAGTCGGACAGAGACAACGCGACCCTGCCGCCGTTCTCTCTTGCCATTGCGATGGCCTTGTCCGCAACCGCGGGTCCCTCCGCAAGGTCCCAGATGTATCCCTCCAACAGGATGATGTCCGGCGAACCGACCGTATTTGCGGTGACATCGGCGACCGACAGCTCGGTGCAGGCGCCGAGATAAGTCTGCATCGTCCGCTGGCCATCGTCGCTGATCAGCACGTGGCATCTCGCGGTCGGTGAATTGGCCGGCGCGGGAACGAGGCGGACATCGACGCCGAGCGAGCGCATATCGTGGACGAAAATCTCGCCCAGCTGATCGTCAGCGACGCGGCCGATGTAGGCGGATTTGCCGCCGAGATTGGCGAATCCGGCGATCGTGTTTGCGACCGAGCCGCCCGACATCTCGGTCGCCGGACCCATCATGTCGTAGATCTCGTGAGCCCGTGACTCGTCGATCAGGGTCATCGAGCCGCGCGGCGCACCGATCCTGTCGAGCAGGTCCTCATCGACGTGCGACAGCACGTCCACGATGGCGTTACTGATTCCCAGGAGCCTGGTCGCGTCTGACATAGCCATAGCCGGAAGCCTTGCGAAAACGCGGCATAGCCTACACGAAATCCGCGACTATGCGATTCATTTGTTTACCAAAATTGGCGATTCGGCGGGTCTGCGGTATGGTTGGGTCCGAAGACGCGTTCGGCGGGGGTACGATGCGTAGGGCCGCGAGTTTCCTGATACCGGTGACCCTGATCACCATCTACTATGCCTTCTGGGTAGGCCTGATGGCATTCCTGTTGTCCCGCTTCCCGTGGATTGGCGAGTTTTTCCCGGTCGGTGGTCTCGGCGAGCTCGCGGGCCGCAGCGACGTCGGCTTCGAGCCCATTTACTCCAGCGCGGAGCGGACCGTCTGGGCGCCGCTCGGCCCGGTCCGGCTGGCCTGCGCAAGCCTCGGCGCCGCCGTCCTGATCGTCCCCGTTTCCTGGGCATATTTCATCACCAGCCGCACCAAGGAAGTCGACCAGTCCTTCGTGCAGACGATTATTATCATGCCGATCGTCGTCACCGGCATCTCGATGATCGTCATGAACAGCATTCCGCTGGCCTTCAGTCTCGCCGGAATCGTTGCCGCTGTACGCTTTCGTTTCACGCTGCGACAACCTGCCCATGCGATGTACATCTTCTGCGCGATCAGCGTCGGTCTCGGCTCGGGTATCGGCGCGCTCGGCATCGCGGCGGTGATATCCGCTGCATTCGTCTATGCGTCGCTGATTATCTGGAAACTCGAGTACGGAAAAATACTCTCCGGGCCTTTTTTCTCGATGATGACGAGGCGCGACCGCGCGGAAGAAGATTTCTAAGGTGCGCCCGCTATCCCTGGTCACGGCTGCGTTCGCTCTCGTGGCCTGCAGCAGCGAAGTTTCTCCGGACAGGTCGGACATGGCGGGCGGCACGGCGTCTGCACGCTTGGAACGTCAGCAATGGTCATTGCCGGACCGGCTCAATGAAATCTCCGGCCTGGCGCTGACGGCAGACGAACGCTTGCTGTCCGTGACTGACGAGATCGCCGTGGTGTACGAACTCGATTATACGAGTGGCCGGCTCGTTAAGGCCTTCGCGTTTGGAGAGCCGCCGGTCCGCGACGATTTCGAGGGCATCGAGGTGCGCGACGGCACCGTCTGGCTCATGACCAGCGACGGGAAACTGTTGGCGGGCCGCGAAGGCGCCAATGGCGAATCTGTCGAATTCGAGCAGTTCGAAATGGGTTTACGGGACGTCTGTGAGCTCGAAGGCCTGTCGAAAGACGCGAGCGGAAGGTCGCTGATCCTCCTTTGCAAGGAGGCGCGGGGCGACAAAGTCCTGCAGATGTTCTCCTGGGACCCGGACAGCGGCGAAAAGTCGCGCATCGACCTGCCTGAAGAGGACATCGAAGCCGCAGCCGGACGCAAGGACGTCACTCCGTCCGGTATCGCCATTTCAACAGCAAGCGGGAATTTCCTCGTCGTCGCCGCGCGCCAGTACCTGGTTTTCGAGCTTGCCGGGGACGGCAGCTTTGTAGACGTTATAATGCAGCTGGAGCGGGAGCGGCACCGCCAGGCAGAAGGTATTGCGATGACGGCGGATGGCCGCCTGTTGATCGCCGATGAAGCCGGCAGGGGTAACGCCACGCTCGCTGTCTATCGCATGAGCCACGGGGAATAAAAAGAATTGGCAAACGAGGCTAGCAGGCTACAGCACACTTCTCGGATCCTCTTGTTCGTGCACGGACGGGATTTCAAACCGGTGGAAGAAGACTTCGTTACGCTGTCATTCGAGGCCGTCATGGCTGGCGTCGAGAGAGACTATCCCGACTACTTCGAGGACGCCGCCTTGCTCGAGAAGCGCGTCGCGTACTACGGCGATATTACAAATGATTTCCTGGCCCGCAACGGTCAGCAGTACGACGAAGTACTGGACATCGGCGATCGCCGCAATGCGTTGACCAATCTGCGTTCACTCGAAAAGAGGAAGCAGTTCGGCGTTTCACGCTACGACCGGCTGCCCGGCAAGTCGGCGATCAGCGAGTTTGCTGCGGATGTGCTGGGCCCTGTGCTGGGCAAGCTGGGCCTGTCGCAGCAGATCATCGAGAAGGTCGGCATCGACCTGGGCGAGTACTGGAACGCGGACAGCGACTTCGCAGAGCGCATTCGCAGTCGGCTCCGCGAGCGCCTGTGCAAAGCGCTGGATGAGGGCAAGGAGGTCTTCCTGCTGAGTCACGGCACCGGCTGCATCGTGGCCTATGACGTCTTGTGGCAGCTGTCGCATGACCCCGAGTACGCAGGCGATTATGGCGAGCAGAAGGTCGCCGTCTGGGTCACTGCCGGCGCGCCCCTCGGCGACTCAATGATAGCGAAAAGGCTGCTGGGCGCGGACAGGAAGGGCAGCGATCGCTTTCCCACCAATATCGTGTCCTGGCACAACCTGTCGGCGGAGGACGATTTTGTCAGCCACGATAATTCGCTGGCTGACGACTTCAAGCATATGCTGAAGCACAAGCAGGTCAGCTTTATCCGCGACTACCGCATCTACAACCTGACGGTTCGCTACGGCAAGTCAAATCCGCACAGCTCTCTCGGCTACCTGGTGCATCCGCGCCTGACCCAGATCCTGATCGAGTGGCTGCACGGCGGGCCGGTCAGCACCGAGGTTACGAGCATCCCCTGATGAACGCGCGGTCGGATCTTTTCGCATCCGAGATCAGGTCATAGAACGTGTCGAGGTAGGTGGTTGCCTGCTTGCGATTGCGGTCGTCCAGACCGGGTAGTTCATTGATCACCGCATAGATCTCGTCTTTCTTTTCCTGGAACTGCGCGAGGGTTGCCGGCAGCACGTCGTTGTTGCTGCACCGTCCGCGGTACACGCGCGTGCGGACGGAACGGATCTTGAACTGAGGATTCGGCTCGGCATACGGCGCATCGACGAGACCGGAGAAATCGAGGTCATACGGGATCGAATACAGGATGGTGCCGTCGGTAAACGGCACGGAATTGTGACAGCAATCGTCGTCGGCCGGACCGCGAATCAGCGAATAGTCGGTGTTACCGATCATGAAAGCGAATACGTTCACGAGATTCGTATGCGCAGGATTGAGTTCCGAATAGCTGAGCTGGGTTTTCGGGGACTTTTCGAGGCCGACGCGACCGCCGATATTGTCGTCATCCTCGATGACGAAACCATAGCGCACGAGGGGATCCCTGCCTTCAGTATCCACCCAGTTGATCCGCATGAGGCGCGCACTGAAGCTGTAGTCGGTCATCATCATCAGGATTCGATAGGCCAGGTATTCTTTCAATACCAGCTGCTCGTACTGGCCTCGCCGGGTCTGACAGTGCGTAACCAGTTTTAGCCGGTCCTGGTTGGCAAACAGCGTTTCCTCGACCTGGCCCTTTCTGAAGTTGAGTCGCACCGGCGGGAAGTTGCAGGTGCTTTTCTGGCGGCGGTAGCGGCCGCGTGTCCTGAGCTTCAGGTCGAGCTTCTGCTCGCTGCCGTCCGCCTTGCTGTAAAAGAATGCGCCATCGAGATATTCCTCCTCGGGACGCTCCTTGAGCAGGGTCGACAGCGGCGCCTCGATGCGGACGTCCAGCAACTCGTGGCTCTCGAACAACGGCTGAGACGTATCAGTTTGCTCCTCGGTGTCCTGCGCCTGCGATGGCCCCGAAAAAGCAAGGAACGCAATGGCCGTAATCGCGGTCAAAATGGACAGAGGCTGGTTGTTATTCATTGTTGGCTACCCGCGGCTGTCAAGCATTCGATCCTCCAATCATAGCATGCGGAATTTGCGGCGGCAGTCGTCTACACTTGCAGCGGACCCGGCGCCGAATGGAGGCTCGATGCGCACAACACTCTTACATTCAATCCTGATCGCGGCATTCGCCGTCAGCGTATCGGCGCCTGCCGCCGCCCAGTACCGGTTCTCCGGCGTCGAGAGGGTCGTCGCGATGAGTGATCCGCATGGCGCCTACGACAGTATGGTCGCCACGCTGGAAAATGCCGGCCTGGTCGGCCCGGACGGCAACTGGTCGGGCGGAGAGACGCACCTCGTGATCTCCGGGGACCTGCTGGACCGCGGCGCGGATTCCCGCAGGATCATGGACCTCGTCATGCAACTCGAGGAACAGGCGCCGGATGCCGGCGGCAAGGTGCACCTGACGCTCGGCAATCACGAGGTCATGAACCTGGTTGGCGACCTGCGCTATGTCGCCGTTGGCGAGTACGCGGCATTCGCCGCCGAGGAGACAGCCGAAGAGCGCGAGCGCTGGTTCCAGGGTTTGCTGTCCATGCGCAGGCTGGCGTCGGAAACGGAGGTCGACGAGCTTGCGCTCCGCGCAGAATTTGATAACTCCCGCCCACCCGGATTCTATGCACATCGCCGCGCCTTCAGCAGCGAGGGCAAGTACGGGCGCTGGCTGCTGCAGAAGCCGCTGATCGTCGTCGTCAACGACACGGCGTTCGTGCACGGTGGCCTGTCGCCGGTCGTCGCAGAGTTCGGGCTGGATCGTCTCAATGACGAGATGCGCGCGCAGGTGGCCGAGTATGTGAAGACTTTCGACACGCTGACCGCGGCAGGCGTTGTCGACCCGTTCGTCAACTTTTACCAGCATGCAGACCTGGCGGGAGCGCTGCTGGCCGATCAGAGCTCGCCGCCCGAGTTGCAGGAGGCGCTCGCCCGGCTCGTCGAACTCAATAGCGCGCCGGTGCATGATTCCGACGGGCCCCTCTGGTACCGGGGAAATGTCGGTTGCAGCATCCTGGCAGAAGGCGAAGCGCTGGATGCCTCGCTGGCCGCCATCGGCGCGAGTCGCGTCGTGATCGGCCATACGCCGACCATCGGGCGGCAGGTTCTCGAGCGATTCGGTGGCAAGGTCATCGAAATCGATACCGGCATGCTGAAGGCCGCCTACGGGGGTTCGGGGTTCGCGCTGATCATCGAGGCCGACGGTCTGGCGGTCGCGCAGGAGGGGAATGTGTCGATGACGTCGCCGGTGCCGCATCCCCGCCGTGTCGGCGATCGTGCGGACGAACTGGACGCCGACGCGCTCGCCCACCTGCTCGCCACCGGCGACATCGTGTCTTCAGCCGAAGACGAATCCGGCAGGACGATTGTGCAGGTCAACGTCGACGGCTATACGGTATCCGCGGTCTTCAACCTGAGCCCGAGAAGAAAAGGGCGCGAGCCCGAACTCGCCGCGTATCAGCTCGATCGCCTGCTGGGCGTCGATATCGTGCCGGTCACCGTCAGTCGCGAAGTCGAGGGCCGGCGCGGCACGCTGCAGTACCTGCCGCCCCGCGCCCGCGACGAGGGCTATCGATCGCGGTCCGGCCAGGGCGCAGGCGCCTGGTGCCCGCTGCCGAGGCAATGGAACTCCCTCTATATCTGGGACGTGCTGGTCAACAACAACGGCCGGACGCCCACCTCGATGGTCTATAACACCAGCAACTGGCAGCTCATGTCGATGGGGCACGAGAACGCATTCGGTACGCGGGTAACGCGGCCGGCGTACCTCGAAAAGCAGGAACTGAACGTGACCTCCGCCTGGATGGATGCGCTCAATGAACTGAGCGACGAAAAGCTCGAAGAAGCCTTGTCCGAGCTGCTGTCCCGCCGACAGATTTCATCGATCGGCGAGCGCCGCGATTACCTGCTGAACGGCGCCGAGTAGCCGGGACTTCGCTAGATTTCGTTGCGCCGGGCTGCGGCCATGATGTGTTCGGACGCACGGAACGCCAGCGCCATGATCGTCATCGTCGGCTGACCGCGCCCGGAAGTCACCATGCTCGAACCGTCGCAGATGAACAGGTTCGGGATGTCGTGCGACCTGTGGTACCTGTCGACAACCGACGTTTCGGGATCGTCGCCCATACGGCAGGTGCCGAGCAGGTGCGCGCCATTGGACTGGTGGTGGATTGGCTGGCGCCAGATTTTACTTGCGCCGGCAGCCTCTGCGACTTCGCAGGCGCGGTCCTGCAGGTAATGCGCGAGCGCCATGTCGTCATCGTGATCCCGGTACGTCAGCCGCAACGATGGTCGTCCCCAGGCATCCTTATGCGTCGGGTCGATCGTGATGTTGTTGCTGTCCTGAGCCAGGGATGTGCCACTGCTGATCATGTACATCGTCCGCGAGAAGTCGTGCTCGAGATTCGCTTTGAACTGTGCGCCCCAGGCCGGCCCGTCTGAGCGCGGATGATCGACCGCGAACTCCAGCGGGGTCGCCGCTTTGAAGGGCCGTGCGTCAATGCCGCCCCCACCGTAAAAACCTCTCTCCGGGTCCGAGTCGTAGAAGTGGTGGATGATCCTCGAGACCTGCACACCCTTGAAATCGTTGAGTCGCTGTTCGAATACCGAACGCACAATGGAATGACTGTTGTACATCAGGTTGCGACCGACAAAGCCGCTCGAATTGGCGAGGCCGTCGGGAAACCGGCTGCTGGCAGAATTCAGCAGCAGCCGCGGGGACTCCGCACCGTTGGCGGAGACGATGACGGCTTTCGCCTTTTGTGCGCGTTGATTGCCTTGCGGGTCGATGTAGGCAACCTCGCTGACGCGACCCTCGTTGTTGGTCGCGATTTCGTAGACGGCGCACTCGGCGCGGATCTCGCAGTTGCCGCTGTCGAGGGCGGCAGGGACCATGGCGGCGAGCGTCGACGATTTCGCGTTCACCTCGCAGCCGAACGCCATGCAATAGCCGCAGTTGATGCAGGGTGGCCTGCCATTGAACGGCTGCGAAAGGATCGCATGTGGCTCAGGCTGTACCGTATAACCCATCGCATGCGCGCCTTTTTCCATCAAGACGCCGGACGACTTGATGGGGAGCGGCGGTAACGGAAACGGCCTGGAGCGAAACGAATCGTCCGGTCCGGGCGCGCCGGAAACGCCGATCTCCCAGTCGACGCGCGTGTAATAGGGTTCGAGTTCGGCGTAGTCGATCGGCCAGTCGGCGAAGTTTGTGCCGCTGATGGGTCCGAGCAGGCTGCGTTCCTTGAAATCGACTTCGCGCAGGCGCCAGAAGTTGGCCGTGTAGTGGACGCTCGAACCGCCGACGGTTTGTGCATAGTGGGCAGGCGCCGATTCCCGCAATTCGGCTGGCTTGCTGGCGTCATCGCGAAAGGTCTGCCTGTTGCGCTTGTTGCCGCCACCCGTCAGCTCGTCGAAATAGGTCACGGATAATTCGTCGTGCCGGAAATCCGTGGCGGTCAGGAAAGGCCCCTGCTCGAGCAACACGACGCTGAAACCGTTGGTCGACAGCTCTTTTGCCAAAATGCCTCCCGCCGACCCGGAGCCAATGACGATGAAGTCGACCGGTTCGTCGAGCGGGTAGCTCACCGGGTTGTCAGGCGCCATCTTGCTGTTCCCCGGCATAGGCGGCGTCGTAGTCACCAAACGGATACGTCCATGCATGCGGCGCACCGTCCATACCGACGAGCTTCCAGCCGATGTCGTTGCGGTTGCCGCCGTACCTGGCCATCGCGAAGACGCCGGCGAGCGTCAGGAATCGCGCGCCCTCGAAAAAAGGCGTTTCCTCGACGCTCCTCAGGTAGTCATCCTGATCGGCCTCGTCGAGGTCGGAGAATCGTTCGGCGCCCGGGTAGCGATCGGCAATACCGGCCTGGAATTCCGCGAACATACCGCGCGCCGGGCCGGCCATGGGTGCGAGGAAGGTACCGAATGCCCGGTCGAAGAAGTAGACTGCGCCGGCTTCCGTCGCGCCGGGCGTGTCGGTGGTGGGCAGTATCCTGGCGGCGATCGCGATGATCTCGCGCGCTTCTGCACTGGAGATGTTCTCGTAGGCTGCGGCCTCCTCGCGAGCGCTGCAGGCGGCCTGCGAAGCCGCGATGAATGCCGGCAGTCCGGCACGCGCCATCATGCTGCCGACGATGCCCCCGGAGCCTTTGAGGAACAGCCGGCGGCTGAGTGCGTCTCGTTCCATGGTTTCACCACTGCATTTCGATCGGCAAAAGTAACACACGGACCTGCCGCGATCCCTAATCAATTCCGAACGCCTGCCGCCCGACAGGTTCCCGCGACCACCAAATTCGGGGTTTATTGCTGATATGATTTTGGCCTGCAGGGAGTGTCGTAGCATGGGACAACTGACAACACACGTACTGGATACGGCGGGCGGCAGGCCGGGTGCCGGCATCGGCGTCAAGCTGTTTTCCCTGGAGAACGGGCGTCACCTCGTTGCGTCGGCGGTCACCAACGATGATGGCCGCACGGACAGTCCGCTGCTCGAAGGCGACAGCTTTCGCCCGGGGGTCTACGAACTCGAGTTCTCGGTTGCCGTTTACTTTGCGGAAACCGGTGCCGCGCAGTCGGATCCGCCGTTCCTGAGCGACGTCGTGGTGCGCATCACCCTGTCCGCCGGGGAGAGTTACCACGTGCCCCTGCTGGTGTCGCCGTGGAGCTATTCCACCTATCGCGGGAGCTGATGTGAGCGCCGATCGGGGTGAGCGATTTCGGCGAACCCTGCGGTTCGTGCTCGACGGGCAAACGGTCGAGCTCGACGAGGTCGACCCGACTCGCACGGTCCTTCGTTTCTTGCGCGAGGACCTGCATCGAACCGGCACCAAGGAAGGTTGTGCGGAAGGAGACTGCGGCGCCTGCACCGTGGTCGTCGCTGACCTGGACGAATCCGGTCAGCGTCTGCGCGCACGCGCGGTCAATGCCTGTATCCAGTTCCTGCCGACCCTGGATGGCAAAGAGCTGCTGACGGTCGAGAGTCTCGCGACCGACGCGCTGCATCCGGCCCAGCAGGCCATGGTCGAGTGTCACGGCTCGCAATGCGGCTTCTGCACGCCCGGTTTCGTGATGTCGCTGTTCGCGCTCTACAAAAACGCGGTGAAACCCGGGCGCCGCGACATCGATCACGCGCTGGCCGGCAATCTCTGTCGTTGTACCGGGTACCAGCCGATCGTCGCCGCGGCCGGGCGCATGTACGAGCTCGACGCCACGGGCGATTCCTGGACCACGCTTGCAGCCGATGGCGGATTGAACGCCGACGAACAGGACAGGGTCGCCAGGCTGGCGGCACTGCGCGACGCGCGGACACTTTGCATCGAACACGATGCCAGGCGCTACTTCGCGCCGCGTTCCGTCGAGGCGCTGGCCGGGCTGCTGGCGGAATTTCCGCAGGCTGTCTTGCTGGCGGGTGGCACGGACGTCGGACTGTGGGTGACCAAACAGCACCGCGACCTCGAGATCATCATCCATACCGGCGCCGTCGACGAGTTGTGCGAAATGCGCGTCACCGATGCCCACCTGGACATCGGCGCCGCCGCGCCGCTGACCGACGTGATGCCGGCGCTCAGTGAACACTTTCCCGAACTCGACGAGCTGTTCCTGCGCTTCGCATCGCCGCCGATTCGCAATGCCGCCACCCTGGGCGGCAACATCGCGAACGGCTCGCCGATCGGCGACGCGATGCCGGCCCTGATCGTGCTCGGCGCGGAACTCGTGCTGCGCAAGGGCGACGGCTCGAGAACCTTGCCGCTGGAAGACTTTTACATCGCCTATCGGCAGACGGCGCTGCAGCCCGGCGAGTTCGTCGAGCGAATCCGGATACCGCTGCGACGGGGCGACGAGAAGATCGCGAGCTACAAGCTTTGCAAGCGTTTCGACCAGGACATCTCAGCGGTCTGCGGCGCCTATTGCCTGCGTTTCGACGGCCAGGCGATCTCGGCCGCGCGGATTGCCTATGGCGGCATGGCGGAGATCCCGAAACGCGCGGACGGGGCGGAGGCGGCCCTCATCGGTTCGAGCTGGGACGAGGCGGCGCTCTCTGCAGCCTGTGACGCCCTCGGCGCCGACTACACGCCGATCACCGACATGCGCGCGAGCAGCGGGTACCGGGTGCTCGCCTGTGCAAACCTGCTGCGGCGATTCTGGCTAGAGTGCCGCGGTGAGCAGACCGACACGGTGTACGGCTATGGGCGCTGAAGTGATACGCGGCGCCCCGGGCACGCCCCTGCCGCACGACAGCAGCACACTGCATGTCACCGGGCAGGCGAGTTATACCGATGACATGGCGGAGCCGCGCGATCTTCTGCACCTTGCGGTCGGCAAGAGCGATAAGCCACACGCCCGCATCCGCTCCCTGGATTTGTCCGCGGTGCGAGGCGCACCCGGCGTCATCGCCGTCATGACGGCCGATGACATTACCGGCAAGAACAACTGCGGGCCGGTCGTCGACGACGACCCGATCTTCGCCCCCGGTCTCGTTCAGTACGTCGGCCAGGTCGTGTTCGCCGTGGCTGCCCATTCCGTCGACGAGGCGCGCCGGGCTGCGTCGCTCGCGCGCATCGACTACGAGGAACTCGAGCCCGTCCTCGACATCCGCCAGGCAATCGAGCGCGAGTCTTTTGTTCTGCCGAGCGAGAAGATCGAACGTGGCGACAGCGCGACCGCGATCCGCAACGCGGAACATCGCTTGTCCGGTTCCGTGTCTCTGGGCAGCCAGGACCAGTTCTACCTCGAGGGGCACATCTCGATGGCGTTGCCGCGCGAGGGCGGCGACCTGTTCGTTTTGAGTTCGACGCAACATCCCGGCGAGGTCCAGCACCTCGTCGCCGAAGCGATCGGCCGGCAGGCCAAGGACGTCGTCGTCGAGTGCCGACGCATGGGTGGCGCGTTCGGCGGCAAGGAAAGCCAGGCGGCGCTGATCGCGTGCATTGCCGGCGTCATGGCCGACCATACCGGACGCCCCTGCAAGCTACGGCTCGATCGTGACGATGACATGATCATCACCGGCAAGCGCCACGACTTCATTATCGACTACGACGTCGGTTTCGACGATGACGGCCGCATCGCCGGGATCGAGTTCATGTTCGCGTCGCGTTGCGGCATGTCCGCGGACCTGTCCGGCGCGATCAACGATCGCACGATGTTCCACTGCGACAATGCGTATTTCCTCGAGAACGTGACGATCGTCTCCCATCGATGCAAGACCCACACCGTGTCGAACACGGCGTTCCGGGGCTTCGGCGGACCGCAGGGGATGTTCGGTATCGAGTACGTCATTGACGACATCGCGCGCTATCTGCACAAGGACCCGCTGGAGATCCGGCGCGAGAATTTCTACGGCGTCGACGAAAGAAACGTTACCCAGTACCAGCAAGTGATCGAGGACAACATCATCCAGGACCTCGTCGATGAGCTGGTGTCGACCTCGGATTATCATCGTCGGGTCAACGAGATTGCCGCGTTCAACCGGGACAACAAGGTTCTCAAGCGCGGCATTGCACTGACGCCGGTGAAATTCGGCATCTCGTTCACGGCCACGCACCTGAACCAGGCGGGCGCGCTCGTGCACGTCTACACGGACGGCACCGTGCACCTGAATCACGGCGGTACCGAAATGGGGCAGGGACTGTTCACGAAAGTTGCACAGGTCGTCGCTCACGAGTTCCAGATCGACGTGGACAACATCAAGATCACGGCATCCGATACCAGCAAGGTGCCGAACGCGTCGGCCACCGCCGCGTCGAGCGGCTCGGATATCAACGGTAAAGCAGCGCAGGCCGCGGCGCGCAAGATCAAGCGTCGCCTGATCGAGTTCGCTGCGGGCCACTATGGCGTCACCGAGGATGATGTGTCTTTCGCGGCCAACGAAGTTCATGCCGGCGGCCAACGCATTTCCTTCAGGGACCTGGTTCACAAGGCGTGGTTTGCCCGCGTCTCGCTGTCGGCGACGGGTTTCTACCGGACGCCGAAGATCGACTACGACCGGTCGACTTTCAGCGGACGCCCGTTTTTTTACTACGCCTATGGCGCCGCCGTGTCGGAAGTCGTCGTCGACATCCTGACCGGCGAGAATCGCCTGACCCGGGTCGACATCCTCCATGACTGCGGCCAGTCGCTGAACCCGGCGATCGATCGTGGCCAGGTCGAAGGCGGATTCATACAGGGCGCAGGCTGGTTGACGACAGAGGAGGTTTGCTGGAACGATCAGGGCGAACTGACGACCCACGCGCCGTCGACGTACAAGATCCCCGTCTGCTCGGACCTGCCTGCCGACTTCAGGGTGGATCTGCTCGAGTCATCGCCGAATCGCGAGGAGACGATCTTCCGATCCAAGGCTGTCGGCGAACCCCCGCTCATGCTGGCACTTTCCGTGTTCCATGCGATTCGCGATGCCATCGCGAGCACCGGCGACGATCATTTCCGGCCGCCGCTCATGGCGCCGGCGACGCCGGAATCGGTGCTGCGCGCCTTGCGCCAGGAAGAGTACGGCATTGACTGACTGGATCGAAACGCTGGACACGCTTGCCGGCGCCGGCGAACCGTCGGTGCTCGTAACGGTCGGCGGCGTCCGCGGCTCCGCGCCGCGCGAAACCGGCGCGCACATGATCGTTACGGCGACGGAAACGATCGGCAGCATCGGTGGCGGCCAGCTCGAGTATCAGAGCACGGCTCACGCTGTCGAGATGCTGAAGACCAGGTCTTCCGCCGACCGGCGCCGCTTTTCGCTCGGCGCAAACTGCGGACAATGCTGCGGCGGGGCCGTCGACATCCTTTTTGATTATCTGCCCGGGTCCCGCGCCGGATGGCTCGATCCGCTGCTCGATGCGTGGCGAAATCGGCGACCCGCCGTGCTCGCGACGATGCTCGACGATACCCGGCGCAAGTTTGTCGTCGGGCAGCGCGAGGATGCGGCGCCGCTCGCTGCCAGCGTCGCCGATCGCGCACTCGAATTGCTGCAATCGGGCGGGCGCGCCAGCGTCGTCGGGGATTGCCTGCTCGAACCGGTGCGGCAGAACGGATTCGACATTGCTGTATTCGGCGCCGGCCATGTGGGCACCGCGACCGTCGATCTGCTGTCGCGACTGGACTGCCATGTGCGCTGGATCGACAATCGTCGCGGTATCTTCCCTGCACGTGTGCCTGCAAACGTGGTCGTCCTGGAATCGGATGCGCCGTCTCGCGAGGTCAGTGCGATGCCGCCGGACAGCTACTATCTCGTCATGACGCACAGTCACCCGATCGATCTCGATATCTGCGCGCGGATTCTCGCGCGCGATGATGCTGCGTATTGCGGCCTGATCGGTTCCGTCTCCAAGCGCCGCCGTTTCGAGCGCATGCTGAAGAAGCAGGGCGTTGCGGGCGGGGCCATCGATCGCCTCGTCTGCCCGATCGGCATTTCCGGCATCGACAGCAAGAAGCCCGTCGAGATCGCGCTGGCGGTCGTTGCCGAACTGTTGCGGGTCAGGGACCGGCGATCCGCGGCGGCGCAACGGGACCCGTACCTCGAGGTCGCCGGCTGATGGAGGCCTACCTGGTCGACTGGCTCAGCCTGCTCGCGCGCTGGCTGCATTTCATTACCGGCATCGCCTGGATCGGGTCGTCGTTCTACTTCATCTGGCTGGACAATCACCTCGAGGCGCCGGTCAGCAGCGAGGACGCGACGCAAGGCGTCGGTGGCGAGGTCTGGGCGGTGCACGGGGGCGGTTTCTACCATGCGCAGAAGTACCAGGTGGCGCCACCGAGACTTCCGGAGACGCTGCACTGGTTCAAATGGGAAGCCTATACGACGTGGATCTCGGGCATGTTCCTGCTCGCGCTCCTCTACTGGTACGGGGCCGAGGTCTACCTGATCGATCCGTCCGTCGCCGATCTCAGCCGCGCGCAGGCCGTCGGCATCGCGATCGGCGTCCTTGCCGGCAGCTGGTTCGTCTACGACCTGCTCTGCAAGTCGCCGCTCGGCGGCAACGACAGGCTGCTCGCCGCAATACTGCTCCTGCTGACCGCGGTCCTGGCCTGGGCGCTCTGCCAACTCTATGGCGGCAGGGGCGCTTATATCCATTACGGCGCGGTGCTCGGCACGATCATGGTCGGCAACGTGTTTTTCGTGATCATCCCGGGGCAACGCCGCATGGTGAGCGCGTTCGAGCGCGGCGCAGCGCCCGACCCCGAAGACGGGATTCGCGGCAAACAGCGTTCGGTGCACAACACCTATTTCACGCTGCCGGTGCTGTTCGTGATGATCAGCAACCATTACGCGCTGACCTACAGCCATGAATACGGCTGGCTGGTGCTGGTCGCCTTCACCCTGGCCGGCGCGCTCATCCGCATCTATTTCGTCGCCCGCCATCGTGGCAAGGCGTCGCCAGCGCCGGCGATCATCGCCGTACTGATCCTGCTCGGCGTCGCCGTCGCGCTCGTACCGGCATCGCGGGCGACGACGGTCGGCGCGGTTTCGCTGGATACGATCCGCCCTGTCATCGAGAGCCGTTGCGCGACCTGTCACTCGGACGCACCGACGCACATCGCGTTCCCGGCTGCGCCCTCCGGCGTGGTCTTCGACACCGACCGGCAGATCCTGGCCGAGGCGGAACGCATCTACCAGCAGACCGTGGTGCTGAGGTCGATGCCGATTGGCAACCTGACGCAGATGGCCGAAGAGGAACGGGCGCTGATCGACGCCTGGTACCTGGGCCGGCATGACTGACTTCAACCAGGGCTGCCGGGGTGCGCATGCAACGTGAAGAGTTCGTGCGTCGTTATGGCGGCATCTACGAGCATTCGCCGTGGGTGGCCGAGACCGTGTTCGACCAGGGCACGGCCGGTGACGACCTGGCTGCCCGCTTCGCGGCCTGCGTTGACGGCGCGACGCGTGAGCGACAGCTTGCATTGATACGGGCGCATCCCGACCTGGCGGGAAAAGCGGCGATCGCCGGCGAACTGACCGCGGCGTCGGGCGAAGAGCAGCAGAGCGCGAGGCTCGATCAATGCACGGCCGACGAGTTCGCCCGCTTCCAGTCGCTCAATGATGCCTATCGCGAGAAGTTCGGATTCCCGTTCGTGATGGCGGTTCGCGGCCGCGACCGGCAGGAAATTCTTGCTGCATTCGCGGCGCGGATCGACAATGACCCGGCCACGGAATTCAGGACCGCCATAGCCGAGATCCACAAGATCGCCCGGCTGAGACTCGCAGCGCTTTGACCACCCCAGACGCCAACCCGTTTCGCGAATGGATCCGGCTCGAACAGCCGCGACTCGGCACGCGTGTCGTGTTCGCGACCGACGATTTCTTCGCGCCGAAGGAGCGCCTGATCGACCCGGCGGAACCGGTATTCATTGCCGACAAGTACGACGACCACGGCAAGTGGATGGACGGCTGGGAATCGCGGCGACGTCGCGACGAGGGCAACGATTACTGCATCGTTCGTCTCGGCACGCCCGGCATCATTCATGGCGTCGACATCGACACGCGCTTTTTCACGGGCAATTTCCCGCCGGCGGCCTCGATCGACGCCTGTGTATCGCCGGACGACGTACCCGCGCCGATCACGGAATGGCATGAGCTGCTCGGGCGTAGCGACCTGGATGGCGACAGTCACCACTTCCTTCCGGTCGACGGCGCCGCCGCCGTCACGCATCTGCGCCTGAATATCTTCCCCGACGGCGGCGTCGCTCGCTTGCGCGTCTATGGCGAGGTGTGTCCCGATCTCGGCAGATTCCCGGCCGGCGAATTGATCGACCTGGTCGCTTTCGAAAACGGCGGTCGCGCCATCGCGTGCAGCGACCAGCACTACGGCAGCATGCATAACCTCAACGTCGCCGGTCGCGGCATCAACATGGGAGATGGCTGGGAAACGGCCCGGCGCCGCGGGCCGGGCAATGACTGGGCGATCCTCGCGCTCGGCGGCGTCGGCAGGATCGAGCGGGTCGAGATCGACACCGCGCATTTCAAGGGCAATTTCCCGCACCGGGCCAGCCTGCGCGCGGCCCTTGTCCGCGACGCGAGCGATATTGCGACACTCGTCGATGCCAGCGCGGGCTGGCCGTTGCTGTTGCCCGAGGTGAAGCTGGAGGCAGACAGCATACTGAGCTTCGACAAAGTGCTTGCCGACGCCGGGCCGGCGTCGCATGTGCGACTCGACATCTATCCCGACGGCGGTGTCAGCAGGCTGCGGCTCTACGGCACGCTGTCCGGCGGGCATTCGTCATGACGCGGCGGATCCTGACGCCGACGCCGCTCGGCGCCGAGCGGTTTGCGCCTTATGGAGACGTCATCGCGACGCAGGGTTCCCGCACCGAGCCGATGAACGAAGCGCGGTTTGCCCGTTACTCCGGGCTGGCCACCGTCGACGTCGACTCGGCCGGAGACGTCGCAATCAGCATCGTGGAAAGCCGCACGCCAACGTCACTGCCCTATGCCTTCGACATGGTGGAGCGCCATCCACGAGGCAGCCAGGCGTTTGTGCCGCTCGCCGGGTTTGCGTTCGTGATCGTCGTCGGGCCGCCGGGCGAGTCGGTCGAGGCGGATGACCTCGAGGCGTTCATCAGTAACGGGCGCCAGGGTGTGCAGTATCATCGCGGCACCTGGCATATGCCGCTGATAGCGCTCGAAGAAGGTCAGCGGTTCCTGGTTATCGAGCGGGCCCCGCAGGACGATAACTGCGAGGAACGGGTATTCGACGAGCCGCTGATCGTCGCGGCCCCGGCATCCTGAGTCAGCCTTTGCGGGACTCGACGAGCGCCTCGAGGCGGTCGATCACGGGCGCCAGCTCGGTCTTGTTTTCGCGGAGTTCCTCGATCGACAGCCCGGCGAGTTCGTAGGGCAGGACCAGCCAGTCCGACGTTTCGTGAATATAGAAATCCGGCGGCCGGATGGTCTTTTCCGTCGGCCGGTACCACACCGTGGCGATGCGGATGTCGCCCGGCAGGTTGCGCCGCGCTTTCTTCGCCAGCTGCTCGATGACCGCATTGACGCTCGAGCCCGTGCTGTAAGCGTCATCGACGATCAGCATCGAGTGGTGCGCGCAGACGCGTTCATGCAGGTAACGCAGGCCGTGCGCGCGGATCGACTCCGCCTTGTCCACCATTTGCGAGTAGGTGTGTTGCCCCCGGTAAGAGGTACGGATGGCGATGTGATCGGTCTTGATGCCGAAATAGTCGAGGCCTTCCTGCACCGCGATGCCGACGCCGCTGCCGCCCCGCCAGAGGCCGACCAGGAAATCGGGCTTGAATCCCGACTCGTGAATGCGGGCAGCCAGTCGAAAAGAATCGAGCAGCAGGTCGTTGGCTTCGACGTAAGTCTTTTGCATGAATGGCGGCTTCTTTTTTCTGTAGTATTGCCGCAGGCATTATAACGACAACAGGCCACCCCATGGACAAGACTGTCCTCTCCGCCCGCGACCTGCTCGAAGACTCGTTCGAGCTGGGCGTCAAGATCCTCGAAAGCGGTTATGAACCGACCATGCTCATCGCCATCTGGCGTGGCGGCACGCCGGTAGGGATGGCCGTGCAGGAAGTCCTCGCCTACTGCGGCGTGGAAACGGACCACATCGCGATCCGCACCTCCTCCTATACGGGCGTCGAGCAACGCGGCGAAGTCGCCGTACACGGCTTGAACTACATCATCAAGAAGATTTCTCGCGACGACCGCGTCCTCATCATCGATGATGTCTTCGACACGGGCAACACGATCAAGGCCGTCGTCGAGGAGATCCGGCGACGGGCGCGGGGCAATGCGCCCGAGGAGATCCGGACAGCGGTGCCGTGGTACAAACCGACGCGCAATGAGACCGACCTCGAGCCTGACTTCTACCTGCGCGAAACCGCCCGCTGGCTGGTGTTTCCGCATGAGCTCGATGCGCTGACCCCCGAGGAAATGAGGGAGGCCCGGCCACGCCTGCACGAGATCGTTCACGGTCCGTCGGCCGCGTAAGCAGTCGCGATGAGACGCCTCTGCGTGTACTGCGGCTCGAGCGCCGGTAACGAGGAAGTCTTTTTCGAAGCCGTTAGCGACCTGGCCGGCCTGCTGGTGGCTGCCGGTATCGGTCTCGTCTACGGCGGCGCGGCCAAAGGCCTCATGGGCAGGCTCGCCGACCAGGTCCTTGCTGACGGCGGCGAGGTCACCGGTGTCATCCCGGTCGCGCTGAAAGACAAGGAAATCGCGCACCAGGGCCTGACCCGATTACACGTCGTCGACTCCATGCACGACAGGAAATCGCTGATGGCGGCGCTCTCCGACGGCTTCGCCGCCCTGCCGGGGGGCTTCGGCACGATCGAGGAATTGATCGAAGTCCTGACCTGGGGGCAGCTGCAGTTTCACGCCAAGCCCTGCGGCCTGCTGAACGTCGACGGTTATTTCGACCACCTGCTCGCGTTCTTCGACCAGGCCAGGGAGCGCGGCTTCCTCAAGCCGGTCCATCGAGACATGCTGCTGGTCGCCGATACGCCGGCCGCTCTGCTCGATCGCTTCGAGCACTACGAGCCGCCCGCCGCGCAAAAGTGGCGGGATCTGTCTTAGGTTTCCGAAAGTCAGAGATCGATTCGCGCCAGGACGGCCCGAGCAGTGCCCTCCGGTCGTGGCTCGCTGCGCTTTGCTGACCTGCGGGAACTCCTCGCGCCGCGCTGGCGATTCAACCCTGCGCTATTCGAACATCAGCCTGAGCCGGCCCTTCGCGGGCTGGCGAAGATTGCTCGCCATTAACGAATAGCGGATGCCGAGTTTGCGGCCGGCCAGCTCCCGGCCGATGCAGAGTCGCAAAGGAGTCTCGAACACTTCGACCGGCGCGTCCGTCGAAACTTCGCCCAGGGTGCTCGAGACATGGATGGCGTCATCCTTGAAGTTGACTGCCGGGTAGGAAGCGCGTTCCGCGGGACCGCGTTCGATCCAGTTGTCCTGCTTGCGGATCTTCGGCAGGGCGCTGGCTATGTAGAACGAATTGTGGTTCGGGAACACGAGAGACAAGGTGGCGTTCTCGATCGCTTCGTCACCCTGGTTGTAGACGACGAGCTGCAGTTTCCGCACATTTTCCTCGAACAGGAAAAAGTCGTCCTCGACCTTGTGTTTCGCGCGGATGTCGGCGACTTCCTGCAGCAGTTCTTCGGTGCTGCGGTGCTCGTAAGGCGCATCCGACCCGTACAGCCGCGCGTGAGTCAGCCGCGCCATCATTGTCGTCGACCCGGTGTTCGCGAATTTGTGGCGCGTATCGAGCATTTGCCTGAGTTTCCCGGCCGCGATCGCCGACGGCATTTTCGTCAGGTCCGCCGCGGGAAGCGCCAGGTCTTTGTGGATGATCTCGCCGGGGAAGCCGACTTCCACGCTCTCGTGGGTGACGGACTCGCGGAACTTCTGCTCGAACATTTCCTGCAGCTGACGCCGCCCCAGCTTGACGACGCTGGCGTCGTTCTGCAGGTAGGCATCGCCGCGGCGCAGCGTTTCGGAGTAGTCGATGCGCATCATGTATGGCCGGTCCTTGCAGCCTGAAATCTCGTAGACGCCGATCCGCTTGCCGTCGACAGTGACCGGTTGGTACTTGATCCTCAGGGGCGGCTCGATGTAATCGGCGACCAGGGACTGGTAGGCGGGCTTGCCGGAGAAGTCTTCCCGGTCGATCGTCCGCGCCCGCTTGTTACCCTTGCCGTCGAAACCGATGCCCGTCACGATGTAGCGCGGCCCGTCCACGGCGGCATTGGCCAGCGCCAGCACGTCGCGCAGGAAGCGCCGGATGCCCGCGGCGCCGTAGGCCTGTTCGCGGAACTGCACACCCGTCCCGGGCGTAGCGGACCGGGCTATTTTCAAAAGACGGTTCATCCTGCATGGATTCTGACCGATTATGTTCAGTCAAAAGCGGACCCACGCCTCAGTTCTCGCACGCCAGCCGCGCGCTGCAAGAAAGGGATGCCGCGTCCCGGAAAGCAACAAACCCGCCAGATCGGCGGGTTTGTCTATTCGAAACAGTCGTCCGGGTTTTCGGCTACCAGTGCAGTCGCCAGCCGCCGCCGGTCGACCTGCTCGTGCGCCGCTTGCGCATCCTGGCGTGCAGCGTGGCTCGCTTGTCGGCCAGCCATTCCTCGCGTTCCACGTGCGGATCTTCGCCAGCGGCCTTGCGCCGGTTCTCTTCTGCCGCCCGGAATTCGCAGAACTCCTCGTAGGACTCGATTTCGGCCCTGAGCTCGCGGATGACGAGCTCGACGTAGATCGCGTCATCGAGGAATCCGAGTCCCGGGATGTGGTCGGGAATCAGGTCTTCCGGATCACAGAAATAGACCAGGGCGCCGAGCACGCGCGTCCGATCGTCGTCCGACAGCTGCCACTCGTCGTCACCGATCATGTTGATGATCGTCTCGAGCTTGGCGAGGCGATCGCCGATGAAGTCGGGCAGATCGCCGTCTTTGGCGTCCGCGATCAATTGTTTCGCCGCGGACTCGATCGCTTCTCCCGAGGGGGACTCTTGCATCGCCGACTTTGCCTTGTCCACGATCGCCTGGAAGTGATCGAGATCCTGATCGCTCAGCGTAAAAGTAATATCAAGTGGCATGACTTACCGTCCTTATACGTTTGCAGATTTCTGGACCGGGCAGCGAGTGAAGCGGGTCCTGTACCCCCAGCAGCGCCCTTAGTCGCCTGAAAAGCCATTGATTTCGTTAAGTTTGTTCAGGCCTTCAGTCGAACAACCCCGGATTGTATACGGATCGGAGTCGATCGGCCATCAGCAATCCCCACTTTAAGGCATACTCCGCAGTCTTTCCGAACGGGCAGTTTCGAGGGGACCCATGCAAGAGCAGGATCCGCTGGCGGTCATCGCCCGCGAGGCGCCGGAAATCCCGGACGAGGACGCGATCGCGATTGCGAGGGATCGATACGGGCTTGACGTGACCGTCAGGCCGCTGGTCAGCGAGCGCGATCAGAACTTCCGGATGCAGGCGTCTGACGGCAAAAAGTATGTCATGAAGATCGCCAATGCCGCCGAAAATCCGGTCGTGACCGACTTCCAGGTACAGGCCCTCCTGTACATAGAGCAGCGGGTTCGAGAGCAGGGGATTCCGGTCACGGTGCCGGAGATGGTCAGGACGCTCGATGGCGAGGTCAGTTTCCAGTTGCCTGTCGATGGCGTCGACCATGTCGTGCGGGTCGTGACGTTCATCGAGGGCAATCCCCTTGCGGACGCGTTGCCATCACCGGCGCTGGCGCGGAATTCGGGCGAATGTCTTGCGTACCTGGGTCGGGCGCTCGAGGGATTCGAGCACCCGGGCAGCAGGCAGAGCCTGCTCTGGGATCTGCAGCAGGCGGCGGGGCTGCGCAAGCTGGTCCGCTACGTCCGCGACCCGGTCGCCGCGCGGGCGGTGGATGCGGCGCTGGATGATTTCGAAGCTCATGCGCTTCGGCAATTGCCGTCGCTGCGTGCACAGGTCATCCACAGCGACCTGAATCCCGATAACCTGGTCGTGCGCGAGGACGATCCGGATATTGTCGCGGGCGTGATCGACTTTGGCGACATGCTGTACGCCCCGCTGATTGCCGACGTGGCGATCGGCTGTTCCTACCTCAGGGTCCGTGCAGGCAATCCGCTGAGTCTCATGGCCGAGTTCGTCGCCGGATACCACGCGGTCACGCCGCTCCGTCAGGCGGAGGTCGACATTCTTTTCGAGCTGGTGCAGGCGAGGATCTGTGCATCCATTACGATCCTCGACTGGCGGGCTGCGGTGCGCGGCAACGATGATCCCTACCTGACGCGACTGGAGGGCGTCGAGCAGCCAGCAGGCCGCTTTCTTGCCCGCTTGCGGGAGATCCCGCGCGATCACGCAAAGCAGGTATTCAGACAGGTCTGCGCGTCGGCAGCCGAATCCTGATCAGCTATTGTCATAGGGATTGAAGCCGCCGCCGGCATCCTCGAGGTCTCCCGATCCGGTCGCAGGCTCGGCGTCGTCATCGAGGACACGCCGCAGCGCCTGCGTGCTGACCAGCGCGAGCTGCTCGTCGTCGACATAGTCCTTGAGCGGTTCCAGCGTCGCGTCCGCCGGTTTACTGATCGTCGGCAGGTCATCGTTGGCTGCGAGAATTTTCTCGAGATCTTCGTCGCTGATGATTTCGAAACCGCCGTTTTCGGGATTCCTGGCGAGGACACCTTCACCACTGCCGGAAGCCGCAGCCTCGATGGCTTCACGGTCCTGTTGATTCTTCGACGTCAGCATGACCTTGAGCATCTGCGTGGAAACCAGTTCGAGTTCCGCGCTTTCGACAGAATCTGCCCAGACCGCGCATCCATGACCGTCCGTCGTCACCCGGCCCGGTCGCTTGACCAGTATTTTTCGAGATCCGTTGTCCGCCATCGTCAGGCCCCCAAGCCACGTTATGTTCATTGTGATCGGCGCCCGGCGCGCCGACCGTCGACTGCGTCACGGTCCCGGGAAATTGGCCGAGGTCACGGACGCGGCCGAGACCGGCGTCCCGCGATCGCTGGCGTTTTGCAGCATTCTGAGAAATTACGACCAATTGCAGTATCCGGTTCGCTCAAAAGCTGTGGAACAGTTCCGGAATCAACGACTTGCGGCCACTAGAATTGACCATATTCTGTGCTCGGACCATGGGTATTCCGGCTCTCATGAACCTTACGGTTGCATTGTCAGTCTTCGTCGGTTTCAGCGCCGTCTGTTATTTTCTGCTCGGCGTCCGCTTGATTGGCGGCAAGCGCGAGCTCGGCAGCATTCCCCTCGGTATCGCTTTCCTGATCATTGCCTGGTGGGTATTCGGCGGCGCAATCGAGATGATGGCGACGACCGAGCTCATGTTTCTCGTCGGTCGTGTCGGCCATTACTTTGGGACTGCGCTGGTACCCGTTCTCATTTTGCTTTGCTTTCGGGAATTCACGGGCAGGACGACGGCCAATCGCACGATCGTCGAACTGCTGTTCATCCCCGTGCTGTCGATCATCGTTGCCGCTACCAACAGCTGGCATGAGTTCATGTGGTATCTGCCGAACGTGAACGCCACCGGTGAATTCCTGTCGCGCCCTGGCGAATTCGGCCCTTGGTTCCAATTCATTCACCTGCCGTACGGGTATGTCGTGGTCGGCACCAGTATCCTGACGCTCATCGTGCACAGTTCAGCGGTGGCGCCGTCGCAGCGACGCGGCTTGTTCCTGCTCGCGGGCTCGGCGTCGGTGCCGATCATGGCCACGGTCGCCTATGACTCAGGGATCGGGCCTGCGACGATCTCGACCTTGCCGCTGATCTTCGGGCTGATGCTGCCGATCTATGCCTGGCTCATACTCGGTGAGAAGATTTTCGAACATACGCCGCTCGCTTACGAAACGGTGTTCCAGAACATGCAGGATCCGGTCATCGTCGTCGACGACGAGGAGCGCATCATCGGCCTCAACAACGGCGCCGAGAGCATGCTCAATATGTCGGAGTCGGAAGCGCTGCGCGAATCGCTCGACAAGGTATTCGGCGACGAGGCGATGGAAGTGCACGTCGCGATAGATACTGGCGAACCGCAAAAGATGATGACCAATTCAGGGCGCTTCCTGCACGTCCAGGTCACGCCGATTGCGGCCGGCAAAAATTCCGCGCGCAACGCCAGTGTCGTCATGTTCCGCGATGTGAGTGACGTGGAAAAGGCGCAGCGCGAAGTGCGCAATAGCGAGAAGCTCTTGCGGACCCTGATCGATCATTCGGTCAACGGCGTCATCCGTTTGCGCTGGATCGTCGACGAAGTCCCCGGGGCAACGAAAGAGCTGCGCTGCATCTTTGCCAATGCTGCCGCTGGCCGCTACCTCGACTGTAATCCCGAGGAAATGATCGACCGCAAGGCCCAGGATCTGCTGAAGCTGGCGATGACCGGCATGGATAGCGAAGAGGCGCAGGCGCTCCGCCAGCGATTCATCGGCGCTGCCGAGAGCGGCGAGGTTGTCGATACCGAGGTCCGCATTGCCGCTCGTACCGAGACCAAGTGGCTGAGGATCATCAGCGAGCCGGTCGGCGAGGACGTCGCGGTCACTTTCGTCGATGTGACCGACAGGAAGGTCAAGGAAGAAAAGATGGAGAACATCGCGCGGTCGGATCCGCTGACTGGTGTGCTCAATCGTCGCGGCTTCGAACGAGATGCCGCGCAACGCCTGACCCAGAGCGCCGACGACGCGACCGGCGCCTTGTTGTTCATCGACCTCAATGACTTCAAGCTGATCAATGACCAGCATGGGCATGAGGTGGGCGATCAGTTGCTGAAGATCGCTGCCGAGCGACTGCAAAAGAGCCTCCGTTCGCACGACATCATCGGTCGCCCGGGCGGTGACGAATTCGTGGCGCTGGTGCCCGACGTCACCGAGGAGGTCGCGGAACGACTGGCCACGCGTCTGACAAAGACGCTGGAGCAGTCCTACCGGATCGACGGCAAGAAATTGCACTGCGCCGCCAGTATCGGGCTCGCGCTGTATCCCGGGCACGCAAATACGTTGACCGGGCTGATGCGCGCCGCTGACGCGGCCATGTATCGCGCCAAGGCGCGCTGCCGCGGCGTGAAAGACATCAACGATACGGATCTCCTCGAAAAAGCCGGCTGACAGCCCGGCGACCCCGCCGGGCGGCGTTTCCCGGAGACAATCCGCAATGCACGTCGGGAGGATTCCCGCCTGTCGTAATATTCTGGCTCCGCCCCGGGTCGACTGGAAACAGGAACACGGCTCGCGGCTTTTGCCGGGACCGCTTTCAGGCCGGGAGAATCCACCATGACAATCGGGCAAAAGCTCGTCTACAGCACCTTCATCTTTCTATTATTTGGCGCATTCCTGTGCTCGCAGCCGCGAGCGGTCGTTGCCGCCGGCCTCGACGGCGTGGCGCCGAGCGCCGGGGAGATCGAGCCCCTCAAGACGGGCGAGATGGCGCCCCGGTTCGCGGTCCGCACCGTCGACGACGAGCCGTACGTCTTCGATCCGCAGAATCTCGACGCGCCCACCGTCATCGTGACGTTCCGTGGCGGCTGGTGCCCGTATTGCAACCTGCACCTGTCGGAGTTGCGGCACGTGGTGCCGGAGATCGCAGCCATGGGCGTCGACGTTCTGTTCCTTTCCGGCGACCGGCCCGAGCTCCTTTACTCGAGCCTGGAGCAGGAGACCCGCGAGGATGTTGCGGGACTCGGCTATACGATCCTGTCCGATGCTGAAATCGATGCGGCGAAAGCGCTCGGCATCGCGTTCATGGCCGACCCCGATTACGTGGCGCGGCGCGATGCGTCCGGCGACATCGACGGCTCTTCCATGAAGAACTTCGGCGTGCTGCCGGTCCCGGCTGTCTACGTGATCGATAGAACCGGCAAGGTGACGTTCTCGTTCGTCGAGCCGGACTACAGAATTCGCCTGCCCGCCGACGATCTGCTCGCGGCAGCCAGCGAGGTCGCGAACTGAACCCCTGAAGTAGTCGAACCCGGCACTCAACTCCCCGCCGGGACTGCTAGCGCCGCCAGACAGTGGTCTGGCGGCGCATTTTTGTGGCAGTCTCGTCTTTCGCAGATTTCCGGACCCGCCGGAGCCAATAATGAATAACGAAGCAAACGGCCCGCTGTCGCGAGTCATCCGGGCGTTGACCAGGGTCGAGGCCAACGAGCTGCGCGCGGTCGTGCTGTCCTTCCTGTTCGTCTTCACGCTGATGGCGGCCTATTTCATCGTCCGACCGCTGCGCGACGCGATGGCCAGCGACTGGTCCCGGACCGAGACCAGCTTCCTCTGGACCCTGACCTTCTTCTTCAGCGTGATCGGCGTCCTCGTCTACGGTTTCGTGATCTCGCGCGTCCGCTTCAGCAGGGTCGTGCCCGGGGTCTACCTGTTCTTTGCCGCCACGTTCGTGCTTTTCTACGCGGGCTCCAGCCTCGTGCCGGATCCGACATTGATCGACAAGGCGTTCTATGTCTGGCTGAGTGTCTTCAGCCTGTTCCACGTTTCCGTTTTCTGGAGCTTCATGTCGGGCCTGTACAATCGTGAGCAGGCCAAGCGGCTGTTTGCGGTCATTGCCACCGGCGCCAGCAGCGGCGCCATCGTCGGGCCGCTCATCCCGGGATTTTTCGCCGAGTCCATCGGCGTCATGAACCTGCTCCTGATCACCGCCGGCATGCAGCTGATCCCGGTCGCGCTGATCCCGAAGCTCGAGCAACTGAAGGTCGTCGAACTCGGCAACGTCGGCCGGGAGGCGGACCTCAGCGAGGCGAAACGACTGGCGAAAAATCCGTTCTCGGGATTCGTCTCTTTCATAAAGAATCCCTACCTGCTGGCGATCGGCATCTTCATCCTGATGTACGTGACGATGAGCACGTTCGTCTACATGGAACTGCGCGAGATGCTGGCGCCATTCGAGCGTGCGGAACGAACCGTGATCAACGCGCGCATCGATCTCGCCGTCAACGTGCTTGCGATTCTGACCGCGCTGTTCTTTACCGGGCGGATCGCGTCGCGCTTCGGCGTCGCCACCCTGCTGGCTGCCATACCGGTCATGATGGTCGGCGGCTGGCTGGTCGTTGCGGCCGTCCCGCTGCTGGCTGTCATGATCGGCCTGCAGATCGCCCGCCGGGCGGGCAACTATGCCGTTACCAAACCCGGCAGGGAGATGCTGTTCACGATCGTCAGCGATGACGATCGCTACAAGGCCAAGCCGGTCATCGATATATGCGTCTACCGCGGCGGCGACATGCTGACCGCGTGGTTCCATACCGGCCTGAAGGAAGTCCTGCTGCTCGGTTCCTCGGGTGTCGCCGTGGTGGCCGCCGTCATCGCCGGCGTCTGGGCGATCGCTGGTATTTACCTTGGACGCACTTACAATCGGGCCGCGAACCAGGATGCGGCCGACGTATCTTCCGCGCCTGCGACCCAGGAGAGCTGAATGCCGGAAGCATGGATTTGCGACGCTGTAAGGACGCCGATCGGCCGCTACGGGGGCGCCCTCTCTGCCGTCCGCACCGACGATCTCGGGGCGATCCCGATCAGGGCGCTCGTCGAACGCAATGCAGAGCTCGATCCCGAGCGAATCGACGACCTCGTTTACGGCTGCGCGAACCAGGCCGGTGAGGACAATCGCAATGTCGCGCGGATGTCGGCGCTGCTCGCCGGCCTGCCATCCGTGGTGCCGGCTGCAACCGTCAACAGGCTGTGCGGATCGGGCATGAACGCCGTCGGCAATGCCGCGCACGCGATCATGGCGGGGCAGTCCTCGCTCGCGATTGCCGGCGGCGTGGAGTCCATGTCGCGCGCCCCTTTCGTGATGGCCAAGGCGACGGCTGCATTCAGTCGCGATGCGGAGATCCATGACACCACCCTGGGCTGGCGCTTCGTCAACCGCAAGCTCGAAGCGCAGTACGGCGTCGATTCGATGGCGGAGACTGCGGAGAACGTTGCCGAGGACTACGCGGTGTCGCGCGAGGACCAGGATCAGTTCGCGCTCAAGAGCCAGCTGCAGGCGGCCGCGGCAATCGCGGCAGGCCGGCTTGCCGAGGAAATCGTTCCGGTCAGCGTACCGCAGCGCAAGGGCGAGCCGATGATCGTCGACACCGACGAGCATCCACGCGCCGGATCGACCAGCGAGGGACTCGCAAAGCTCCGGCCCATCGTCAGGCCGGATGGCACGGTGACCGCAGGCAACGCGTCCGGCATCAACGACGGCGCCTGCGCACTGCTGCTGGCCTCCGAACAGGCCGTCAAGGACCACGGGCTCGAGCCCATGGCCCGGATCGTCGCCTGGGCAGCCGTCGGGGTCGAGCCGCGCGTCATGGGGATCGGGCCGGTGCCGGCGTCGCGTAAAGCGCTGGACATCGCCGACCTTTATCTGGACAAGATGGACGTCATCGAGCTGAATGAAGCTTTTGCGGCGCAGGGGCTTGCCGTTTTGCGCGAGCTCGGCATCGACGAGCATGCCGAGCACGTCAATCCCAATGGCGGCGCCATCGCACTCGGTCACCCGCTCGGCATGTCCGGCGCCCGGCTGGTGACGACCGCCGCATACCAGCTCAGGAGGACGGGTGGAAGATACGCGCTGTGCACGATGTGTATCGGCGTCGGCCAGGGGATTGCAATGATCATCGAGCGCCCATGAGCGAGGTGCTGCCCGACGGCGAGTCGCGCAACCTGCGGCTGATCGGCGAACGAATCCGCTCGCGACGCACGACGAAACTGTTCCGCAAGCGGAAAGTCAGCAGCACGCTGATTCGCGAGGCGATCGAGGTGGCGCGCTGGGCGCCCAATCATCACCTCACCGAACCCTGGCATTTCTACCTGCTGGGTCCGAACAAGGTCGCAGCGGCGGCCCGGCTGATCGGCGACATCGTCCGTGAGACGAAAGGCGACGAGGATCTTGCCGGGTTCAAGGAGCAGTCGGCCCTGGCCATGCCGGGATGGTTGCTGGTTACCTGCAGGAAGTCGGACGACGAGCTCACTGAGCGCGAGGACTATGCGGCCGTCTGCTGCGCCGTGCAGAACCTGACGCTGTACCTCGCCGAGGCGGGCGTCGCCTGCAAGTGGACGACCGGCCTGGTCACGCGGGACCCGAGGTTCTTCGACCTGCTCGATATCGACATGGAGCGGGAATTCGTGGTCGGTCTGTTTTGGTACGGCTATCCGAAGACCCTGCCCACGCAGTCGCGCAAAGACGTCGCGGACATCCTGAGCGAGACGGACTAGACGCCCCGGCTCTGCCTGTCCGTGAGCAAGGGGCGCAGCGCGAACACGAGCAGTGCGCCGACTCCGGAGATCCCGACGACCAGCGTCACGTTGACGATCGTGCCCGTGTAGAGCGCGCTGCTGACGACAGCGCTGACGGCGCCCGACAGGCTCTGGATCGTGCCCATGATCGACGAGGCGACGCCGGCAATTTCCGGCACCGGATCGAGGGCCAGCGCAGTCGCATTCGGGAACAGGAAACCCGTGGCGCACATGAACAGGCAGGCGTTCCCCCACAGCCACCAGAAGCCGGCGTCGCCGAGCCACGTCATGATCAGGAGCTGCACGCCCGCGAGCCCCGCAATTGCGGCCCCGACGCCGATCATGTGCATGGCGTCGACGCGCTGCAGCATCCTGCGGTTGATCGACGAACCGACCAGGATGCCGACGCCGGTCAGCGCAAAGATAAAGCCGAAATTCCTGACCGGGTATCCATACTGTTCGATGATCAGGGCGCTGGAGCCGCTGATCAGCGCCATCACGCCGCTGATCGTTACCATGATGATGAGCACGCCGAATACGCTCTGCCGATGCGAGAGAAACGTCGTCGTGCTATGCCATAACTGGTGCCACACATGTCGCTGCTCGGTCGGCACGTGCGTCTCGCGCAGCGAGCTGCGAATACCGTAAATGATCACGACGCCCGATATGGCCGTTGCCAGGAACGGCGCACGCCAGCCCCACAGCGGCACCAGCATCGAGCCGAATATTGGCGCGATCATCGGTGCTGCAGTGAAGATCATTACCATGACCGACATCAGCCTGGCTGACTCCACGCCGCTCGAGACATCCCTGACGATGGCTCTCGCCAGCACCATGCCCGCCGATGAGCCGATGCCCTGGATGAAGCGCGCAATCAGCAGCACTTCGGTATTTGTCGCGAAGGTCGTGACGAAGCCCGCGATCGTGAACAGACCGATGCCGCCATAGAGCGCCGGCATGCGGCCGATGCGGTCGGAAAGCAGGCCGAATGGCAGCTGGCCCACCGCCATGCCCGCCATGAACAGGCCGACAACCTGCTGGCCGACCGACATCGTGGTCGATAATTCGCGCACCATCGGCGGTATCGCGGGCAGGGCGATGTCGATCGTGAACGCGACGATACCGGTCAAAATGCCCAGCACGGCGACGAATCGCCGCGAATTTTTCTGCGTCGGATTCATGCCTGCATGTGATGTTTGCTGTCGACCGGGCGCATCGCGGCATTGGCGATGAGGGCAACGAACAACAGCGCCGCCATGAGGTACATGGTCGTATTGTAGAGGCCGCTGGTCGGGTCGACCGTGCCCGGCGGCGCGATCTCCATCAATTTGGCAATCGTCACGGTATTCTGCGCGACGAGCGCGTCGAGCTGCTCGATCTCCGCGCCGAACGTCCTCGCGAAGACCGCGGGATCGATCCTCTCCACGAGATCGGATATGGCCCTGTCGATCGAGGATTCCCGCAGCGATGTTATCGCCAGCGGACCCAGGACGCCGGCCGTACTCCATGCGGTCAGCAATCGCCCGTGGATGCCGCCCACATATCTCGTGCCGAACACGTCGGCGAGATAGGCCGGGATGGTCGCGAAGCCGCCACCGTACATCGTGAAGATCAGCATGCTTGCCGCATAGAAATAGACGAGCCAGACGACATTCGGATCAGCGCTGACCTGTTGCGCGCTGTACGGGATGGAGCAGTACAGGACGATGCCGAGGCCGAAGAATATCCAGTAGGTATTGCGCCGCCCGATATAGTCCGACGTGCTGGCCCAGAAGAATCGGCCGACCATGTTGAATACGCTGATCATGACGACGTAGGTCGCGGCAAAGGCGCCGTCGACGATCGTCGGCAGGGTGCTGCCGAAAATCTCGGTGATCATCGTCCTGGCTACGCCGAGCACGCCGATGCCGGCGGTCACGTTGAAACACAGTACGATCCAGAGCTGCCAGAACTGGCGCGTGCGCAACGCCTGGTCAATGTCGACGTCGCGGTCGGTGATCATGCGCTTCGCAGCATGCGCCGGGCCAGGCGGTGTCCATCCCTCGGGTTTCCAGCCCTCCGCGGGCAGTCGATAGGCGAACGCCGCGATCATCATGACGACGAAGTAGAGCACGCCGAGCGCGACGAAGGTCTCGGCAACGCCGGTCGACCCCGTGCCGACGACGTACACGCCTTCGGGACCCGGCAGGATCATGTTGGCGACGTCGTTCGCACCGACGACCACCACTTCGACCAGGCTGCCGGCGACATCGGCGAAACGTTTCCCGGCCTCGGTGACCAGGTTGACGTCGTCGACGGCGCCGAGGTATTCCGGCGCGCGGTAAAAGGTCCGGATCAGGTATCCCTTGAGCGGCGCGCCGATCATTGCGCCGCCGCCGAATCCCATGATCGCCATCCCGGTCGCCATGCCGCGGCGATCCGGGAACCAGCGGATCAGCGTGCTGACCGGCGAGACGTAGCCGAGGCCGAGCCCGCAGCCGCCGATGACGCCGTAGCCCAGGTACAGGAGCCAGAGCTGGTGGGTGACGATGCCCAGGCTGCCCACCAGGTAGCCGCCGCCCCAGCAGCATGCCGCAACGACGCCGACCATTCGCGGGCCGACTCGTTCGAGCCAGCGGCCTGCAAACGCCGCCGCCAGCCCGAGGCAGACGATGGACACCGTGAAAATCCAGACGACGTCCTTCAGCGACCAGTCGGCGGCCGCGCTCGCGACGACGCCCTGCGCCCTGACCAGCGCCGGATTGTAGATGCTCCAGGCGTAGACCGAGCCGATGCACAGGTGGATGGCGATGGATGCCGGCGGGACTCGCCAGCGATTGAATCCGGGCGCGGCGGTAATGTGCGTTTTCTTCAGCCGGTCGAACATGCGCCCCCCCCCGCGTGACTATCAGAGGCCCGTTCTACAGGCGGCGGCCGTTGACGTAAAGTTCGGTCAGTTCGTTCGCGCCGATCCAGTACGACAGTTCCTGCGGATGGTCGATATCCCACGCGGCGAGGTCGGCGCGCTTGCCGACCTCGATCGAGCCGCGATCGTCGAGCCCCAGCGCCCGCGCTGCGTGGATGGTCGTGCCCGCGAGGCACTCTTCCGGCGTCAGTCCGAACAGTCGCGCCGCCAGGGTCATCGTCGTCCTGATCGAGCAGACCGGCGAGGTTCCCGGATTGCAGTCGGTCGCGACCGCGATCGGCACCTCGCCAGCTCGCAGCGCGTCGATGGGCGGTAGCTGCGTTTCGCCAAGCGTCAGGAAAGCGCCCGGCAGCATGACCGCTGCGGTCCCCGCTGCCGCCATCGCCTCGATGCCCGTCGCTGCCGCATATTCCAGGTGATCCGCCGAAACCGCCCGGAAACTCGCGGCCAGTGCAGCGCCGCCCGAGTCGCTCAATTGATCCGCGTGCAGCTTGACCGGCAGGCCGAGCGACCTCGCTGTCTCGAACACCCGGGCAACCTGGTCAGCCGAGAACGCGATGGGTTCGCAATAGGCGTCGACGGCGTCGGCGAGTCCTCGTTCGTGCACGGCGGGCAGCATCTCGTCGCACACCAGGTCGACGTAGGCGTCTTCGTCGCCGCGGAATTCCGCCGGCACCGTGTGCGCACCGAGAAATGTCGTCACGATCTCGACACCGGTTTCGGCGGCGAGCGCTCGGGCGACCTCGAGCATGCGGATCTCGGTTGCGACATCGAGCCCGTAGCCGGACTTGACCTCGACGGTCGCGCAACCTTCGGCCCGGAGCTGTCGCAATCGCGTCACGGACTGCGCGAGCAGTTCAGCCTGGTCGGCGGCGCGTGTCGCATTGACCGTCGACATGATGCCGCCACCGGCGCGGGCGATATCCTCGTAGGAGGCGCCCTTCAGTCGCTGTTCGAATTCGTCGGCACGGTTACCGGCGAAGACGAGGTGGGTATGGCAGTCGATCAGGGCGGGCGTGAGCCAGCGGCCGGCCAGCGATGCCGATTCCGCGGCCTGGTGGGGCGGCAGATCGGCGGCGGGGCCGAGCCAGGCAATCCTGCCGGCGCTGATGCCGACCGCTGCGGCCTCGACGATGCCGTAACGGCCGCCGGCCATCGTCGCCACCCGGGCGCCGGTTATCAGGAGATCGAACGACTGCATGCGGTCCTCGAACGCGGCAATTGCAATGCACCGTAGCATGCACTAGCCTGTATATACAACCTCCTCAAAGGCCCGTCATGACAACGATTTTTGCCAGGCTCGCGCTGACCTCCGAGGGCTGGGCCGAGAACGTCCGCATCGCTATCGACGGCCGGCTGATCGGCAGCGTGGACGCCGACAGCCCTGCCGTCGACGGCGACGTCGAGGCCGGTATCGTCATCCCGGGCCTCGCGAACGCGCACAGCCATGCCTTCCAGCGGGCCCTTGCCGGCCATACGGAACACCGCGGTCCCGGCAACAAGGACAACTTCTGGACCTGGCGATCGCGGATGTACGCGCTGGCCGGCCGCATCGACGCGGCGGCGCTCGAAGTGATCGCTCGCCAGGCGTACACGGAGATGGTGGCGACCGGCTTCACCGCCGTCGCGGAATTTCATTACCTGCATAACGAGCCCGGCGAGTCGGGCCCCTCCGAAGCGATGTTCGAAGCGCTTGCGAATGCCGCGGCCTGCGCCGGCATCCGCCTGACCTATGTGCCGGTCCTTTATGAACGCGCCGGCTTCGACAACCCGGCGCCGAGCGGTGAACAGCGGCGCTTCGTCAGGCAATGCGACGAGTTCATCGAGCACTACGAAAAAGTGACGGCAGCCTGCCGCGACGGCGTCCGGACCGGCATCGGCGTGCACAGCCTGCGTGCGGTTTCCGTGCAGTCGTTGCGAAAAGTCGCCGCGATCGCTGCCCGCGACAATGCGCCGATGCATCTGCACATCGCCGAGCAAATGAAAGAATCCGACGACTGTCTCGCGGCGCTCGGCATGCATCCGGTCGCCTGGCTGCTGGACAACTGCGACGTCGATGAGCGCTGGTGTCTCGTGCATGCCACGCATGCCGATAACGAGGAACAGGCGGCTATCGCGAGGCGCGGCGCAGTAGTCTGTCTTTGCCCCAGCACGGAAGCGAATCTCGGCGACGGGCTGTTTTCGCTGCAGCATTTCCTCGAGGCGGGTGGGCGCATCGCCATCGGTTCCGACAGCCACGTCACGATCAATCCCTTCGAGGAGCTGCGCTGGCTCGAATACGGCCAGCGGCTCGTCAGGCAGGTGCGCAACGTCGCCGCGGTCCGGCGGCCGGAGACCGGTCGGACGCTCTTCGAGCTTGCGCTCGCCGGCGGCGCCGCCGCCTGCGGCAACGATCGCCGGCACATCGTCGCGGGCGCCAACGCGGACCTGGTCGTGCTCGACGACGACAGCCCGATGCTTGCAGGCCACACGACAAAATCGCTGCTCGACGCGCTCGTCTTCTCCGGCTTCACGCTGCCGATCGATCGCGTCATGGTCAATGGCGCCTGGCAGGTGCTGAACGGCAGGCATCGCGGCGCGGAGGAAGCGCGCGAGGCCTACGCACGCCAGGTCAAAATGCTCGACCTCGAGTCGGTGACCGCATGAGCTCGGCGGCCATCCCACGCTACCGGCAGTTGAAAGAACTGATCATCCGCCGGATATCCACCGGCGAACTGCAGCCCCGCGATCGCGTGCCGTCGGAAAACGAGCTCGTCGATTCCACGGGCGTGTCGCGGATGACCGCAAACCGCGCGCTCAGGGAGCTCACGGACGAGGGCTACGTCGAGCGCGTCGCGGGCGTCGGCACCTTTGTCGCCGACCTGAAGTCCGCGTCGCAGGTGCTCGACGTCCGTAACATCGCCGACGAGGTCGCGCATCGCGGGCACGCCTACTCTGCAAACGTATTACTTGGCGAACGAACTGAAGCGGACGACAACGCGGCGGCCGCGCTGCACGTCGCCACCGGCACACCGCTTCTGCACGTCCGCATCGTGCATTTCGAGGATGGCCGGCCGATACAGCTCGAGGATCGCTACGTCGTCCCCGATTTTGCGCCGGAGTTTCTCGACCAGGATTTCACACGGAGCACGCCCAGCGCCTACCTCAGTTCGATTTCCCCGCTGCAGGAAGCCGAACACGTCGTGCGGGCGACGATGCCGGGCGCGGCGACCCGCGAGAATCTCGACATGAACGACGGCGAGCCCTGCCTCGTCGTCACGCGACGGACCTGGGCCCATGGCCGCCCGGTCACGTTCGCGCGCCTCTGCCATCCCGGCAGCCGATTCGAACTGTCAGGCCACTACGCGCCACCGGGCGCAGAGGCTTTGCAAAGGAGTGACAAGGAATGAGTAACAGCAAGCCGCGCATCGTTCGCGCGCCGACCGGAACCGACATTACCGCGAAGAGCTGGCTGACCGAGGCGCCGCTCCGGATGATCCAGAACAACCTCGATCCCGACGTCGCCGAGCGGCCGGAGGACCTCGTCGTCTATGGCGGCATCGGCAAGGCTGCCCGTAACTGGGACTGCTTCGACAGGATCGTGGAGACGCTCGCGAGACTCGAAGACGACCAGACTTTGCTGATCCAGTCCGGCAAGCCCGTTGGTGTCTTCCCGACGCACAAGGATGCGCCGCGCGTGCTGATCGCGAATTCGAACCTGGTCCCGGCGTGGGCGAACTGGGAGCACTTTCGCGAGCTCGACAGGAAAGGGCTGATGATGTTCGGCCAGATGACGGCCGGTTCCTGGATCTACATCGGCAGCCAGGGCATCGTGCAGGGGACCTACGAGACCTTCGCCGAGATGGGACGGCAGCACTTCGGCGGCGACCTGACCGGCAGGTGGATCCTGACCGCCGGTCTCGGCGGCATGGGCGGCGCGCAGCCGCTGGCCGCGACCATGGCGGGCGCGTCGATGCTTGCTGTCGAATGCCAGCCCGATCGCATCGACATGCGGCTCAGGACCGGCTACCTGGACCGCCGCGCCGAGACGCTGGACGAAGCGCTCGCGATCATCGACCAGGCCGTTGCGGACAGGGAAGCGGTTTCGGTGGGACTGCTCGGCAATGCCGCCGAAATTCTCCCGCAGATGCTGGAGCGCGGCGTCCGCCCTGATGCGCTGACCGATCAGACGTCGGCGCACGATCCGGCAAACGGCTACCTGCCGATCGGCTGGACCGTCGAGGAGTGGTTCGAGAAACGCGAGTCCGACCCGGATGCGGTCGTCGCGGCCGCCGAGCCTTCGATGGCCGTCCACGTCAGGGCGATGCTCGAATTCCACGCGATGGGCGTGCCGACCTTCGACTACGGCAACAACATCCGCCAGGTCGCGCTCGACCAGGGCGTCGACAACGCCTTCGACTTCCCCGGCTTCGTGCCGGCCTATATCCGGCCGCTGTTCTGCCGCGGCGTCGGGCCGTTCCGCTGGGCGGCGCTGTCCGGCGACCCCGAGGACATCTACAAGACCGACGCCAAGGTGAAGGAGCTGATCCCCGACGATCCGCACCTGCACAACTGGCTCGACATGGCGCGCGAGCGCATCCACTTCCAGGGCCTGCCGGCGCGCATCTGCTGGGTCGGCCTCGGCCAGCGCGACCGCCTCGGCCTGGCGTTCAACGAGATGGTGCGCAACGGCGAGCTCAAGGCGCCGGTCGTGATCGGCCGCGACCACCTCGACAGCGGCTCCGTCGCCAGTCCGAATCGCGAGACCGAAGCGATGCAGGACGGCTCGGACGCGGTCTCCGACTGGCCGCTCCTGAACGCGCTGTTGAACACCGCCAGCGGCGCGACCTGGGTGTCCTTCCATCACGGCGGCGGCGTCGGCATGGGTTATGCGCAGCACGCGGGCCTGGTCATCGTCTGCGACGGCAGTGAAGACGCCGACGTGCGGATCGCACGCGTGCTCTGGAACGACCCGGGCAGCGGCGTGATGCGACACGCGGATGCGGGCTACCAGGAAGCGATCGACTGCGCGCGGGAACACGATCTCGACCTGCCGATGATCGGGAACGACACATGAGAGAGATCCTGATCAATCGCGAGCGACTGTCGCTGGCAGATCTCCGCGAAGCCTGGTCAAACCCGGTGACGGTGGCCATCACCGATGCGGCACGGGACAGGATCGAGGCAGCGAATCGAACGATCAGCGAAGTGCTCACCAGTGGCGAGCAGGTGTACGGCGTCAATACGGGATTCGGACTGCTCGCCAACGTTCGCGTGAGTGACGACGAGCTCGACCATCTGCAGGACAACCTGATCCGCTCGCATGCCGTCGGCATCGGCGAGAACCTGCCGGACGACATCGTCAGGCTGGTCATGCTGATGAAGATCAAGGCGCTCGCGGAAGGCTACTCCGGCGTGCGCACGGGCCTGGTCGACGAACTGTGCGGTCTGGTCCACAACGGCATCTACCCGCTGATCCCGAAGAAGGGATCCGTCGGCGCCTCCGGCGATCTCGCTCCATTGGCGCACATGTCGCTCGCGCTGCTCGGCGAGGGCAGCGTCCGCGTCGCCGGCGAGATCGTGCCGGCCGCCGAGGCGCTTGCGGCCGCCGGGCTCGAACCGGTCCGGCTTGCGCCGAAGGAGGGGCTCGCGCTGCTCAACGGCACCCAGGTGTCGACGGCGATCGCGCTGGCAGCGGCGTTCCGCACCGAGAACCTGCTGGCCGCGGCGCTCACGGCCGGCGCAATGTCCACCGACGCGATCAAGGGCAGCGACAACCCGTTCGATCCGCGGATCCACGAGATCCGCGGCCACGCGGGACAGATCGATGTCGCCGCGATGTTGCGGAGCCTGCTCGCGGAAAGCGACATCCGCGCCTCGCACATCGATTGCGATCGCGTGCAGGACCCTTATTCGATCCGCTGCCAGCCGCAGGTCATGGGCGCCTGCCTCGACGCGCTGCGCCACGTTTGCAGCTTGCTGGAGATCGAGGCGAGCGCCGTGACCGACAACCCGCTCGTGTTCGAAAATGGCGTGCTCTCCGGCGGCAACTTCCACGCCGAACCGGTGGCCTTCGCGGCGGATCACCTCGCGCTTTGCATTGCGGAGATCGGCGCTCTGTCGGAACGGCGCATCGCGCTGCTCGTCGATCCGCACATGTCGGGCCTGCCCGCCTTCCTGGTCGAGGAGAGCGGTCTCAACTCCGGGTTCATGATGGTGCAGATCGTCGCGGCGGCGCTCGCCTCGGAGAACAAGACGCTTGCGCACCCGGCGAGTGTCGACAGCCTGCCGACGTCGGCGAACCAGGAAGATCACGTGAGCATGGCAACCTTTGCCGCCAGCCGCCTGCACGAGATGCTCGACAACGTCTCGGCGATCGTCGCCATCGAGCTGCTGTCCGCCGCCCAGGGAATAGACTTTCATCACCAGCGGAAAAGCTCGCCGGTGCTCGAGGAATCGCATGCCCGTATCCGCGAACTGTCGCCGCGCTTCGAAGCGGACCGGTCCCTGAAGCCGGATGTCGACGCGGTGGCTGCGCTCATCGAGTCCGGCGCGTTCTACCGGCAGTGCGCGGCCGTGCTGCCGTCTGCATGACCGACATATTCACCTTCAGCCAGGGCAGCATCCCGCTGCTCGTCAGCGTCCCTCACGATGGCCGGGCGCTGATGCGCGGTCAGGCCGAACGCATGACCGATGCCGGCAAGGCGATACCGGATACGGACTGGCATGTCCGCAGGCTGTACAAATTCGCGCCGGAAATCGGGGCCAGCGTGATCGGCGCGAATTACTCGCGCTACGTGGTCGATCTCAACCGGCCGGCGGACGACGCGGCGCTATACGACGGACAACTGTCTACCGGCCTTTGCCCGCTGCAGACATTCGGCGGCGATAAGGTCTACGTCGATGGCTACGAGATTTCCGGGCAGGAACGCGAGCGGCGCACCCGTCGCTACTGGCTCCCGTACCACGACAAGATTCGCTCGACGCTCGAGGCGATGCGCGACGCCTTCGGCTACGCGCTGCTCTGGGACGCGCATTCGATCAGGAGCGAGATCCCGTCGCTGTTCGCGGGCGGGCTGCCCGATCTCAACGTCGGCACGAACGACGGCGCGAGCTGCGATCCGCGGATCTGCGCTGCCGTCATGGCGATCGCCGGCGCCGCGGATTACTCATCGGTACTGAACGGCCGCTTCAAGGGCGGCTATATCACCCGTCACTATGGCGAGCCGGAAGGGGGTATCCACGCCGTCCAGCTGGAGCTGGCGCAGAGGACCTACATGGACGAGGACAGCGGGGGATTCGTCGCAGAAAGGGCAGACCGGCTTCGCGACAGGCTGCGCGAGATGCTGACGGCGTTCACAGAATCGGCAGAAAACCTGAATTAATCGCCGGGTTCAGGGTCCTTTCAGGTACCTGTCACTATTCTGAGACATCTACTATCGGCCCGGCTCGGTGCGTTATCATACGCGGCGCGGGGCAGTCACGATTCAGGAACCAAGGCTATGAAGAAAGCGATTCTCATTGCAGCAGCACTGTTTTTACCGCTCGTCGCGAGCGCAGATACGGCCGCGGAACTCGATGCCAAGGTCGACAAGGCGATCGCCGATTTCCAGCAGGAGGTCAACGGCGCGGACGTCTTCCTGCGGCAGGCGGCGGGTTATCTCGTATTTCCGCGGGTCATCAAGGTGGGCATCGGCCTCGGCGCCGAGACCGGCGAGGGCGCGCTGCGTGTGGCCGGACGCTCGGCGGCCTACTACCGGACAACCTCCGGTTCCTTCGGTTTCCAGCTCGGCGCGCAGGCGAAGTCTATTGTCATCGCGTTCATGACGAAGGAATCGCTGGCCGAGTTCCGGGCAAGTTCCGGCTGGCAGGTCGGTCTCGACGGTTCGGTCGCCCTGATTGACCTCGGCGCCGGCAAACAGATCAACAACGCCAACATCAAGGATCCCGTCGTTGGCTTCATCTTCGGTTCGAAAGGCCTGATGTATAACCTGACGCTCGAGGGCACGAAAATCTCGCGCGTTCAGAAAGACCGTTAGAGCGGGTGACCCGGCGCCGGCAGCCGGCAGCGACACCTGCCGGCCGCAAAAAACACGATAACAATGGCGGACAAGAAATCGAGGCCACGGAAACCGTCATTCACGGAACGGATGGCTGAGCGCGGCCGCGACGCAAGGCACCTCGGGAAAACGCTCAAGAACGAGCCGGAGGCCTTGCCTCGAGAGGTTGGCGGCATCGTTCGCCGTTCCCTGCGGCGGCTCTGGGATGCCCGGGGCGGCGGGCTTTATGCCTGTGGCTTCGTCATCGTCTTCGTGTACCTCGAGACGACCATGTTCATCGGCGATATTGTGGCAGCGGAAAGCGTGACCGGTTTCATCACCGGCCAGGTGGGGGAGATGCTGTTCAGGTACCTGGGCGAATCGATCATGAACACGGTGACCGCGTTCCTCTGGCCCGTCTACCTGGCCAGGATAGAGCCGCCGTGGGGAATTGCGGCGCTGGCAGGGTCTTTCTTCCTGTTTGACCGATTCCTCAAGGTCAAGCTCGAGTCGTGGTTATTCGGCGCTGACCGTGACGGCAATTCGCCGGAAAACGCTGACCAGGAAGTATCCGGATGATCGACTTGTACACCTGGCCCACGCCGAACGGCCGCAAGGTTTCGATCATGCTCGAGGAGACCGGTCTCCCGTACACCGTGCACCCGGTCAACATCGGCAAGGAGGAGCAGTTCGACCCGGCATTCCTGCGGATAAGTCCGAACAACAAGATACCGGCCATCGTCGACCATGACGAAGACATCGCGATGATGGAATCCGGCGCCATCCTGATCTACCTGGCGGAGAAGACCGGCCGGTTCCTGTCGAGCGACAAAAGCACTCGCTTGCAGACCCTGGAATGGCTGATGTTCCAGATGGGCCACGTCGGCCCGATGCTAGGCCAGGCGCACCATTTCCTGCATTTCAATCCCGACGTGTCGGCGTACGCATCGAAGCGTTACGCGGAAGAGGCGAAGCGGCTTTACGGCGTGATGGATCGTCGCCTCGGCGATGCGACATACCTGGCGGGCGACGCGTATTCGATTGCCGATATCGCCTGCTGGCCGTGGATATCGCGTTTCGAATGGCAGCGGATCGATCTGAACGAGTATCCGAACGTCCGGCGCTGGTACGCCGAGATCGCGAGCCGGCCGGCCGTGCAAAAAGGCTACGATGTGCCGCGCAAAGTCAGCGACATTCCGCTGCCCGGCGAGGAATGATGCGAGCGAATCCCTCGCGGGCTGCGCTTCGTTACCGACAGTGGCCAGATGCCGCGCAACTCGCTGCCCGCCAGGGCCGCGAGACTGCGGCATCCCGGCGCCCTTCAGTTCGTCTCGGCGAGGCGCTCCTGCTGTTTCGCGCGCTTCTCGAAGCCTTCCTGCCATGTGGACCGGTGTACCGCCGGCGCAACCTGTACGGCGGTCACCTTGTACTCGGGGCAGTTGGTTGCCCACGGCTTCGGGATGTCCACGCCGGATTCCCGGGCGGCTCGCAAAACGGTGCTGCCCGACTTGACGCGAGCGGGGAGGCCGTCGATTTCGATCTCGACGCTTTCTGCGCTCGTGGAAGCCGGTGTGCCGAGATCTGGTTCTCTCGTCGGATTCATTTCTGAAAGTCTTCCGGGAAGTGTTTGATTGCGCTGCGCACGGGGAACGGCGTCATACCGCCCATTGCACATAAGGACCCGTCAACCATCGTATCGCACAGGTCATGGAGAAGACTGATGTTGTCGTCACGATTTTGGTCGGCGACGATGCGGTCGATCACTTCCATGCCGCGCACGGAGCCGATTCGGCAGGGCGTGCATTTGCCGCAGGACTCGATCGCGCAGAATTCCATGGCGAAGCGGGCCTGTTCCGCCATGTTCACCGTGTCGTCGAAGACGACGATGCCGCCGTGGCCAACCATCGCATCGATCTCGACGAAGGCTTCGTAGTCGAGTGGCGTATCGAGCTGGTCGGCGGTCAGATAGGCGCCCAGCGGTCCGCCGATCTGCACTGCTTTTACCGGACGGCCGCTCATCGTGCCGCCGCCGAATTCCTCGATCAGTTCGCGTACGCTCAGGCCGAACGCTTTCTCGACGAGCCCGCCCTGTTTAATGTTGCCGGCAAGCTGGAAGGCGAGCGTGCCCTTCGAACGATTGACGCCGAATTCGGCATAGCGCTCCGCGCCGAGCGCAAGGATCAACGGGACGGAGCCCAGCGACACGACGTTGTTGACGACGGTCGGCTTGCCGAACAGCCCCTCGATCGCCGGCAGCGGCGGCTTGTAGCGGATGACGCCTGCCTTGCCCTCCAGGCTCTCGAGCATCGCCGTCTCTTCGCCGCAGATGTAGGAGCCCGCGCCGAGGTGCAGTTCGATGTCGAAACTGAACCCGGAACCCTGGATGTCTTCGCCGAGCCAGCCGCGCTCGCGCGCCGCCTCCAGCGCCTTTTCGAGCACACATTTGGTCACCGGGTACTCCGAGCGCAGGTAGATATAGCCCTTGCTCGCGCCAACGGCATAGCCCGCGATCAACATGCCTTCGATCAGCATCAGCGGGTCGCCTTCCATCAGGATGCGATCGGAGAACGTACCGCTGTCGCCTTCGTCCGCATTGCAGGCGATGTACTTCTGGTCGCTTTCGGCATCGGCAACCGTCTGCCACTTGATGCCGGTCGGGAAACCCGCGCCGCCACGTCCGCGCAGTCCGGAGTCCTTTACCTGCTCGATGACCGCCGCCGGTCCGATGTCGAATGCCTTTTGCAGGCCGGCGAATCCCTTGCGCGCCGTAAACTCGTCGACTGACACGGGATCGATCAGGCCGCAGCGGAAGAAGGTCCAGCGCTCCTGCTTTATCAGGTACGGGATCTCGATGGTGGGGCCGATCTTCAGCGGGTGGTCGCCACCTTCGAGGAAGTCCGCTTCCAGCAGGCTGTCGAGATCAGCGGGCAGGACAGGACCATAGGCGATGCGCAGGTCGTCGACCACGACCTCGATCATCGGCTCGAGCCAGCTTGCGCCCCACGAGCCATTGCGAACGACCGTGACGCCATCGATCGCCGCGAGCCGCTCGGCGATGTCATGTGCGCCGAGAGAAATGGCGACCGATTCGCGGGGGACGTAGACAGTCGTCATGGCATCACCCCGTGCACTGGTCGATCAGCCCGTCGAGCTTGTTTGCGTCGACGCGGCTGTGGATCTTGTGGTCGATCATTACCGCCGGCGAACAGGCACACAGGCCCAGGCAGTAGACCGCTTCCAGCGTCACCTTGCCGTCTTCCGTCGTGTTGCTGAGCGTGACGCCGAGTTTTTCTTCCGCGTGCGCCGTGAGCTCGCGGCTGCCCATCGCCTGGCAGGACTCGGCCTGACAGATCTTGAGCGTGTGCTTGCCCGGCGGCGTGGTCCGGAAGTCGTGGTAAAAGCTGACGACGCCATGGACTTCGGCGCGCGACAGGTTCAGTTCGCTGGCGATCTGGCGGATCGCTTCCTCGCTGATAAAGCCATAGCGCTCGAGGAAGGCACGCAATATCTGCATCAGCAGCTCGGGCCTCGCCCCGAACCGGCTGATGATCTCGGCCGCAATTCCGCTGTCGTGCTTGGTCGCCATCGCTCAAATTATCCTGTCTTCACCCGCGTAAATGTTAAACGTCCCGTCGCGCAGGAAACCCACCAGGGTCATGCCGAATGCCCTGGCCGTGTCCACGGCAAGGCTGGAGGGTGCGCCGACCGCCACCAGCAAGGGGATGCCGGCGAGCAGCGTCTTTTGCATCAGCTCGAAACTTGCCCGACCGGATACGAACAGGCCCAGCCCGTGTCCCGGGACTTCGCCGGCCTCCAGCAGTGCGCCGACGACTTTGTCGGTCGCATTGTGCCGCCCGACGTCCTCGCGAACGACACGGATTTCACCATCTGGACCGAACGCCGCGGCCGCGTGCAGTCCGCCGGTCGCCGTGAAAACCGGCTGCAGGTCGCGCACCCGGCCCGGCAGTGCGAGCAGCAGATCGCTGCCGAATCGCGTATCGACCGTCGCGAGGGACTGCTGCCCGGTGGTCTCGAGGGCATCGAGCGAGGCTTTGCCGCAGACCCCGCAGCTCGACGTCGTATAGAAATGTCGCTGTAGTTTGTCGAGATCGAGCGCGACGTCGGGAGCGGTCTCGACCCGGATCGAGTTCTGCAGTCCGCTCTCCGGATCGGGCTGTCCGACCGCCGTGACGCTTCGCACGTCGCCCTTGCCGCCGATGATGCCCTCCGTGTACAGGAAGCCGACCGCAAGCTCGGCGTCGTTGCCCGGCGTTCGCATGGTGATGGAGACGGATTTGGCGGCCGCGCCGTCCACGGACGCCGACGCGACCTGGATCTCGAGCGGTTCCTCGACCGCAACGACATCGCCGGTCACGCATCGGTCGTGACCGTCGGTTTTCAGGATGTCGAGTTTGCGACTGCTGTCCGCCATGGCTGCACCGCCGGCAACGGGTTGCACAGTATATCGCGCCTAGTTGGTTGCGAGCTGCCCCCGCCAGCGGGCCGTCGGCATGTCGGTGCGGGTGATCGCCTCGCGAACCTCGAGCAATTCCGCGCGCCGCCGCAGGCTCACGTCGCCATCGCTGACCCTGACACCGAGCCGTTCGAGCGTCTCGCTCGCGTCCGGGAATCCTGCCGTGTCGGCGTAGCGGCGATACAGTGGCATGAAGACCGGCTCGTCGATCAGGCTGTCGAGTTTCGCGTAGAACTCCGGGCCGGTCCAGACGTCTTTCGACGGCAGGCAGCACTCATGGAATTTGCGCAGCACGGTATCCAGCGTCTCCGTCCCGCCGGAGCGTTCGCGAAGCGTGACGTCGGCCATCAACGCCAGTGCGGCGCCGCTCCAGTAGACTTTCATCCGCGCTGAACGAACGCTTCCGGAGGCGGCTTCGTTCGGCGACAGTTCCGGACGTGAATTGCGGCCGCGCTCGAGGCCGGCGTGGATCTTCTGCCAGGCCTGTTTCGCATCGTAAGCGCCCGCGCGCGTCAGCAGCACGTTCTGGTAGTACTGGGCGAGGCCCTCGGAGATCCACCGGTACTCGCTGTGCAGGTAAGGGACCATCAGGTGACTGAACTCGTGAGTGGCGGTCCAGTCGGACATGAATTCTTCCTGTGACTCGGCGGGATTGACGAATAACTCGATGGTTTCACCGCCGTCACGAATCACGCGGCCGAACGGCACCGGGCTAGACGAACGTCGACTCGAGATCGGTATGACCACAACCTGCGGAGACGGGTTGGGGAAGTATCCGTAAGCGAGACTGACGTCTGTGGCGGTTGCCTGCACCCAGTCCATGATGGCGTCGTTGTTCATCGCCACGTCGGTCTGCAGCAGCGACACACGCAGCGTCGACCCCGGCACTTCAATCTCCCGGTAGTCGAATTCACCGAAGATCGCCGGCGCGTGCGCGCTCTCCGGAGAACGACTGACGCGATAACGCGCGCCCGTGCCGTCAAGCGGTTCCCAGGGCACCGAGACGCGGACGTCCGCCGGCAGCCGGAATTCGACATCGATCGTGGTATCGTCATAAAGCTCCGGCCGCCACATCCAGTACGACGGCGAGGCGACGACGTTCTGCGGGGCCAGGTTACGGCTGTTGCGGTACTCGCTGGCGGCCCGTTTCAGGTCGACCGTGTAATTCAGGCAGCGCACGCCGCCCTCCGGCAGCATCATGCGGCGGTTGCGCATCCGGATCTGCGTGTCCTCGCTGCAGCCGCGCACGTCCTCGAGATAGCGGCCGGCGTCGCGCGACCGGGCGGTGACGGTGTCGACCGGGCGACTGAATCGCGCTTCGACCCAGAGCCAGCTCATCGAGTAGTCGACGGTGACCGTGTAATGATGGGTGACGCCGGCGGCGGATGCCGACGCCAGCAGCAATGTCGCGACGCCGCCCAGTATGCTCATTGTTGTCTGTTGGTATTGCTTCACGCGCTGCTGCCGGGCTTTGCCATCCGTGCTGCCGATTATCCAGAAGTGGCCTTCCGCGGGAACGCTTTGAACGGCTGAATGTGAATGCGTTCACACTTTCCCCGTTCTGCTGGCGTTCAGCTTCCGTCTGTATGCTTTATGGCTGGCCAAGGTAATTGAGTTGTATTGGAAATGCGAACCATTCGCAATGGGCAATGAATGCAAATTGTTACGAATTTCCGGTTTCAGCCGATGCAGGAATTCGATTAATATACGCGTCCCCGGCATCCTCGGGGTCGGTTGTGAAATGTGAGGAGATACCCTTGAGCAAGATCGCAAGACGTCAATTCATGCAGCTGTCCGCAGTCGCGGCCGCTGGTTTGGTGGTCAGCCCGGGCAAAGAGGCGGAAGCACAGGACATGCCGCGGATCGAGGAGAGCGACCCGGTCGCACAGTCCCTCAAGTACACGCATGACGCCAGCACCGTCGACCCGGCGTCGCGCGCGAATCCCGCGCCGGAACAGAACTGCGCGAATTGCGCCCTGATCCAGGGCGAAGAAGGCGCGGAATGGCGTCCCTGCCAGATCTTCCCGGGCAAGCTCGTCAAGGACGTCGGCTGGTGCTCGGTCTGGGCGCCCAAAGCCTAGTCATTGTCAGCCCCGCCCGCAAACGGGCGGGGCGTCTCCGGCGTGCGTATCGACTGGTCAGAATATTCCCGCGTTCACGCCGGCCGTAGCAACCTGCTCATCCACCTGTTGGCGGTCCCGCTGTTCGCGGGCTCGTTTCTTGCCCTGGTCTACTGTGTCGTCCGCGGCGATCGGTCCTCGGCGCTCGTCGCCTTTGCCCTGGCGATCGGCGCGATGGCGATGCAGGGACGGGGTCATCGCGGCGAAGCGGAAGCGCCGCGGCCGTTCAGCAGCCCGGCCAACTTCGTCAGCCGCTGGTTTACCGAGCAGTTCTATATTTTCCCCGCATTCGTGCTGAGCGGTCGCTGGTGGCGCCAGTACCGTGCTGCGGGTAACGGAAGTCGTTGTGAATCCTGACGTCAGGTCTTTTTATCACGAGTCGAGCGGCACGCTGAGCTACGTGGTCAGCGATCCGTCCTCCGGCGCCGCCGCGATCATCGATCCCGTGCTGGGCTTCTCCGTCGTGTCCGGGAGAACCGACGCCGTTGCCGCCGATGAGATCGTCGGCTACGTGCAGGACAACGGTTTGAAGATCGAGTGGATCCTGGAGACCCACGCACACGCGGATCACCTGACCTCGGCGCCATACCTCAGAGAAAGGCTGGGCGGCCGGATCGCGATCGGCGAAGGTATCCGCAAGGTGCAGGCGCACTTTGCGCCCGTGTTCAACCTGCAGGCGCCTTTCGTCGCAGACGGCAGCCAGTTCGATCATCTGTTCGCGGACGGGGACACATTTTCGATTGGCAGCCTGGGTGCGCGCGTCATGCACACGCCAGGGCACACCAATGACAGCGTCACTTACCTTGTCGGCAACGCGGCGTTCGTCGGCGACACCGTATTCATGACCGACTACGGCACAGCGAGATGCGACTTCCCGGGCGGCGACGCGGCGCTGCTCTACGACTCGATTCAGAAGCTGTTCGCGCTGCCCGACGATACGACGCTCTATCTCTGTCATGACTATCCGCCGGACGCGCGGGAGATGCAGAACGCAACTTCCGTTGCCGAGCAAAGAGCGCGCAATGTGCACATCGGTGGTGATGTCAGCAAGGACGACTTCGTTGCCATGCGCGAAGCGCGCGACGCCGAGCTGAGTCTGCCCGCGCTGATCATCCCTTCGATCCAGGTCAACATCCGGGCAGGGCGCCTGCCGGCTGCCGAGGACAACGGCGTCTCCTATATCAAGATACCGCTCGACAAGCTGTAGCGGTGTCGCGGCATCCATGTACAATTCGCCGCCTGATCATAGCCGCGGAGAGAGACCTTGTTCGAGAACCTGGAGCCGGAACCGGCTGACGCCATCCTGAAACTGATCGGCCTGCACCGCGACGACCCGCGCGGGGAGAAGATCGATCTCGGCGTCGGCGTTTATCGCGATGCCGACGGCAACACGCCTGTCCTGAACTGCGTCAAGAAAGCCGAACACTGGCTGGTCGGCACGCAGGCGAGCAAGGCCTATCTCGGGTCGAGGGGCGACGCCGTTTTCTGCAACGATATCGAGAAACTGGTGTTCGGCGACCAGGCTGTCAGCGACGATAGAATCTGTACGGTACAGTCGCCGGGCGGGTCCGGGGCGTTGCGGGTCGGCGCCGAGCTGATCCTGCGTGCGAATCCTGACGCGACCATCTGGGTCAGCGATCCGACCTGGAACAACCATGTGCCGCTGCTCGGTAATGCGGGCGTCAGACTCAGGCCGTATCCCTACTACGACGCGGACGAAAACGTCATCCGCTTCGACGCCATGCTCGAGACCCTTGGCCAGGCCGAGCAGGGCCAGATCGTTTTGCTGCACGGCTGCTGTCACAACCCGACCGGCATGGATCTCAGCAATGCGCAGTGGGACCTGGTGGCTGATCTCGTCGAGGAACGCGGTCTCATGCCGTTTATCGACATCGCCTACCAGGGTTTTGCGAACGGGCTCGAGGAAGATGCGTACGGCGTGCGACTCATGTACGACCGCGTACCGGAAATGGTCGTGACACACTCCTGTTCGAAGAACTTCGGGCTGTATCGCGATCGTGTGGGTGCGCTGTCGTTCGTGGCGAAGGATCCGGATACCGCCATAATCGTGGATAGCCAGGCCTTGTCACTGGTCCGGACGATCTATTCGCTGCCGCCCGATCACGGCGCTGCCGTCGTCTCGCATATCCTCAACGATGACGAGCTTCGCGCCGAATGGCTCGACGAACTCGACGCCATGCGTGCCCGGCTCAAGGGGATGCGAACCTTGCTCGTCGAAGCGCTGGGGCAGACGGCGCCCGACCACGATTTCTCGCACATTGCCCGCACGACCGGGATGTTCTGCTACCTTGGCGTTTCGCCGGAACAGGTGGCCCGCCTGATCGAGGAGCGCGGCATCTACCTCGTCGACTCGAGCCGCATCAACGTCTGCGGCATTACCGAGCACAACGTCCGTTACCTCGCGGAATCGATCGCCTCGGTTTTGTAGGCCACCCTGCCGACGAATCGTGGCCACCGGCGCGCGTCCAGTGCGCGATGTTCGTGGACGTTGCATGTAGCTGTAGGAGCGCGCCCAGCGCGCGATCACCTCATAACCAGATCGCATCCCAATGCGGATAGTCACCTAAACTGTCAACCAGCCCTGCTCTCAGCGGGTTTGCGACGATATACCTCGCGATTGCCGCCAGATCTTCCTCGGTGCGAACAGCATGGTCATAAAATCCGCGTTGCCAGATGGGTCCGGAACGTCCAAGCCGTCGGTTGATATGTCGTGCGGAGAAAGATTTGACAACCTTGACGGTGTTCGAGAGCGAATGAGTGCCCGACAATCTCAACAGCCAGTGGAAATGATCGGGCATAACAACAAATGCCATCGTTTCCGCTCTGCCAGTTGCATGCTCGCGGCGTAATTCATCAATCACGGCTCGGGCGGCGCAGAATGAAGTCAGAATCGGCAGTCGCGCATGGGTACAGGCGGTCACGTGATAGACATAATTGGTCGCGGAGAACCTCCCGCGCCGCAATGCTGACGTGCCCGGTTTTGGTGTCGTAATGGCACCGGCCATCGGCAGAGCATCCGCCATTGCGGGGTCGGTATCCACAAACGAAATTGCCCTGTTGGTGGATTTTGTCGCGCGCTGGGCGCGCTCCTACACCGGTAGCCGACATCGATGCCAGATCGC
>JABAOE010001370.1_pt4 | contig 59531 bp, 69 predicted proteins | sample 7062141 | NCBI WGS metagenome assembly JABAOE01 (sample SAMN14538627, study PRJNA623070) | marine sediment metagenome | biome: marine biome [ENVO:00000428]; feature: marine pelagic biome [ENVO:01000023]; material: deep marine sediment [ENVO:00002113] | place: India: Gulf of Khambhat ... | reverse complement strand
AGAAGGACCTGCAGGTAGCAGACTGCCGCCTCCTCCAGGTCATCGCCGCCCGCGTCGGTTTCGAGTTCGGCTCGCCGCTCCCGGGACATACAGATGATGTGGCAGGTCTCGTGCAACAGCGAATGAACAGGCGTATCGCTACGCACGAAGACAGTTCGGCCGACAACGCCCGCTTCCGCGTCACCCCAGAAACTTCCCCTAATAGCATCTCCATCGGCCTGCAGCTCGAGTCCGAGATCATACTTGCCGAGCAAAGCTTTGATCGCAGCCAGGTTTACGTCAGCAATCGAGAGGACCATCTACAGCGTCGAGAATTGCTTGAGCACGGTACGAACGAGATCACGGACCAACGCCTCGCGCATCAGCTCTTCTTCGTGCGCCTTGCCGAGCACAAGTGTCTCGTCCCAGGTGTAATCGCGAACGAACGTGATGTCCTGGGGCGGCAGCAAGATGTCTTCGCCACTCACGAGCGAATACTCGATCGTATAAAAAACCTCGTACTCGGTCGGAACGTTGCGTGCCGAGACCGAGAGTACACGCTGACCCGTATCATCTGCAGTGATCACTATCATCGCCGTCGCATCATTTTCAGAGTCGACAACGTGAACACCGGCGGCGTCCAATTGCCGCCGCAATTCACGATGGAACTGTGAATTGCGCTCGTAAGGTGCGATATAGGTGCGCTCCATCTCGGACGGTGTCGTCAGGTCTCCCTGCAGATGAAAACCGCAAGCGCCCAGCAGCGCTGCAACGACGAGAACCGGAATCCTAGACAACAATATTCACCAGCCGGCCGGGCACCACGATTGTCTTGCGCACTTCCTTGCCCGCGACGAAGCGTTGCACATTCGGATCTGCCAGCGCCTGTTGGCCAATCGTGTCATTGTCGGCATCGGCCGCAACCGATACCCGGCCACGCAGCTTGCCATTGACCTGCACGACGATTTCGACCAGGTCGGTCTCGAGTGCAGACTGATCGACGGTGGGCCAACGTACATCGACGAGTGCTGTCTCGTGCCCGAGCGCGGCCCACAGGGCGTGGCAGATATGCGGCACCATTGGCGACAACATCAGCACAACGGCCTCGAGCGCCTCGTGCACCACGGCGCGCCCCATCTCCGATTCGTCCTCGAAACGGGTCACTGCGTTCAGCAACTCCATCGAAGCGGCGATGGCCGTATTGAACGTATATCGCCGACCCAGATCGTCGCTGATCTTGGCGATACTCTGATGCGTTTTCCGGCGCAGATCTTTTTGCCGGGTATCCAGCGCGGCCACGTCGAGTCGCCCAACCGGCCCGGCATCGAGGTGCGCCTGTACCGCATTCCAGAATCGCTTCAGAAACCGGAAGCTGCCCCGCACACCCTCGTCAGACCACTCGAGCGCCTGCTCGGGTGGCGCTGCGAACATCATGAACAGCCGTACCGTATCGGCTCCGTATTTTGCGATCAGTTCCTGCGGGTCGACGACATTGCCTTTGTTCTTCGACATTTTTGCGCCGTCCTTGAGCACCATGCCCTGCGTCAACAGGTTGGTAAACGGCTCGGAATCATCGGACAGCCCCTCGTCACGCATGACGCGCTGGAAGAAGCGTGAATAAAGCAGGTGCAGGATGGCGTGTTCGATGCCGCCTGTGTACTGGTCGACGGGCATCCAGTAAGCGGCGCGCTCGTCGAGCATTGCCGAATCGTTGTCCGGACACGCGTATCGCGCGAAGTACCAGGAAGACTCGACGAATGTATCGAGCGTATCCGTCTCGCGACGCGCGTCCTTGCCGCAGTTCGGGCATTCGACGTTGACAAACTCCGGTATGTCCTTGAGCGGCGAACCATGACCCGTGAACTCGACGTCCTCGGGCAACACAACCGGCAGGTCCTCTTCCGGAACCGGCACGGCATTGCAATCGTCGCAGTAAATGATCGGGATCGGCGCGCCCCAGTAGCGCTGACGCGATACACCCCAGTCCCGCAGGCGATAATTCACAGTGCGCCGGCCGCGGCCGTTCTGCTCGAACCAGTCGGCAATCGAGTTGAATGCCGCTTCGTAATCGAGGCCGTCGTAGTCGCCCGAATTGACCGTTATGCCCTTGTCCACGAATACCGCTTCGTCGATATCGATATCACTGCCGTCTGCAGGCGCAATCACCTGCCTGATCGGCAAACCGTGCTTCTTGGCGAACTCCCAGTCGCGCTCGTCATGCCCGGGAACAGCCATAACAGCACCCGTGCCATAGCTCATCAGCACGAAGTTGGCGACCCACAAAGGCACTTCGTCGCCGGTCAGCGGATGAATGACGCTGATGCCGAGCGGCATGCCTTTCTTTTCCATCGTCTCGATCGTGGCCTCGGCCGCATCCATCTGCTTGCACTCTGCGACGAACGCCGCGACCTCGGCATTTTCTGCCGCAGCCTTTTCCGCAAGCGGATGTTCGGCTGCAACGGCCATGTACGTCACTCCGAACAGGGTGTCCGGGCGCGTTGTAAATACGGTCAATGGCTCTTCTTCACCGGCAACATCGAAGGTCAACTCGACACCCTCCGACCGACCGATCCAGTTGCGCTGCATCGTCTTGACCGAATCGGGCCAGCCCGGCATACGATCGAGCTCGTCGAGCAGTTCGTCGGCGTAAGCCGTGATCTTCATGAACCACTGGGGAATTTCGCGGCGCTCGACCAGCGCATCCGAGCGCCAGCCGCGACCGTCAATGACCTGCTCGTTGGCGAGAACCGTCTGGTCGACCGGGTCCCAGTTCACGATCGAATTTTTACGATAGACCAGGCCCTTGGCGAACATCTTGATGAACAGCCACTGCTCCCAACGGTAGTACTCGGGACGGCATGTCGCGATTTCCCGGGACCAGTCGTAGGCATAGCCGAGCCGGTCCATCTGCGAGCGCATCTCCTTGATATTGGCGTAAGTCCACTTGGCTGGCGGCACCTTGTTCCTGATTGCCGCATTTTCGGCCGGCATGCCGAATGCATCCCATCCCATCGGCTGCATGACGTGCTTGCCCTGCATGCGCTGGTAGCGCGCGATGACATCAGAGATCGTGAGCACTCGTACATGCCCCATGTGGAGTTTTCCGCTGGGATAGGGAAACATCGTGAGGCAGTAGAACTTTTCCTTGTCGGTGTCTTCACCGACCTCGAAACACTTCGCTTCCGCCCAGTATTGCTGGGCCTCTGTCTCAACGGTTTCGGGGTGATACGCAGTGCTCATCGGCAGTTCGGTTTTACGGGTGTCCAAAACCCGCAAGCGTACAGCAACAGCCGCAGGAACGCAGCAGGCGCGCGGTGTTCAGAGATTCGCGCGACTGCGCAGCCAGAAGACTCCCAGGATGACCCAGCTCATGATGAGTATCAGCCAGTTGCCGACGATGACGTATGGCGTACTTCCCTGCATTGGCTGCACGCTGCGAGTCATCGTGACCGGCTCGAACTGCGGGCCCGTCTGCTGCACCTTGCCTTTCGGACCAATGAAGGCGCTAACCCCGGTATTGGTCGCGCGGATCGTAAAGCGCCCTGCCTCGAGCGAGCGCATTCGAGCGATTTGCAGGTGCTGATGTGGCGCGATCGAGTCGCCGAACCAGGCGTCGTTGCTTACATTGATCAGGATGCCCGCCTCGGGCAAGGCGTAGAGCTGCTCGGCAGCATAGGCATCCTCGTAACAGATCGCCGAAGCGAGTTTGACTCCGCCCGCCATCTGGATCAGCGGCTGCTCGTCGTCGCCATCCGAAAGATCGCTGTGCGGCAGGCTCAGCATGCGCATCCACTCGCGAACCGTCTCCGGGACGGGAAAGTATTCACCAAAGGGAACGAGGTGTCGCTTGCGGTAAACCATCCGGTTCGAGCCGTCGACCCCGATAATCGCGTTGTACACGCTCGGTTTGTCGTCTCCCCGCTCGGTTACGCGCTCGAGGATACCGAACAGGATCGTTTGTTCATTGGCGCGCGCATCAGACTCGAGAAGCTGTATGTAACCCTCGACGCGATCGGTCACCGCCGGAATCGCAACTTCCGGCCACAAGACGATGTCGCTGTCTGCAACTTTGAGCGTTTCGCTTCGATAGAAAGTCAACGTTGGCTGGAACTGCTCGGGCAACCACTTCCGGTCTTGCGAAACGCCGCCCTGGACGATTGTCGCCCGCAGCGGCTCCCCGGCCGGCCGCGTCCAGTCGACCGACTTCAGGATCGCTCCGGCGATTCCCGGCAACAATACGAATGTCATCGCAACAATCTGCTGGCGACCGCGCGTCATGATCGCAACCAGTATCGCTGCCCCGCTCAGCACTATCAGGGCGGACACGCCGTATACGCCCAGGACCGGCGCCCATCCGCCCAGTGCGGAATCGACCTGGCTGTAGCCCAGTGCCATCCACGGAAACCCGGTGAACAACCAACCGCGGGCCCACTCGACGATCACCCACGCCGCCGGCGCAACCGCCAACAGGTACCAGGGCTCACCGTGCGACAGCCGCGAGATCAACCAGGCCAGGATCCAGAAATAGACGGACATGATCAGCACGAGCCCGATCATCAGGAACAGCGCGATCCACACCGGCGCCTGGCCGAAGATGACCACCGAGATATAGATCCAGTAGGTTCCAGTCAGGAACAGGCCAAACCCGAACCAGAATCCATGCTTGGCAGCGTCACGGGGCGAAATCGTGAAACAGACATACAGGAACGGCACGAGCACGACCAGGATAAGCAGCGACAAGCCAAACGGTGCGAATGCGAGTGTCGTCAGGCATCCCAGGAGGAAGAAGGCGAAATGGCTCAGTCTTGGCCGGTCCGCCGGAAGCAGCAGAATCGAAGTCGGACGAGGCACGTATCAGGCGTTGCGTTGAACTTGCAGTGAATCGATACGGCGTTTATCGGCCTTGGTCACCGCAAAACTGAAGCCGCCGAATTGCACTTTCTCACCACGCCGTGGCAATCGGCCGAGTTCGTGCATGACGAGCCCGCCGATCGTGTCGTACTCCTCGTCACCGAGTTCGCATTCGAAGAATTCATTGAAGTCCTCGATCCGCGTCAATGCACGAACCGCGTAACTCGGTTTACCGTTTTGCTCGCCCTCGGGCCGAATAAACGCGATCTCCTCGCGGTCATGCTCGTCGTCGATCTCACCAACGATTTCCTCGAGCACATCCTCGATTGTCAGCAAACCGGCCACGCCGCCGTACTCGTCGACGACGATCGCCATATGATTGTGGCTATCGCGGAACTCCTTGAGCAATGCATTGAGACGTTTCGACTCGGGAATGACCGAAACCGGGCGAAGCATCTTGCGCAGCGGCACATCGTCTGCCTCGTCACTGCCAAAGTAACGCAGCAGGTCCTTCGCAAGGAGTACACCGAGAACCTCGTCACGGTCCTCGCCAATGACCGGGAAGCGTGAATGGCCGGACTGGATGATGGTGCGGAGAATCTCATCGAAGTCTTCGTCAATATCGATGACGACCATGTGCGACCGCGGCACCATGACGTCGCGAACCTGGGTTTCCGACACCTCGAGAACACCCGAAAGCATGCTCTTTTCTTCAGCATCCAGGTCGGTCTCGGATTGTTCGATGAATTCCTGTATTTCTTCGCGGCTCCAGGGGCTGCCTTTAAACGCACGCCGTATGCGCGCGATTAATCCGGTACTTCCTCCTGTGCCGCTGGTACTTGGCGGTTTGTCGTTCATTGAGCTTTACAAATGGCCCTCAAACAAGGCCCTCTATTGTAGCAGCTTGTCATAATGACCCCGCATGGGGGTCCGTCACACTTTGGGAAGCCAGGATCCGGGTCTCCAGTGCCTCCATTTCACTGGCTTTGGCTTCGGTGTCATGGTCGAAACCGAGCAAATGCAACGTTCCGTGCACGATCATGTGCGCCCAGTGGTCTCCAAGGGCTTTGCCCTGCTCCATCGCCTCGGCCGCAACGACGGAGGCGCAGATCACGACGTCACCCAACTGGCGCGTTGCATCAGCAGGCAGGCCGTCCATATCGCCAGCGGGAAACGACAGCACGTTCGTCGCACTGTCCTTATCGCGATAGAGCCGGTTCAGAGTCTGAATCTCATCAGTATCGACGACACGAACGGCAACCTCCACACTGGTTTCGGGAGCACGCCCCGACTGGGCGACCGCCACCGATACCCAGGTCTGTATCTTTTTTTCAGCCGGTATGTCGGGATCGTCGCAAGCGACCTGGACGTCAGCTACTACCGCCACCATTGTCGTCCGATTCGTAGGCTTCGACGATGCGCTGCACGAGTGGATGGCGCACGACGTCTTTTGGAGAGAAATAAGTGAACGCGATATCTTTGACGTTCTTCAGGATGCGGATCGCATTCTTGAGTCCCGACTCTTGTTGGTTAGGCAGGTCGACCTGCGTTATATCGCCTGTGACGACAGCGCGAGATCCAAACCCGATGCGCGTCAGAAACATCTTCATCTGTTCGACACTCGTGTTCTGCGCCTCGTCGAGAATAACGAACGACTCGTTGAGCGAGCGGCCACGCATGAATGCCAGTGGCGCGATCTCGATGATATTTCGCTCGATGAGCTTGGTTACCCTGTCGGCACCCATCATGTCGTATAACGCGTCATACATTGGGCGCAGGTAGGGATCCACCTTTTGCGACATATCACCGGGCAGGAATCCCAGGCGCTCGCCAGCCTCGACGGCGGGGCGCACCAGGACGATGCGACGCACCTGCTCCGTTTCAAGTGCGTCGATTGCACAGGCTATGGCGAGATACGTCTTGCCGGTACCCGCCGGGCCTATGCCAAACGCAAGATCCTTGTCACGAATGCTTCTCATGTAGGCGGTCTGGTTCGCGCCGCGCGGCCGAATGAGCTTGTGCCGCGTCTGCACCGCAACCTCGCTGGCTTCGTCCGACGATTTTTCCGGAACGCTTGCCGTCTGTTGGCCATCGTTCATAACGGACTCCTGCAAAAGCATATGGACGCGCTCGGGGTCGAGTCTTTCGGTACCTGCCATCTCGAACAAGGACAACAGCACGTCGCCGCCCACCTGGGCGGCACCGGGCTCGCCCGTTACACGAAATCGATTACCGCGACTGGAGATCTCTACATCGAGTCGACGCTCGATCTGGCGCAGGTGTTCATCAAACTGGCCGCAGAGATTGGCGAGGCGGCTGTTGTCGGCGGGCTCGAGAACGACGTCCCGAGAAATTTGTGTCGCATTCAAAGTACTTCAGAGACTACGCAGCAGCCTGATTGTTTGCAAGCCGGCCGCGAAGCGAATTTGGTAATGCCTCTGTAATGACCACGTCGACAAACTGGCCGATGATTGAAGGATCGGCATCGAAGTTGACCCAGCGCATATTCTCGGACTTGCCGGCAACCTGCTTAGCATCTTTTTTCGACGTCTTCTCAACCAAAACGCGTTGCGTTGTGCCAATCATCGAACGACTGATATCGAACGCCTGCTGATTGATACGCGCCTGGAGGATCTGCAGTCTTTGCTTTTTGGTTTCCATCGACGTGTCATCGACAAGGCTCGCTGCGGGCGTGCCCGGTCGGGCGCTGTAGATGAAACTGAAAGATTGGTCGAAACCGATCTCGGCGATCAGGTCCATGAGTTTCTCGAAGTCGTCGCCGGTTTCGCCCGGGAACCCGACGATAAAATCTGATGACAAGGAGATATCGGGTCGCACCTTACGTAACTTGCGAATCTTTTGCTTGTACTCGAGCACCGTGTGGCCACGCTTCATCGCGGCGAGCACGCGATCGGATCCATGCTGCACCGGCAAGTGCAGGTAGTTCGCAAGTTTCGGCACTTCTGCGTAGGCCTGAATCAGGCTGTCCGTAAACTCGACCGGGTGCGATGTCGTGAAGCGGATTCGCTCGACGCTGTCGATAGCGGCAACGTAATAAATAAGAGTCGCAAGGTCGGCGATGCTGCCATCATGCATCGGACCTCGATAAGCATTGACGTTCTGACCCAGCAGGTTGATTTCCCTCACGCCTTGCTCTGCGAGCGACACGCATTCGGCAATCACGTCGTCGAGGGGCCGGCTGATCTCCTCACCGCGTGTATAAGGTACAACGCAGAAGCTGCAGTACTTGCTGCAGCCCTCCATCACCGACACGAATGCAGTCGGCCCCTCGGCGCGCGGTTCGGGCAATCGATCGAATTTCTCGATCTCGGGGAACGAAATATCGACCACCGATTCCTGCTTCTTCCGGGCGCCTTCGATCAATTCCGGAAGGCGATGCAGGGTCTGGGGTCCAAACACGACATCGACGAATGGTGCACGCTTCGTGATGCCCTCACCTTCCTGGCTCGCCACGCAGCCACCCACGCCGATCATGACGCCTGGGCGCTTTTCTTTCAGCGGCCGCCAGCGGCCAAGTTCGGAAAATACTTTTTCCTGGGCCTTCTCCCTGATCGAGCAGGTATTGACGAGCAGCAGGTCGGCGGCCTCGGGGTCGGATGTCAGTTCATAGCCGTGAGACTCGCGCAAGACGTCCACCATCTTGTCCGAGTCGTACTCGTTCATCTGACAGCCCATCGTCCGGATGTAGAGTTTCTTGGCCAAAGTGCTTACCTGATAAAGCCCATCGCTTCGAGCTTGACGAGTATACGATGCGCTGCAAGATCGGGCGTAATATTGACGGTATCGATGACCATCTCGGCATTCTCCGGAGTCTCGTAAGGATCTGAAATTCCAGTAAATTCCTTGATTTTGCCGGCACGCGCGAGAGCGTACAGCCCCTTGCGATCACGTTGTTCGCACACCTCGACCGAGGTCGAAACGTGAATTTCGATGAATCCGCCTACAGGCTCAATGTGCTCGCGGACCGCGCGGCGCGTGGCCGTGTATGGTGCGATCGGCGCACAAATGGCGATACCGCCATTCTTTGTGATCTCGCTCGCGACATAGCCGATGCGACGAATGTTCAGGTCTCGGTGCTCTTTCGAGAAACCAAGCTCGCTCGACAGGTTCTTGCGCACGATGTCGCCATCGAGCAGGCTCACCGGCCGGCCGCCCATTTCCATGAGCTTGACCATGAGCGCGTTCGCGATCGTCGACTTGCCCGAGCCGGAAAGACCGGTGAAGAATACGGTAAAGCCCTGCTTGTGGCGCGGCGGATGCGTGCGCCGCAGTTCTTCGACGACATCGGGAAACGAGAACCACTCGGGAATCTCGAGACCCTCCTGCAGACGGCGNNGCCCGGTTCTCGGCATACACCATGAGCTGGAACGGCACCATCGTGATGTCGAGTTCGTCCGCATGCTCCTTGAGCAGCGCCTGTGCATCGTAGGGACCGTAGAAGTCGTTGCCCTTGCTGTCCTGGCCCGGTCCCGCATGGTCTCGCCCGACAATCAGGTGGGTGCAACCGTAGTTCTTGCGGATGATCGCGTGCCAGAGTGCCTCGCGAGGGCCGCCCATGCGCATCGCGAGCGGTAGCAAGCTCAGCATCGTGGTCTGCTCGGGGTAGCGGTGAAGCAGCTGTTCGTAGCAGCGCACACGGGTGAAGTGATCGACGTCACCCGGCTTGGTCATGCCCACGACCGGCTGGATCAGCAGGTTGGCTTCGACGTCGCGGGCGGCACGCAGCGTCAGTTCCTGGTGCGCGCGGTGCATCGGGTTGCGTGTCTGGAATGCGACGACCTTGCGCCAGCCGAGCTTCTCGAACCGATCACGCACTTCCCCCGGAGAATCTCGCAGGTGTTTGAAGTCGTAGTGCGTCGGCTTCTCGATGCCAGTCAGCTTGCCGCCAACACACACAGGGTGGCCGACATGCTTCAGGTAATAGACGGCCGGATGCTTCTCGTCGATCGTGCCGTAAACGCTCTTTGCTTCGGCTTCAAGGTCAGGCGTCCAGATGTCGCTGACATCGAGCGTGGCGAGAATAACCCCTTCCAGATCCCGCAGCGCGATCGTGTCGCCCTTTTTGATGTCGCCGGCAAACTCTTTTGAGACATCCAGCGTGATCGGAATCGGCCACAGCACTCCGCTTTTGAGCCGCATCGTCTTGACGACGGAATCGTAGTCGTCTTCGCCGAGGAAACCCTCGAGCGGCGAGAACGCGCCATTCAGAATCAGCTCGATATCGCAGAGCTGGCGCTCGGTCAGGTCCCATGAGGGGTAATTGCCCGCGGCCTCCTTGGCCGCCTCTACCTCGTCGGCGGGCAGGTAGAGATCTTTTAGTTCGCCGCCATGCGGCTCTTTAAACGCACCCATTGTCTTCTTCCCTTAAACAAAAGAGCGGCACAGGCTTATCTGAGGCCTGCCCCGCGAAAAATGCCAAAATGAACGATTTCTAAATCAGAAAGGAATATCGTCGTCGAAGTCGTCGGGACCGGTGTCAGGCGGCGCACTCGGCGGCCCCGAATCCTGACCTGAACTCATCGGCGCTGCTCCGCCGCCACCGCCGCGGCCGCCGAGCATCTGCATCTCGTCCGCGATCACCTCGGTGGTCCAGCGATCGTTGCCGTCGCGGTCCTGCCACTTGCGCGTACGCAGCTTGCCTTCGATGTATACCTGCGATCCCTTGCGCAGATACTCTGCCGCAATCTCGGCCAGGCGGTTGAACATGGCGACCTTGTGCCACTCCGTCCGTTCCTTTTGCTCGCCGGTCTGCTTGTCTTTCCACGTCTCGCTCGTCGCCACCGAAAGATTGGTTACGGCCGATCCACTGGGCATATAGCGGGTCTCGGGATCCGCGCCGAGGTTGCCGACGAGTATGACTTTGTTGATTCCGCGGGCCATATCTGGTCCCCTGTCTATGGTTTCGTGTTGTTGTGCCTGCGGGCCAAGGCCTGCGAGGGGGTGACTATTGTAGGGCCTGCAGGGCCAAATACCACCCCGATTTATGGCCTTTCAGCGGCGAAACAAGCCCGACGATGCCAGCCAGATAGCCGCCAGCAACGCACAGACGAAAAACACGTCGGATGGACGCCCGCCGGCGAGGAAACGGCCGCCGATGAGTCCGCCCACGAAAGCGCCGAGAAACTGGGCGCTCGAGAAGACGCCGAGCGACGCCCCGCGCGCGTCGCCGTCGGCCAGCGTCGACAGCCTGGCCGGCAAGCCGGCCTCGAGGAAGTTGAAACCCGCGAAGAACATAACCAGCGCGACGAAGACAGGCGTGACGCCGAAGCTGCCAAAAGCCAGGATCAGCTGTCCGGCGAGCATCAGCATTACCGCAATACCCACCGTTCGCGCCTTGCCCTGCCGCTCGTCACCGAGAATCAGCGGAATGGTGCCGAGTAGTGAGACCATGAGTGCGCCGACGTACATCTGCCAGTGACTGGTCACAGGCATCTCGAGACGCGTCGTCAACAGGAACGGCAATGCGACGAAACTCGCGGTAAGAATCGCGTGCAGAAGAAATACGTAAAAATCGAGTCGCAGCAGGTCCGCGCGAAAGGCCGGCACGACGTTCCAGTTCTGTGCCTTGGGAGGCACGATCCCTTCCGGAAGGCCCCTGAGCAGCAATCCCGCCACGACGGCGAGCGCTGCGGCCAGCCAGAACAGGGCCGGCACGCCGAAACGGGCGCCGAGCAGCGGACCAATGATCAGCGCCAGCATGAACGACAGCCCGATCCCGATGCCCATGAAGGCCATGGACCGTGTACGAAGCTGCTCGCGCGTGGCATCGGCAATCAGCGCCGTCAACGTCGCCGAGATCGCGCCCGCGCCCTGCAGCAGCCGGCCGACAATGACGCTCCAGATATCATCCCCGAGCGCAGCGACGATGCTGCCAATCGCGAACACGGCCAGTCCGGCAACGATCACGGGGACCCGTCCGACACGGTCAGAGAGGGCGCCGAGAGGAATCTGCAGGCCGGCCTGCGTCAGGCCGTAGGCGCCGACTGCGAAGCCGACCAGGAGCGGAGTCTGGCCCTCCAGCCCGGCAGCGTACAGTGACAGAACCGGCAGCAGCGCAAACAGGCCAAACATTCTCAGCATCGCAATCATCGCCACGATGCCGGTAGCCCGCTTCTCGGCAGGCAGCATGGCCGCTATCGCGTTGTCAGTCTGATTCGCCATAAGGGGTGGTTTTGCGCCGAACTGAGCGGGCGGCGTATATTAGCAGGTTGGTCAGCCAAAACAGCTTCACCATGAAATCCATCGACATTCGCGGCGCCAGGACGCACAACCTCTGCAATCTCGACCTGAGCCTGCCGCGCGACAAATTGATCGTGTTCACGGGGCTGTCCGGCTCGGGCAAGTCCTCGCTCGCCTTCGACACGATCTACGCCGAGGGACAGCGGCGCTACGTCGAGTCGCTGTCGGCCTATGCGCGCCAGTTTCTGTCGATGATGGAGAAGCCGGATGTCGACCACATCGACGGCCTGTCGCCGGCGATCTCGATCGAGCAAAAATCGACCTCGCACAACCCACGATCGACCGTCGGCACGGTCACCGAGATCTACGATTACCTGCGCCTGTTGTACGCCCGCGCCGGCATCCCGCGCTGCCCGGATCACGGCACCGACCTGGAGGCGCAGACGGTCAGCCAGATGGTTGACCAGGTACTGGCGATGCCCGAGGGGACGCGCCTGATGTTGCTTGCCCCGGTTGTCGCCGAACGCAAGGGCGAGCATGTGCAGCTGATGAAAGATCTCATGGCCCAGGGATTTATCCGCGCACGAATTAATGGCGAGGTTTACGAACTCGATGAGCCACCGGCGCTCGATCTTCGCAAGAAGCACAACATCGACGTGATCGTCGATCGTTTCAAAGTCAAGGACGATATCCGGCTGCGCCTTGCCGAGTCGTTCGAGACCGCATTGCGTATTGCCGACGGCACGGCGCGCATCGCGCTCATGGACGATCCGGATGAAGAGGAACTGATCTTCTCCGACCGCTTCGCGTGCAACATTTGCGGCTATTCACTGACCGAACTCGAGCCGCGCCTGTTCTCGTTCAACAACCCGACGGGCGCTTGCCCGGGCTGCGATGGACTTGGCGTCAGGCAATACTTCGATCCCGATCGGGTCGTCGTCAACGAGGAACTCTCGCTGGCCGGCGGAGCAATTCGCGGGTGGGACCGCAAGACGACCTACTACTACCAGATGGTCCAGAGCCTGGCGTCGCACTACGAGTTCGACCTCGAGATGCCGTTCAACAAACTGTCAGACAAGCTGCGGGATATCGTCCTGTACGGCAGCGGCGGCGAGAAAATCGAGTTCTACTACGAGAATTCCAGGGGCATGCAGGTCAAGAAGCGGCATCGCTTCGAGGGCGTCATCCCGAACCTCGAACGGCGCTACCGCGAAACCGAATCGGGCGCCGTGCGCGAAGAACTGGCCAAGTTCCTCAACAGCCAGGCCTGCCCTGACTGTAACGGTACGCGGCTCAATCGCTCCGCTCGCCATGTATTCATCCTCGATCTCGCGCTGCCCGAAATCTCCGCGATGTCCGTGGGCCAGGCTGTTGCATTCTTCGCGACCATGCGGCTCGAGGGCTGGCGTGCCACGATCGCCGAAAAAATCGTCAAGGAAATCGCTGACCGGCTCGGTTTCCTGTCGGATGTCGGGCTCGATTACCTGTCGCTGAGCCGCAGCGCCGAGACGCTGTCCGGCGGCGAAGCGCAGCGCATCCGCCTTGCCAGCCAGATCGGCTCCGGGCTCGTCGGCGTCATGTACATCCTCGACGAGCCTTCAATCGGCTTGCACCAGCGCGACAACCAGCGATTGCTCGGAACGCTGACGCACCTCAGGGACATCGGCAACACCGTCATCGTCGTCGAGCATGACGAGGAGGCGATCCTGGCTGCGGACCATGTCGTCGATCTCGGGCCCGGCGCAGGCGTGCACGGCGGCAAGGTCGTCGTCGCGGGTACGCCCGATGAAATTATGCGCAGTTCGGAGTCGCTGACAGGCCAGTACCTGTCCGGCAAACGCTGTATCGAAGTCCCCGACCAACGCGTGCCGGCCGACCCTGACCGGCAAATTACGATCGTTGGTGCGACGGGAAACAACCTCAAGGAAGTCACGGCATCGATTCCGGCGGGGCTCATGACCTGCATCACTGGCGTGTCCGGTTCGGGCAAGTCGACACTCGTCAACGACACCTTGTACAAAGCCGTCGCCGACATACTGAACAAGAGCAGCCGTAACCCTTCGCCGCACAAGGAAATTCTGGGTCTCGAACTGGTCGACCGAGTCATCGATATTTCGCAGTCGCCGATTGGCCGCACGCCGCGCTCGAACCCGGCCACCTACAGCGGTCTGTTCACACCAATCCGGGAACTGTTTGCCGGCACGCAGGAGGCGCGCTCGCGTGGTTATATGCCGGGGCGCTTCAGCTTCAATGTCAAGGGCGGACGCTGCGAGGCCTGCCAGGGTGACGGCGTCATCAAGGTCGAGATGCATTTCCTGCCCGACGTCTACGTCTCGTGCGACGTCTGCCGAGGCAAGCGCTATAACCGGGAAACGCTCGAAATCCGCTACAAGGGCAAGAACATTTATGAAGTCCTCGAGATGACCGTCGAAGACGCGCTCGAGTTCTTCAAGAATGTGCCTGTCGTTGCGAAGAAGCTGCAGACATTGATGGACGTCGGCTTGTCCTACATTCACCTCGGACAAAACGCGACGACGCTGTCAGGTGGCGAAGCTCAGCGCGTCAAACTCGCCAAGGAACTGTCGAAGCGTGACACCGGCAAGACGCTCTACATTCTTGACGAGCCGACAACCGGCCTGCACTTCCACGACATCGAACAGCTGCTCGGCGTGTTGCACCGGCTGCGCGATCGCGGCAATACGGTCGTCGTGATCGAGCACAATCTCGATGTCATCAAGACCGCAGACTGGATCATCGACCTCGGCCCCGAAGGGGGTGATGGCGGTGGCGAGGTCGTTGCAACCGGCACGCCCGAGGATGTGGCGGCCAGCAAGCATTCATTTACCGGTGAGTATCTGAAACCGCTCGTCGAAAGCGCGCGCAAATCTGCCCGCAGCACCCGGGTCGGTACGTAGATAAAGCGACGGCTCGATCAGCTCCAGCTCCATGAGCAGAAAGTTGCCGTCATCGTCACGCACGAGGTCGACGCGCACGTAGGTCGGCTGCGGATCGACCAGCGACAACAATCGCTCTGCCGCCTCGATCTGCTCCGCGCTTGCCGTGATGTTCCGCACCTGGGCGCCGTGTTCTTCCTGCGAGCGGAAATCGCCCGGCTCGGGCACGCGCAGGGTCGCGTGGCTGTACTCACGGCCGAGAAAGAACAGGGAAAACTCGCCTTCACTCTGGACATTGGCGATGAATGGCTGCACGAAGAACGGTTGCTCGCGATAAATGTGCTGCACCTCGCTCATCACCACGTTGGTGACCGGCCTTTTCAGGACGAACTGGTCTTGCGAATTGGTGCCCACCTGAGGCTTTATGACGATCCGATCTGAATCGAAATGTTCGAACCAGCCGCTTACCTCCTCGGGATCGAAACGGTCAAACCAAAGACTCGGCACGACGGCGCCACCACGCTCGGCAAGATCGCGCAGATAGGTCTTGGCGAGCGACCAGCGCACGAGCGAGATCGGGTTGATCAGGTGCGCCGTAGACGCCTCGATCGCCTCGAGGACCTGCATGAACAATCCGGGGTCCTCGGGATAATCCCAGGGCGTGCAAATATAGACCGCGTCGTACTGGTTCCAGTCGTGCGAGGGATCGCGCCACGGCACGCAGTCGACCCGCCAGCCGAGGTCGGCCATGGCATCGAAACTCAGGTCGTAGTCAGTAACGAAATCACCCGGATCTTCCATCACGAGATAAGCGCAGCGCTTCATGCGCCGCATCATAATGGAGTACTGACGAGCAGTCAGCGGATCCTGTTGCCGAACCCGTCCCAGACTTCGACGGGCCCGAAATCAAGAGACCGAACCTTGTCCTCGATCTGATCGAGGTCGCCGACAATGACCCAGGTCAGTTCACCCGGCCTGATCAGCGAAGTGGCTCGCGTATTGACTTCCTCGAGAGTGACCGCGTTCAGACGATCCGCCGTCCCCTCCGCATAATCGAACGGCAAGCCGTAGGAATCAGAACTGACGATACTGCTCAGGAAGCCTCGATTGCTGGAGTAAGAACCGGGCAATGAGCGAGTCCGGTTGAGCCGGACGCGTTCGACTTCCTCCGCCGTTGCCGGCCTGGACGAGACGTATTCGTCGAGCTCGCGCTTGATCTCCTGCATGCTCTCCATCGTCTTGTCGGTCTGGACACTCGTCGACACGGCAAACGTCTGGTCGCCACTCGCATTCCTGGCGACGCCGGACCGCGCACCATAGGACCAGGCCTTGTCCTCGCGCAGGTTCATGTTGATGCGCGACTCGAACGTCCCGCCGAAGACGCCGTTCACGAATGCCAGCTCCGTGTTCACCTGCGGATCGAACGGTGGAATCGAATGGCCCGCCATGATCGTGCTTTGTACGGCCTCGGCCTGGTGTACGAGAATGACCCGGGGACCCTTGTCAACCGCATCGCCAATCGGCTTGCGGCCCGACTGCGCCTCGTGGCGCCAGCTGCCGAATGCGCTTTCAACCGATGCCCTGGCTGTTTCGAGCGAAATATCGCCGATCATGTAAATGGTCATATTGTCCGGCGCGACCTCACGCCGATGGAAAGAACGCAGCGTGTCCACCGAGAAATCGGCAACCAGTTCTGGCGTCCACACCATGCCGAGCGGGCTTGCCTCACCATAAATCGCCCGACTGAAGAGGCTGCCCGTGAATCGTGACGGGTTCTTCTCGATCGTGGCGAGGACCGCGAACAGCTGCTGCTTGATCTTGTCGAGTTCGTGCTGCGGAAATGTCGGGTTGCGCAGCATTTCGGCGGCAAGCTCGAGCGACGCATCGAGATTCGATCGCAGGATGCGATAGCCGAAAGAACTGCGCTCCTGGCCCGCACTGATGCGCGGACTCATCGCGATACTGTCGAGCGCCGCGGCGAGTTCGTTCGCATCATATTGCCCGGTACCCTCTGTGAGCAGCCCGAAGACGGCGCTCGCGGTTCCCGGCGCCTGGGCTGGATTTGCGCTGTTCCCCGTGTTCACCTGGATCGACACGTCGACCAGCGGGATGCTCCCGCGGCGAGCCACGACCAGTTGCATTCCATTGTCGAGTTCGGCTGTCGCGATCTCGGGAAACTCGATATCGGCGACTTCGGTAACGGCGGGAATCACTGCACGATCAACCGCCGGTTCCGACCCTACGAGTTCCGGAAAAGGGTCTACCGTAAGCTGATAATAGTTTCTGGATAACCAGCGATTCGCGACGGCCTGCAATTCCTCTGGCGTCGCCTCGTTTAGCCACGCTATATCCGTCTTGACCTGCAACGGATCACCGGCGTAGAGCTGTCCCTCGGCAAGGAATCGTCCGATCGTCGCCTTGCTCTCCAGCGAACCCAGCATGTACATATTGACACCGAGCTTGGCGTTCTCGGCAATTTCGGGGCTCGGACCATTGTCGAGATAGTCGGCAAGCACCTGGTCGACGACATCGAGTACCTGCTGCGGGTCCACGCCGGGCTTGACGTCGATTGTCAGACTGTATTCACCGCTCAATACGCGACCGTGCGCGTATCCGGTCACGCTGGTTGCGATCTGCAGCTCGTCGACGAGCCTGCTATAAAGGGGCGAATTCTTGTTGCCGACCAGCGTCTCGTTGACGAGGTACATCAGCGTGGTGTCCCTGTCGTTCATCCCGGGCAGGACCCAGGTCCGCGAGACCCGCGACTGGCCGACCTTGTCGTACATCTTCTCGATGCGGTTGTGATCGATCGTTGGTATCCACTGCTGCGTCTTGACCAGTTCGACACCGGACGGCGCCTCGGCAAAATAATAGGCAACCTTTTCCTTGGCCGTCTCCAGGCTGATGTCGCCGGCCAGGACGAGCACGACGTTGGACGCGCCATAATATTTCCCGAACCACTCGTGGACGTCCTCGAGCGAAGCGGCATCGAGATCCTCCATGGAGCCGATAACCGAATGCCGATAGGGATGATCCACGGGATATACGCCAGCGCGGATTCGGTCGGCCATTCCGGAGTAAGGCCGGTTTTCCCTCTGGCGCTTTTCGTTCTGCACGACCCCGCGCTGCTCGTCGAGTGCCTCCTGATTGACGGCACCGAGCAGGTAGGACATGCGATCGCTTTCCATCCACAGCGCCATGTCGAGCGCGCCGGTCGGCACTGTCGCGAAGTAGTTCGTGCGATCTTCACTGGTCGTACCGTTCATACCGGTGGCGCCAGCGTCGATAAACGGCCCGAAGAATTCCCCGTCTCGATTCGCCGTCCCCTGGAACATCAGGTGCTCGAACAGGTGGGCGAATCCTGTCTTGCCCTGCGGCTCGTCGGCGGAGCCGACGCCGTACCACATCCCGACGAATACGGTCGGTACCGAGTGATCGCTGTGGACAAGCACGGTGAGACCATTGTCGAGCGTAAACATCTCGTACTGGATATCGACCTGGCTCGCAATATCGTCGTCCGCCCGCGCCTGCGAGGCGATCAATCCCACGGCCAGGATAGCCAGTAAGGCAAGCGGTAAGATATGTTTGAGAGTCACTCGCACGTGAGGGTCTCCTGCAATGGTCCTGTGTCTGTTCTGACAGGCATGCCCGGACAAGGTTTCGATTCTGCGTTGCTAAGGCGCACCGTTGAAATAGGTCGTGGCCAGCTGGAAGGCGTCAATGCCGATATTCTCACCAATCAGCCGACCCGGGATGTCGTCGGCCGGCGGATGGATGCCACCCCAGATTCGTGACAGGCTGCACTGGTCCGATGCGTCGCGATACGTTGCCCACTGCAGCGTCATATCGACGCTGGGACCGTTCTCGAATACGAGGAATTCGTTAGCCGGGATCTCGAACTCACTCATGCCACCCGGAAAGTACTCGCTACCGGTCAGCGCTGTCAGGATTTCCGCCCCGGCGCGGGAATACGTCGAGTGGCCGGACACATAGCCTGCAAACGGCGGCGTCACGAATGACGGGCGCTGGTAGGGCCACCAGTTTTCGGCCAGGATCCAGCCGACACCGGCCTCGTCCAGGCGCGGGTTCACGATGAAATCGGGCCCGCGCCAGGCAAGCAGCTTGATCTTGCCGACGTTTTCATCGCCGGCGCCGGCAAGCGGATCGCCCGCCTGCACGAGTTCGATATAGCCGGGTTCGAGCGGGATTCCGTCAACATGGTACGAGGGCAGGCTCGGGTCGGAGCTCTGGCCGCGGTCGGCCATCGCGCGAATGGCCGACAGCGGCCGAATATAGTCGTACCAACCCTTGATACCCCAGGCCGCGATCGCCGAATCGTGCATCGCGCCGCCAAGCGCAAAGTAGGACTTGACGTCCCATTGCAATGGCCCGAGTTCGGGCCCGGCGCCACCGAAGCGCCGCTGCAACTGCGGATGGTCATTGATCTCGTTCATGATGACGTACCAGTGACCTGGTGGAGTCTCCGAATCGGGACCGTCGGCCCAGAACTCCGCCAGCACACGTGCGTAGTCGCCACGCGGAACGATCTGCGGTGCATACGGCGCACCCGTGACCGGGTTTACCGTGTAGCCTGCGCTCGCATCGCCGCCGTCCAGGAGATCGTAGAATTGCGCGTACTCCCCCGGATTGGCCGGGTAAGACTCGAGATTGCCAATGCTGGCCGGCGATATATCCATCACGACGCCGTCGTCCGGGCTCAGATGAGACGACCAGATCGCGACCAGCGCAAAACCCCACTTGTACTCTGCGGACAATGGCCCTGCCGATGTCGGTGGCATTCCCGGATCGAAGTAAACCTCGTAATCAAAGCCATCCCGCGTGTAGGTCGTTTTGTCGGCATCGGTCAGCGCGAACGGCTCGACCGAGCCCCACTCCGGACTCAGGAACTCCGGTTCGTCGGTAATCAGGTTGCCTGACTGGTCGATGAACAGCGACAGCAGAATTGGTTGCCACCGGTCCAGATCGACGATGTTCGGGTTGCCCGGCAGTTCAGGCTCGACCGGTGGATTGACGGGCTGGTAAGCGACGTTGGCATAATCGTTGGCTTCGTTCGCACCGTCTTGCTGCCCGAAGCGGATGTAGCAGTCCGCAATATAGTTGCCCATCGCGGCAGCCGACCCCGACGCATAATCGAGCGAGGTATCGCTTCTGCTGAAACCCAGGCTCTGCATCAGGTCATTTGCATTCGTCACGATGTTGCTGACACCCGGCGAATTGGCAAAGCGGTGCCGGACGAGGCGATAGGCCGCATGGCTGATGGCCTCCTCTCGCGCCGGGTGCACGTCTGCCGGCGGTGTGAAGCTGCCCAGTGTGCAGGCAAACCCGCCGACGGTGTTGCCCAGCAGATAGGTGCTTGCCGTATTGTCGAAGACGGCCCAGGCGTCATACATCGCGGCCGACGTGTGCCAGAGATTGCGGGCGTGTACTGTCGGCCGCGCAAAGTCGTCGCGAATCGCCTCGAGAATGACCTCGTTCCACAGCCTGCCGACGGAGGGATCCCGCAAGTCCTGAGTTGGCGTTACGGGTCCCGGCTGATTATTACTGTTATTACCGGACGAACTGCTGCATCCCGCAGCAACCGCAGCAGCGGCTATCGCGGCCGCCAAAGCCACCTTCACGGAACTCATTGACACTGGCATACCTCCGGACGCCTACAGTAACCTTGGTCGCATGATTTCACCACAAACAAACCGCCGCGTAACGGCCCTGCTTGCCATAACGCTCGCCGTCATCAGCGCCTGCAGCTCCGAGGAGCCTCAATCGATGGAAATGTTCACTGAGGACGATAATCGCCTGAGCCTTAGCGAGGCCGGCGCGTCGCATTTCGCGCGAATCGCGCTCGACTGCATCCACAAGGAATACCCGAACAAGCTCAATCAGACGCTCGAGAGCGCGGATTTCCTGAAGTCACCGCGAGAACTGCATCCGGCCTTCTACGGTTGTTTCGACTGGCATTCGTCAGTCCATGGACACTGGATGCTGGTCAAGCTGCTGACGATGTTCGAAGACTTGCCCGAACGCGACGAGATACTCGCAGGTCTCACCGAATCACTATCGGCCGACAACATTCTTGGCGAGGTCGCATACTTCGACAATGAGTCCGGCAGCTGGGAGCGCACCTACGGATGGGCGTGGCTGTTGCAGCTTGCGATGGAGCTGGGCGAGTGGGACGACCCGGTCGGAGAACAGCTGGCCGCCAATCTCGCTCCCCTGGCGGCGTTGATCAGGGACAGGTACCTCGAGTTTCTGCCACGACAGGACTACCCGGTGCGCACGGGCGTGCACCCGAATACGGCTTTCGGGCTGTCGTTCGCGCTCGATTTCGCCCGGTCCGCTGGCGACGAGGAACTTGCTGATGCACTGGTGCAGGGCGCTCTGCGCTATTACCGCGACGACAAGACCTGCCCCCTGTCGTGGGAACCCAGCGGCGAAGACTTCCTGTCGCCATGCCTCGAGGAGGCGGCCCTGATGGCAAGGGTTTTACCTGCCGCCGAATACCGCGCCTGGCTTGGCGACTTTCTGCCCGGTCTCGCCAGCCCCGGCGCGTTGGCGCCGGTGAGTGTCAGCGACCGCTCGGACGGGAAAATCGTCCATCTCGACGGCCTCAACCTGAGCCGCGCCTGGAACCTGTACATCATCTCCAACCATCTCGGCGATGATCAGACTACGGCACTGTTTCGCGAGTGGGCGAGCGAGCACTTGTCGGCATCGCTGCCACACGTCGCCAGCGAGCACTACGAAGGCTCACACTGGCTGGCGTCATTCGCAGTGTATGCGCTCACCCGCAATCGCTAGGCAAACTCCCTGAGCTGCCTGTCGTGCAGGCGATTCAACAGGACGAGCGCGGAAACAGCGCCGACGAGGGCGAACCACATGTCGGACTGGGTATCCCAGACATAGCCCTGCGTGCCGAGAAATGAATCCGCAGCCTCTTCCGACAGCAGCGCCACCCACCACTCGACAAGTTCATAGAAGGCACTGATCGCAAGCACAACGCAAACGATCAGGAAGTCGCGCCAGCCCGGGTAATTAATCACCTTGTTCCGGATCAGGATCTCGCGCGCGACGATGGCCGGAATGAATCCCTGCGCCAGATGGCCGAGCTTATCGTAGTTGTTGCGCGTCTGGTCGAAGGCCTCCATGACCCAATCGCCGAGCGGCACCAGGGCATAGGTATAGTGTCCGCCGACCATCAGGATGACGCAATGAATCAGGATCAGGATGTAGGTAAGCCGGGTCAGGGGAAAGCGCTCGCGCGTGTACCAGAGTACGGCAGCGGCGATGATGGCCGGCGCCACTTCAAGCAGCCAGGTCGGGTAATCGTGCGGGCCGATGCCGGACCAGATCAGGACCAGCGTAAAGATGGCCATCCAGGCGACTTGTAGCTTGTTCATGGTTTCACCCTTCAATAATGCGGCGGCTTGTCGTCGTGGGGCGCATCGCTCGCGCCCCCGGCGAAGGAGCGTACGCGCTCGATCAGCCGGTTGCACAACGCCTCGAGCTGCATGATCCTGGACTGCTGTTGCGTGACAACCTTGTCGAGATCGATGAGCAGTTGCTCCTGGTGCGCCAGCTTGACCTCGATGTCCACGAGTCTTTCTTCGCTCATGCCTGCCTCCACGATAAACTGTTGTCCATTATGGCATTAATCCGTTTCGACGAAGTCACGCTCGCGTTCGGTGAACTGGTCATCCTGCGCGAAGCCGACCTGGCAATCGAGGCCGGGGAGCGCGTGTGCCTGATTGGCCGCAACGGCGCCGGCAAGTCGACGACGCTGAAACTGATCGCCGGGGAACTCGAGCATGACAAGGGCGAGATCGTGCGCAACAGCAACCTCGTTGTCAGCCAGCTCGACCAGAGCCTGCCCGAGGCGATGGATTTGCCGGTCCGTGACGTGGTCCGGTCCGGGCTGACAGACATCGAAAGACTGCTTCGCGAGTACGAGCAACGATCGACGCTGGATCTCGACAAGCAGGGCCTGCGGGAGCTCGAGGAGCTGCACGCCAAGATCGATGCGCACGACGGCTGGCACATCGAACAGCGCGTCGACGAGACGATATCGGATCTCGAGATCCCGGCTGACAAAATGATGAACGAGCTGTCGGGCGGCTGGCGTCGGCGAGTCGCCCTCGCCAGGGCGCTCGTGCAAAAGCCCGATCTGCTGCTACTCGATGAGCCGACCAACCATCTCGATATCGCGACGATCAAGTGGCTCGAGGACCGCGTGTACTCGTACCCGGGTTCGGTATTGTTCATCACGCACGACCGCGCGTTCCTGCAGCGACTCGCCACGCGAATACTGGAGATCGACCGCGGGAAGCTGACGAGCTGGCCCGGCGACTACCAGAACTTTCTGATTCGTAAGGAAAAATCTCTCGAAGACGAACGCGCGGCCAATAACAGGTTCGACAGGAAACTCGAGCAGGAAGAAGAATGGATACGCCAGGGCATCAAGGCCCGGCGCACGCGTAACGAGGGTCGTACGCGGGCGCTCGTCAAGATGCGCGAAGAATTCGCCCGGCGCATCAAGCCCGATGCAAAAGCCCGGATCTACATCGACGAGGCCGAACAGTCGGGACGCAAGGTCATTCGCGCCCGGAACATCAGTTACAGCTACGGGGACGAACCCGTCATCGAGGGTTTCTCGATCAAAATCAACCGCGGCGATCGCATCGGGTTGATCGGCAACAACGGTGTCGGCAAGACGACGCTCCTGCGCCTGCTTCTCGGCGAGCTCGAACCGCAGACCGGGACCATCAAACACGGCACCAACCTGCGGATCGGGTACTTCGATCAGCTCCGCCAGACGCTGGATCTCGAGAAATCGGTGGCCTACAACGTCGGCGAGGGCCGCACATACATCAAGCTCAATGGCAAGGACCGTCACGTCGTCGGCTACCTGAAGGGTTTCCTGTTCAGCCCGAAGCGATCGATGATGCCCGTCAAGGCGCTATCGGGCGGCGAACGCAATCGCGTCATCCTCGCAAAGCTCCTGACCCGCCCGGCGAACTTCCTTGTACTCGACGAACCGACCAATGATCTGGATATCGAGACGCTCGAGGTACTCGAGCAAAAACTCGTCGAGTTCACGGGAACGCTGATCGTCGTCAGCCACGATCGCGAATTTCTCGACAACGTCGTCACAAGCACGGTCGTGTTCGAAAAAGACGGCAAAATCGAGCAATACGTCGGTGGCTACAGCGACTGGTTGCGGCGCGGCCATGAACTTGCGGAGACCGAGGATCCGTTCGGACTTGCGGTGCAACAACGAAAAGAGGCGCACGCCGAGCGCCGCAAGCAGCAAAAACCCACGAAGCTAAGTTACAAGGACCAGCGTGAACTCGACCGGCTCCCGGTGGAGATCGAGTCGATCGAGGCGTCGATCGCGGAACTGCAGGCCGTCCTGGCGGAGCCGGACTTTTACGCGCAGGACCAGGAGATCGTGCAAGAGAAACTCAAAGAACTGGCCGAGACCGAGGCGTTGCTCGAGCGACGCATCGAGCGATGGTCCGAGCTCGAGACCTTGCAGGAAAGCTTTCGCTGAGGTCGGTCGCAATGTGGAATCTATGGATCGATCGTGGCGGGACGTTTACCGATGTCGTGGCTCGCAGCCCTGACGGCCGGATTGTCAGCCACAAGCTGTTGTCCGAGAATCCCGGGCGCTATCGCGATGCGGCCGTGCAGGGTATACGCCAGGTGCTGGGGCTCGACGACTCCGCCGAGATTCCCGGCAGCCAGATCGACCAGGTTCGCATGGGCACCACGGTGGCGACCAACGCGCTGCTTGAACGAACGGGCGATCGGGTCGTATTTGTCACGACCCGCGGCTTTGGCGACGCGCTGCGAATCGGCTATCAGAGCCGGCCGGCGATATTCGCGCTCGATATCCGGCTGCCAGAGATGCTCTACGAGCAGGTCATCGAAGCCGATGAACGTGTGTCGGCCGCCGGTGAATTGCTGCGAGCCCTCGACGAAGACCGGGTCCGCGAGGCACTGCAGGATGCTTTCGATGCCGGCATTCGCTCTGTCGCCGTCGCGTTCCTGCACGGTTACCGCTACCCGGATCACGAGTGCCGGGTCGGCGAGATCTGCCGCGACATTGGCTTTACCCAGGTTTCGCTGAGCCATGAGATCAGCCCGTTGATCAAGCTGGTGTCGCGTGGCGATACGACGGTCGTCGACGCCTACCTGTCGCCGATCCTGCGCCGATACGTCGACCAGGTCGCCGGTGAGCTCGGCACCGCGAGCGCCGGGCCGCGGCTCATGTTCATGCAATCGAACGGCGGCCTGACCGATGCGCAGCTGTTTCAGGGCAAGGATGCGATCCTGTCGGGGCCTGCCGGCGGCGTCGTGGGCATGGCGATGACGGCGAAAGCCAGTGGTTACAGGAAGGTCATCGGCTTTGACATGGGCGGTACGTCAACCGATGTCACCCATTTCGACGGTGAATACGAGCGCAGCTTCGAGACGCTTGTGGCCGGCGTACGCATGCGGGCGCCAATGATGCACATCCACACCGTGGCTGCGGGCGGAGGGTCGATGTTGCAGTTCGACGGCGCTCGATTTCGCGTCGGCCCCGAATCGGCCGGTGCGAATCCCGGGCCTGCCTGCTACCGCCGCGGCGGTCCGCTGACCGTTACCGACTGCAACGTTATGCTCGGCAAGATTCAGCCCGACTATTTCCCGGCTATTTTTGGCGACGGCGGGGACGAACCTCTCGATCGCGATGTTGTGATAGCGAAGTTCGATGAGCTGGCCAGAGCTGTCGCCGGCGAGCGGGAAACGCCTCCGTCCGCCGAAAGCGTTGCGGCCGGATTTCTTCGCATTGCGGTCGAGAATATGGCGAACGCGATCAAGCAGGTCTCGGTGCAACGCGGTTATGACGTGACCGAATACACGCTCAATTGCTTCGGCGGCGCCGGCGGACAGCACGCCTGCCTGGTCGCAGACGCGCTCGGCATCCGGCGCGTGATGCTGCATCCACTGGCCGGCGTACTGTCCGCTTACGGCATGGGGCTCGCCGAGATTCGAGCGATGCGCGAGCGGCAGATGAGCATCGCCTTCGACAAAGCGACCGTCGCATCCGAGCTGCAACGAGCTGCCGAACCGCTGGCGGATGCTGCGATGCAGGAGGTTGTCTCGCAGGGTGTCGCGCACGAAAAAACAGAGATCGTCACGAAGGTGCAGGTGCGTTATGAAGGCACCGACACCAGTTTGCCGATCAACCTGGCCCCCGCGGATGACATGCTGGCTGAGTTCGAACGCGCGCACCGGAGTCGTTTCGGGTTCGTAGCGCCCGAGCGTGGGCTCGTCGTCGAAGCACTGTCGGTCGAGGCGATTGGCGCAGAGGCCTCTCCGCCTCCCGCGACACCGCAACAAGCGTCGGGTTTTGCCGGGTCGCCGAATACCGTGCCCATGTTCAGCGCAGGCGAATGGCGCGATGTGCCACTTCACGAACGTGAAGATCTCGCGCCAGGACAGACGATTGCCGGCCCGGCGATCATCATCGAGGCGATCGGCACGATTGTCATCGAAGCCGGCTGGCAAGGCACTCTCGACGGTGCGGGCGCCCTGATCCTGGAACGCTCCGTCGAGCGAGAAAAGAAAGAGGCCATCGGCACCGATGCGGACCCGGTCATGCTCGAGGTATTCAATAACCTGTTCATGTCGATTGCCGAGCACATGGGCGCGACACTTCAGAACACGGCCTACTCGGTCAACATCAAGGAGCGTCTGGATTTTTCCTGTGCATTATTCGATGCCGACGGCGGCCTCGTGGCCAATGCGCCGCATATCCCGGTACACCTCGGTTCGATGGGCGACTCGGTCAAAACGATCATCAAGGCCAACCAGGCGTCGATCCGGCCGGGCAACGTCTATGTCCTTAACGCGCCCTATAATGGCGGCACTCACCTGCCCGACGTCACCGTGATTACCCCGGCATTCGATGCTGCCGGCAAGAACATCCTGTTCTATGTCGCATCGCGCGGCCATCATGCTGATATCGGCGGCCGCACGCCGGGCTCGGCGCCACCGGACAGCAAGCATATCGACGAAGAAGGTGTCGTCATCGACAACTTCCTGCTGGTCGAAGACGGCCGCCTGCGCGAGAAGGAGTTGCGCGATCTGCTCGGCTCGGGCCGTTACCCGTGTCGCAACATCGACCAGAATATTGCCGATCTTGCCGCGCAGGTAGCCGCCAACGAAACCGGCGTCGCCGAGCTTCGCAAGATGCTCGAGCACTATGGCGTCGAAGTTGTGCATGCCTACATGCAGCACGTTCAGGACAATGCCGAAGAATCGGTGCGGCGAGTAATCGACGCCCTGACCGACGGTCGATTTACCTACCCGCTGGATGACGGCAGCCAGATCTGTGTTGCGATTAGCGTCGATCGTGAAAAACGCTCCGCCCTGATCGACTTCACGGGAACCTCGGGCCAGCACCCGGGCAACTACAACGCGCCCGCATCCGTCAGCAAGGCAGCGGTGCTGTATGTTTTCCGCACGTTGATCGACGACGACATTCCACTGAACGAGGGATGCCTCAAGCCGATCGAATTCGTGCTCCCGACTCCGTCGATGCTGAATCCCGAGTACCCGGCTGCGGTCATGGCCGGCAATGTCGAAGTTTCGCAGGCCGTTACCAACGCGCTGTATGGCGCGCTGGGTGTGCTCGCAGCCTCGCAGGGAACCATGAATAACATCTTCTACGGTAACGACCGCTACCAGAACTACGAGACCATCTGCGGCGGCACCGGGGCCGGCATGAACCACGACGGATCCAGCGCCGTCCATAGCCACATGACCAATACGCGGATGACCGACCCCGAGGTGCTCGAGTCGCGCTTCCCGGTTCGAAACGAGGTCTTTGCGATCCGCGAGGGGTCTGGCGGTGCCGGACACCATCGTGGCGGCGACGGCGCCGTTCGCAAACTGCGTTTTCTCGAGTCGATGACGGCCACGATGCTGACTTCACACCGCGTCGTGCCGCCATTCGGGCTCGCGGGCGGAAAACCCGGCGCCTGCGGGCACAACTACATCGTTCGCGCGGGCGGAGACGTCGATGAACTCCGGGGCAACGACGAAACGTCGCTGGAGCCCGGAGACATGCTCGTCATCGAGACCCCCGGGGGTGGCGGCTTCGGCTCAGAATAACTGCAGCAGCAGTGCCACGACGCAGAGCCACGCGACGGTAAACGACAGGGTGCGCAGCCACGGGATACCGGCCGAATAGACGAGGTAGTGAGCCAGGCGCGCCCAGAAATAGATATTGCAGGCCATGACCGTGGTCGCGTTGCTGATGCCCAGCGCATTCAGCATAAGCACGAGTGCGGCGAACATGACCAGGTTCTCGACGGCGTTGTAGTGCGCCTTCTTCATGCGCTGCGCCCAGGGCGCCAGTGGCTTCGGATTGTCCGGATAGCCAACCGCATCCTTGAGACCCTGCACCATGATCGTATTCACGATGTAGGGAACCCACATTACGGCAGACAACGTAATGACCCAGGTCAAACTCATCAGCTCATTTGTCATTGTTATTCTCCCTCCTCGTTCCAGCGGTTTGCTGTTTCATCGAAGTACTTGTGTGCCCGGCGTACGACACAGAATCGTTGCCCGTCCGGAGCCTCCATGACTACCCAGGTACGCACCGACTCCATGCGTTTCGCACCGAGACTTTCGAGCCGCCGGACTTCCGCTTCGACGTCGTCCGACTCGATATCGATATGCACGCGGCTGGCGTGGTCGACCTTTTGCACTTCGATATACGGGTCGCGGTCGGGCGGCTCGAGTTCTATGTACTTGCCACCGTCCGACCCACCGGTCTCATAACCCAGAGCGGCGCTCCAGAAATCGGCGGCGGCCTGAAGGTCGTCGGTGTGGCAATCGATAATAATTCCGGCAAATCGACTACGATGCATTTCGCTCCTCCTCGAGAAATTCGGGTCGAGTCAGGTAATAGCAGACATCGGCATGGGGCATATCTTTCGGGTATTCACTAACCCTGAACCCGAGCGCTCGGTAACACTCATACGCAGGAATATTGTCCCGGAACACGAATAGCGAATATTCGTCTCTTGGATAAAGTTTCTTACCCTGTTCCATCAGCATTTCGATCAGGCGCCGGCCAAGCCCCTGGCCGCGCATGCCAGGCGCCACCACCAGGCGTGCGAGATGAATGCGGTTATCCCGGTCGTAGAGTTGGCCAAAGGCTACGAGATCTCCGCATGGGCTCGAGAGGCAGAACGACGCCATCTTCTCCCAGTAAACATCTTCGAAAAACGTCTCGCATGTAAACGGGTAGCGAAACGAAGGTCCGCCCCAAACATTGATGTCATCGTGTGTCGGAAACCACTGCATCAACGCCTCGATGTCCGAACTCCCAGCTTCTCGCAGCGTCCAGCCATCGCGTGTCAGCATACCCATGGTGGACTTACGACTGCGGCATCGTCTCCGCGAAATACCGGTCGAACGCACGATGAACCGTGTCCGGTGAAATACCGATGGCTTCGACGGCCTCGTTGAATTTCTCCATTTCGCCGACGTGGCGGCGCCCGTCCGCGGCAATGACCTTGAGTGACATCAACGCTATGTCTTCCTTGTCCTGTTCCGAAAGCGTCGGTGCGAGGTCAACAAGCGACTGTCCCAGCTCGGGGTTCTCGGCGAGCTCACTCATCGCGCGTGTCAGGAGCTCGAGGGACTCGGCTCCCTCCATGTGGAAATGTTCTTCGATCAGCTCGATCATTTTCGCCGACTCTTCCGGCTCGATCGTGCCGGAACCGCGTGCAATGAAAATCAGCAACGCCGCGACGAGAAACTTGGAATCATAAGACTCAGTACCGTCTTTCGTCTCGATAATCAGTTGCGTGCCTTCGAGCCGCTTTGTCTTGATCGTGTCACTCATCAGTTCACGTTGTAGCGCTTCTTCATCAGCTTGACGGAGTCTTTTATCAGCTTTTCAAGCACCTTTTCATCGACATCGTCGAGCCTGTTGATATACAGGCAAGATTTGCCTGTCTTGTATTTGCCCAGACCATCCATCAACGATTCAAAGGGTTTGAAGCCAGGCATAATGTAGACGACGAGATTCTGCTTGCGCGGTGAAAAGCCGGTCAGCATCCAATCACCTTCGCGACCGCTGTCATAGTGATAGCGGTAACTACCGTAGCCGACCATGCTCGGCCCCCACATCGTTGCGCGCTTGCCGGTTGCACGGCGCATCATGGCGGCGACTTTCCTGGCGTCGGCGCGCCGCTTCGGATTCTCCACCCCGTTCAGGAATTCACTGACACCCGCTTTGGTCGGCTTCGTCTTGTTCTCGGCCATACGCGTAGCATCATACTCCTAGTGACTGGTCCCGAATAGCCGATCGCCTGCATCACCGAGACCGGGCACGATGTACTTGTTGTCATCGAGCCGCTCATCGATTGATGCGGTGTATATCGGTACATCGGGATGCGCGGCCTCTACCAGTGCCAGCCCCTCTTCGCAGGTCACGATGCAGATCACGATGATCTGGCCGGCGCCTTTCTGCTTGAGGGCATCGATAGCCGCGACGGTCGAACCGCCGGTTGCGAGCATCGGGTCGATGATAATGCAGGTGCCGTTACTGACCTGCGGTGGAAATCGCTGGTAGTAACTGACGGGTTTCTTGGTTTTTTCATCACGATAAAGACCAACGAAACCCACTCGAGCTGTTGGTACGAGTTCGAGAATGCCGTCCAGCATGCCAACACCGGCCCTCAATATCGGTACAACGACCAGATCGGTATCGATTTCATGGCAGCTGGCCGTCGCAAGCGGCGTTTGTACCTCGACCTTGCGAGTCTTGATGTTCTTGAGGGCCTCATAGCACAGAAACATCGTGATCTCCTTCGCCAGCTCACGAAACAGCTTGTGGCCCGTTTCCTGGTCGCGAATGGTCGCCAGCTTGTGCTGCACACAGGGGTGGTCGATTTGCTCGTGCATCAATGTGCTCCGTTATTGCTCTTCAGTACTTGTCCAGATCGCGAATTCGGTGCCGGCAGGCTCGACATAATGAAATCGCCTGCCACCCGGAAACTCGAATATCTCCTGGCTGATCGTCGCGCCCAGCGCCTGCACGCGCTCATAATCACGTTCGAGGTCACTACTGTAAAAGACCAGCAATACGCCACTGGCTGGCGCAGCCTCGTCCGCACGCCGGAATCCGCCGTCGAGGCGGCCGTCCCTGAAACTGCAGTAATCCGGCCCCCACTCCTGGAATTCCCAGCCATACAGAGCCTCGAAGAACGCCCGGGTTTTGTCCAGATCCGTTACCGGGATCTCCACGTAATCAATTCGGCCTTCGTCCCTCATTTTCTGGTCTCTGAGTTGCTGTTTTAATCCTGTATCTCGTGGCCGATCGCTTTCAGGAATCCCTCCCGATCGGCAGGGGAAACCATGATGCGCCGGCGTTTTCCGTAACGGATCATGATTCGGTCCAGCGACAGGGCCGGGGATGAAAGTGGGCTCCGGCTTGCCGCGACCGACGTAATCTGATCGACCGGCACTTTCCAGCGGAACGGCCCGGCTACGATACGAATCAGGCCGTGATCTACCGTGTAGTGCGTTGCGATCAAAAGCCATACCATCAGGCCGGAAACGCTAATTACCAGGAGTATCAGGCCTGTCGTCACTAGCGGGTCACCTGCCTGCAACGCCGCCGCTCCGATTGCGACGATCTGTACGACAATCGCGACAATCATCAGGATCAAGATCCAGCCATCGACCTTCGATTTGAACCGCTTTGCCGCCATCACGTAAACGTCCTGCCGACCCAGAGGCCGATCAGGTGTGAAAGAACGACGACGGTAACCGCGATACCGAGATGTTCACCGATAATCATTACCGGGGATGCGTTTTGAGCCTTTGCGAGAAAATAGCTCAATACGATGATCACGAGCATGCCCCACAGCAAAGAAGCTATGACGGCCTGATCCAGGGGCAACAGCAGTAGCGGGACGGCAAAGCTCAGCGCAAAGATGAATTTGTTCAGGAACGTGGAAATCGTTGCTGCCCACACGTGACCGTGGGTCGTATCGGGGTCAGCCTCTTCGGCCAGGTGAATACCGAGCGCATCGGACATTGCATCGGCGACGGCGATCACGAATATTCCCCCCAGCACGGCCGCCACCGAGCGGGTACCAGCGTTCAACCCGGTGATCAGCCCGATTGTCGTGATAACACCCGAGGTCGCACCGAAATAAAGACCGGTTCTCGCGCCGTCGCTGCTGAAGAAAGCCATACGAGTTAATTCCTTTTAATTCAGTAATTTACTGTAGATGCGGACGGCGTCTTCGTCGCCCGGCATCGTGTGCATTCTCTCAAACTCGAAGCCCAATTTCCCGATGAGACCAATCGACGCACTGTTCTCGGGCGAAATGATCGCTATCAGGCGATCGATAGACAGTTCCGAACAGGCGTAGTCCATGACCGCCACCGCCGCTTCGAATGCGTACCCCCTGCCGCAGAATTCCGGCAGCGTTGAGTAACCGAGATCCGGAACATCCAGTCCTTCGCGGCGAAACAGACCGCAGATGCCGATCGGCGTGTCGGTATCCTTCAAGGCAACACGGTAAGGCCCGTAGCCGTAGCGTTCATAGAGTTGCAGTGCGCCGCTCTTCATTGCTTCCCGGGCATCATCGATAGTCCGGATACCGCGGTCGCCAACGTACCGGATAAATGCAGGATCATTCCAGACAGCAAGCATTAACCCGACATCTTCGAGCGTCATCTTGCGCAGCGAAAGGTGAGAGGTTTCGAGCATCGGCAGATCTACGACGCATCATCGAAGAAATCGACAACGCCCGTTTCGAGCGAGTATTCGGCGCCTGCGATAACGAGGCCGTCATCGCGCTCCAGCTGCTCGATCAGACTCGACGCACGCCTCAGCCGCTCCGCGGATGCGTGCACGTTGGCGCGCACGGCCTGGTCCAGAACAGTGTTCGCATCCAGGTCCCGCTCCAGCAGCGACTCGACGGAGGGCCGTATAAACTCGACGATCGACTGCACGTTGGGTGAGCGGTCCTCGCTGGGCATTTGCAATTGTTCGAGCGTCGCCTGAATGGCGCCACATTGCGAATGGCCCAGCACGACAACAAGGCGCGTTCCGAACTTGGAAGCGGCGAACTCGACGCTGCCTATCTGCGAAGGCTGCACAATGTTGCCGGCTACGCGAATGACGAACAGATCACCCAGGCCCTGATCGAATACGATCTCGGCCGGGACACGCGAGTCCGAACAACCGAGGATAATGGCGAATGGTTCCTGTCCGTCCGTGAGTTCCCGGCGTCGCCCTTCGACGCCCATCCTGTGCAGCGTCGCGTCGGCAACGAAGCGTTGGTTGCCCTCACGCAAGCGTTGTAGTGCTTCTTTAGCGCTTACCAAGAATCTTTCGCCCGCCACAAGGTGTAAAGGAATTGCTGCAGCGCACCGGTCGGCGTCTTGTGGTCTTCGAGTTCATACGTCAACAACTCGAAGCCGGACTCGAGCATGAACGTGAGCTCCTCGACAGAATAACTCTGGACCGGCAGGTTGCTGCAACGATCGGGGCCCTGGGGTCCGTATGTACAGAGTGCAAAGAATCCTTTTGGAACGAGTGCTGTTCGCATGATGTCGAGATACTTTTCAATGGCTGCCGCATTGACCTGGAAATGAAAAGTGGCGCGATCATGCCACACGTAATAGCGTCTCAGCGGCTCGAACTCGAGAATGTCGGACTCGATCCAGTGCACCTCGGATGCCCGATCACCGATGCGCTTGTGAGATTCGTCGAGCGCAGCACTCGAGATATCGAGCACCGTGATATCGCTGTAATCAGAGTTCAGCAGCAGATCGACCAGTGTCGATGTGCCGCCGCCGATATCGATAATTGGTGCTTCCAGCGGCACCTTGGTCTCTCGTATCATCGACATGGATTTTGCCGGAACAGGCTGATACCAGGAGACTTCAGTCGGTCCCTTGGTCGTGTAGACATGCTCCCAATGGTCTTTTCCGGACACGCTCATACCGATGCCTCCGTCACTGATCGCCGAGCTTGCGGATGCCTATCGCTTCGCGAATCTCCGCCAGGTAGGGCACGGAAATCTCCCGCGCCTTCTCCGCCCCTTTCCTGAGTTCCGCCTCGACGGCGCCAGGATCTGCGATCAGGCGCTGGTACTCGTCCCGGGCGGGCCTGATCTGGTCATTGATGTACTCGAACAGAATCTGCTTCATCTCGCCCCAGGCAATGCCGTCAGCATAGCGCCCCTCGATCTCGGCTGTCTCCGAGGACGTGGCGAATGCCTTGTAGATGTCGAACAGTGTGCTGTCCCGCGGGTCCTTTGGCTCGCCCGGCTCGAGGCTGTTCGTCTTGATCTTCATGATCAACTTGCGCAAACGCTTTTCGTCGGTAAACAGCGGAATCGTGTTGTTGTAGCTCTTCGACATCTTGCGGCCGTCAAGCCCCTTGAGAACGGCGGTGTCCTCACCGATCACGGCCTCCGGCAGGACAAACACCTCACCGTAATGGTGGTTGAAGCGCTGTGCTATGTCCCGCGCCATTTCGACATGCTGCTTCTGGTCCTGGCCAACCGGGACTTTTGTCGACTTGAACATCAGGATGTCGGCCGCCATCAGTATCGGATAGCTATAGAGGGCCATTGTGATGCCCTTGTCGGGATCCTTGTTACCGCTGTCGGCGTTTGCCTGCACCGACGCTTTATAAGAGTGCGCCCTGTTCATGAGGCCCTTGGCCGTCACGCCGTGCAGGATCCAGGTGAGCTCCGGAATCTCCGGAATATCGGACTGTCGGTAAAAATAAGCATGCTCGGTGTCGAGACCGAGCGCGAGCCAGGATGCTGCTATCTCGAGCGTTGAGCGGCCGATCTTGTCGGAATCTTCATTCTTGGCGAGCGAATGATAATCGGCAAGAAAGTAGAAATGCTGGGTACTGAGGTCCTTGCTGGCTTCGATACCGGGTCGGATCGCCCCGACATAGTTGCCGATGTGAGGCGTTCCCGTCGTCGTGATCCCGGTGAGATAGATGTCCTGGCCCATACTCAATCAATAACCTGCTGCGTGACCGTCTTTGCGCACTTCGGAGGCGCCATAGTACACGCCTTCCTGCTCGTCCCACATAATCGCCTGGTAGCCGCCGAATTCGTGATTGCTGGGTCCGAGCCTGTGGCCCATCTTGGCGAGCTTCCTGCGGGCTTCCTCGCCGAAACCGCTTTCGAGATGGATCACGCCACCGTCAGTCATCGTCTCACCGGTCGGCTCAGAGGATCCCTTGTGGTAGATGCGGCCGGCATCGCCCGCCTCCTGCAAGTTCATGCCGAAATCGATCATGTTGATGACGATTTGCGCATGTCCCTGCGGTTGCATCGCTCCGCCCATGAGCCCGAAGCTGATCAGCGGTTTGCCGTCCTTCATCACGAAGGCCGGGATAATCGTATGGAACGGGCGCTTGCCGGGCGCGAGCACATTGGCGTGACCCGGTAGCAGCGAGAACAGGTCCGCGCGATTCTGCAGCACGAAACCGAGGTCACCCGGGGTCATCCCAGAACCCATGCCGTTGTAGTTACTCTGAATCAGCGAAATCATGTTGCCCGTACTATCGGCGACGGTCATGTAAATCGTGTCGCCCTGTTCCAGTTTGATATCTCCGGCTGGCACTTTCTTCGCGGCACGGTCGGGCGAGATCAGCTTGCGCCGCTCGGCTGCATATTCTTTCGATATCAGGGTTGTCACGGGTACGTCCGCGAAATCCATGTCAGCGTAATACCTTGCGCGGTCCTCGAACGCGAGTTTCTTTGCCTCGACGAATGTGTGCACATACTCAGGACTACCAAAACCCATCGCGGCGATATCGAATCCTTCGAGAAGGTTGAGAATCTGCAGCGCTGCGATGCCCTGCCCGTTGGGCGGCAGTTCGTAAACCTCCCAGCCGCGATAGTCGGTCGATACCGGCGTCACCCACTCCGACGTGTGGCTCGCCAGATCATCGTACCGCAGCAGACCGCACTGCTCGGTCATGTACGCATCGATGCGACGTGCAATGTCTCCTTTATAGAAAGCATCGCGACCGCCCTCGGCAATCGCCTGCAGCGTGTCGGCGAGCCGCGGATTCCGGAAAACCTCGCCCTTTTTCGGCACGCGTCCGCGCGGCATGAATGTTTCGGCAAATCCCGGGTAATGTCCGATCCGTTTCTGGTTGACGACGAACAGCCGGGCGATTTCCTCGGTGACCGGAAATCCCTCGCGGGCATAGCGAATTGCGGGCGCCAGCAGATCGGCGATCGGCATGCTGCCGAAGCGCCCGTGCAGCTCGAACCAGCCGTCAACCGCGCCCGGGACGCTGACAGGCAGGGGGCCATACTTGGGAATGTCGTCCAGGCCTTTTTCACGGAAGTACTCGAGCGTCATCAGCGCCGGCGCACGACCCGATGCGTTGAGGCCGACGAGTTCCCGGTTTTCCGCATCCCAGACAATCGCGAACAGGTCACCGCCAATGCCGTTGCCCGTGGGCTCCATCAGGCCGAGTGCGGCATTTGCGGCGATTGCCGCATCGACCGCATTGCCACCCGCCTTGAGCACATCGAGTGCGATCTGGGTCGTCAAAGGATGGCTCGTCGCTGCCATCCCGTTGCGGGCAATCACCTCAGAACGGGAGGCGAACGGCAACCCTGAATTACGGTCGTACCCCGGCAGGGAATCCGCCACTGCACCGCCTCCGATCATCGTCATTGCCAGGCCTGCAAGAACAGCGCCAAGTCTCATCAACGCACCCTGATTTCCGGGCAAGGGCGCCCATAATGCCCGGATTATCAACAGATTAAAACACGGTATCATGCAGGCCATGAGCGACGACTATTCCGACCGCAACCCCGAGCTCGGCCGGCTGTATCCGGACCATATCAAGACACTGTGCGAGCGCCACGATCACGCACTCGAAAACTCGGGCGCCGCTCACGCGGTCATTTTCTCGGGTTGCCCGAAAACCGTATTTCTCGACGACCAGCAGTACCCGTTCAAACCGAACGCGCATTTCCTGAGCTGGGTGCCTTTGGTCAATCTGCCCTTGTCCTGCATTGTCCACACGCCTGGCGAGACACCGCAGCTGATTTATTATCTGCCGCACGATTACTGGCACAGCGTTCCCGGCCAACCCGGTGGATACTGGACCGGTCTGTTCGATATCAAGGTTGTGCATTCCCCCGACGATGTTGCTGCAAATCTGCCCGAGGACCGCGAGAAGTGCATCCTTATCGGTGAGATCGACGACGAGTCGCATGCCTTTGGCATCGAACGTGTCAATCCCACCTCGGCGATCAATATTCTCCACTATGCGCGCGGCGTGAAGACGCAATACGAGATTGCTTGCCTGCGCCTCGCCTCGCGGCGCGGTGCGCGCGGCCATAATGCAGCCGAAGCTGCGTTTCGCGAAGGGCGTTCAGAATTCGACATTCACCGCGCCTATTGCAAAGCGGTCAGTCATGCCGACAACGAATTGCCATACAGCAACATCGTCGCCCTGAACTCGCACGGTGCCGTGCTGCATTACACGAATCTGGAGCGCGAACCGCCCGATACGCTGCGGTCGTTCCTGATTGATGCGGGTGCGCAAGTTCATGGCTACGCGAGCGACATTACGCGGAGCTACTCCTGGAGCGACTCGCGATTCTCGGAACTGATCGAGCGTATGCATTCCGCTCAGGGCGATATCGTGTCGCGAATACGCGCTGGCGTGAATTACAGCGAGCTGCACATCGAGACGCACCGCATTCTGGCCGCCGTTCTCGTAGATGCGGGGATCGTCTCCGGCGACCCGGATACGCTGCTCTCCACCGGCGTGACGTCGGCGTTTTTTCCGCACGGCCTCGGACACTTACTCGGCATCCAGGTACACGATGTCGGCGGCTTCATGGAGAACGAAGCCGGCACGATAATTGATCCGCCTAGCGGCCATCCATTCCTGCGCCTGACGCGTGATCTCGAGGAGAACATGGTGCTGACGGTCGAACCGGGGATCTATGCGATCGACATGCTGCTGGACAATCTCCGCGGCACGGCGGCTGAAAACCACGTCAACTGGCAAGGCGTCGAATGGCTTCGCCCATTCGGTGGTATCCGGATCGAAGACAACGTGCGCGTTACCGCAGACGGCTGCGAAAATCTGACGCGCGATGCGTTTACTGCTGTCGCTTAGCTTCAGACTGCAGGCGCGCCTTGACCCGGCGACCCTTGGCCTCGAATACGGGCAGCAGGATCCGTTTCAGCCACGGGAATAGCATGAAGAAGCGGCTCAGCGCCGCCGTTACTTTGGGCATCGCAATCTCGCGCTGACGATTGCCACACAAGTCGAGAACCGCCTGTGCAACTTCCTCAGCCGTACTGATCGGCTGCGACATTGTCAGGTCGGCGACGACATCGAGATTCGACATGATGAAACCGGTATCCAACGGCCCCGGCGAGACGATAGCTACCTTGATGTCGGTATCCCGCAATTCCTCGAACAGCGCGTATGTGAACGTCCGCAATCCTGACTTGGTCGCCGAGTAGGTCACCTGGTCGGGTAGTGGCTGCCATCCCGCCAGGGAGCCGACATTGATGATCGCGCCACCGCCCGCCTCTCGGAGATAGGGCAACGCGATGCGTGTCATCATGATCGGTGCACGCAGGTTGACGTCGACCATAGCTGCATGATCCTCGGCCGACACGGTCTCGAATCGGCCGCGTTGATGGTAACCGGCGTTGTTGACGAGAATGTCGACCCGGCCGAACTCGAATTTCGCCTTCTTGAACACATCGCCGCAGGCACCGGTGTCGGCCACATCCATCGGAAATATCTCGACACGGGTTTTGTCGCGCAATTCCTCGGCAATCGCCTCGAGTTTGCGTTTGCCTCGGGCGACGAGCATGAGGTTGGCGCCGGCATCGGCAAACAGGCGCGCTGCGGCCGCACCACACCCTTCAGACCCGCCTGTGATAATGACGGTCTTGTCTTGGAAAATCATCGGGAGATTTTACTAGAAGCTGAAGTAACCTTTGATTTTTTTCCACAGCGACGACTCCCAGCCGTAGACGTCGACCAAATCGGCGGCGTCGACCGCGGGAACAGGCATCGTTGTGTCAGGTTGCGGTTCGTTGGCCGCTACATCTTCAGGACGCAAATCGAGTTTCCCCTTCTTGCCGTCTTTTCCTTCGGTCAGTCCATCGACTGCAAGACTGAGGTAAGGCAGGACCTCGCCATCGACGATGTCGTCCATGAATATTTCGTCCGGGTCGAATGCTTCACTCGACAGGATGACGCATTCATCAAATGCCTTATCTTTGCTGATCGTTCTCAACTCCATGTCAGAACAGCTCTAGGTTAGACCGCTTCGACAGCCTACGCTGTGAGTCGCCTCACAAGACCCGATATTCGCCTATTTAACAATAGAAACAATTAGTTACATTGTTTCACCTGCCCAAAACCGCCGTTTTGGGACCAATCAGGCTACACTTGCTGGTCTTATAATTAAGAAGTGTCCTGAAACGCGTGCCGCCATGAATTTCCGTGCCCTGTTGCCCGTCGTGCTCGCCTCCCTGCTGATTGCCTGTGAGGAAGATCAGTCCGCGACCGCCCGTGGCGGTTGGGGCGGCCCGGCCAAGGTCGCCACCGAGCAGGTGGCCCGACAGCATATCGTCGACGAGATCGAGGCCCTCGGCACGGCGCGAGCCAACGAATCCGTCGAAATCCAGCCGCGGATTTCGAGTCTCGTCGAGGCGTTCATGTTCTCGGAAGGTCAGGCGGTTGCTGCCGGCGACATTCTCGTGCAGCTCGAGGACAACGAGATCCGGGCGGGTCTCGCTCTTGCCGAGGCGAGCCTCTCGGAGAGCCGCAGCCTGTACAATCGCAGCAAGTCGCTTGCTGATACACAGGCGATCTCCGCATCGAATCTCGAACAACTCCTGGCGCAGGTGCACGTCGACGAGGCCTCGGTCGAAGCAGCTCGCGCACGGCTCGCCAACACGATAATCCGCGCGCCCTTCTCCGGTCGCGTCGGATTACGCCGGGTCAGCCCTGGTAGCTTCGTCGATACCTCGACCGTGATCACGACACTCGACGACGTCAGCAAGATCAAACTCGACTTCTCGGTACCGGAAACGTTTCTGACCGTCTTGTCCGAAGGGATGAATATCGATGCCCATAGCCTCGTCTACCCCGATCGCGTATTCCAGGGTGTGGTCGCCAGCATCGATACGCGGCTCGACCCTGTCTCTCGCGCTGTCCAGGTGCGCGCAATCATTCCGAACGAGGACGAACTGCTCAAACCCGGCATGTTCATGTCGGTCGATCTGAAGCGCGACCGTGGCGCAGTCATCGTCGCGCCGGAGCAAGCCATTGTCCCCGAAGGCGGCAGCCAGTACGTTTTCGTCGTTGCCAATGGCATCGCAGAAAAGCGGCGGGTTGAGCTCGGCCGCCGGATTCCGGGATTCGTCGCGGTAGAGAGCGGCCTCGAAGAAGGAGAGTCGGTCATTACCGAGGGCACACACAGGGTTCGCGATGGGTCTCAGGTCGAGGTGCCCGGCCAGGCAGCCGCCCAGCGGCCGGAACTTTCGCCCGATCCAGACCGCACCTAGGTTACATCGATGCTGATTTCCGACGTATCTGTCCGACGGCCTGTCTTTGCAGCCGTCATCTCGCTCATCCTCGTGATTCTCGGCCTGATCTCCGCAAGCAGCATGACGGTGCGCGAGTATCCCGCGATAGAACGCCCGACTGTGTCAATTTCTACAAGCTACCGCGGTGCGGCGGCCGATATCGTCGAACGCCGTGTCACTCAGATCCTCGAGGACCAGCTCGCCGGCATAACGGGTATCTCGAAGTTGTCCTCCACGAGCCTCGACGAGCGTTCTGCTATCGATATCGAGTTTCACTCGGACACAGACATCGATGCAGCGGCCAACGACGTCCGCGATCGAGTATCGCGGATACTGGACTCCCTGCCAGATGAGGCGGATCCGCCTATCGTGACCAAGGAGCGTGACGCGGCCGAGACGACGATGTGGATCAACGTGTCGAGCGAAACTCGCTCGATCATGGAAATATCCGATTTCGCCGAGCGCTATATTGTCGATGCCTTATCGACCGTGGAGGGAGTCGCCCGATTACACAAGTCCGGGCTTCGCAGGCCCGCAATGCGCATCTGGATCGATCCGAAGCGCCTTGCAGCCCGCAGGCTGACAGTCAACGACATCGAAAATGCGTTGCGCCGCGAGAATGTCCAGATCCCCGCAGGACGGCTCGAGTCCCGCACGCGCGAGTTCACACTGAGAACCGACACGGGTATGCGCACGGTCGATGATTTTCGAAATCTCGTGCTCCGCGAAGGCGAGGATAATTACCTCATCCGGCTCGGCGAGGTAGCCGATGTCGAACTCGCCCCGGAAAACATACGCAGCTACTCCGCCACGAATGGGGTGCCCGGAACGGGGCTCGGCATCATCCCGCAGGCGCAGGCCAATATGCTCAAGGTCAATACGGCCGTCACCAAACGCGTCGAGGAGCTGCAGGCATCATTGCCGCCGGACATCCGACTGTCGATCATCATTGACAGTTCGATATTCATCCGCGCGTCGCTAATCGAGGTGGCCAAAGCGCTGGGAGTTGCAATGCTTTTGGTCCTCGCTGTCATTTATGCGTTCCTCGGTACTGTCCGGGCAACGATTATCCCGGCCGTCACAATTCCAATTTCGATCATCTCGGCCTTCATCGTGATGGCGAGCTTCAATTTCTCGATCAACACGCTGACGCTTCTCGGTTTCGTTCTCGCTATCGGCCTCGTTGTAGATGATGCCATCGTTGTACTCGAGAACATCGTCCGGCGTATCGAGGGCCGCGAGCCTACCCTGCTGGCCGCCACCAACGGCAGTCGCGAGATCGGCTTCGCGGTCATTGCAACGACTCTCGTACTGATTGCCGTCATACTCCCGGTCTCGTTCATGCCGGGCAACATCGGCATGTTATTCGGCGAGTTCGGTATCTCGTTGGCTGCGGCGGTCGCTTTTTCGAGCCTGATCGCATTGACACTCGTACCGATGTTGACGTCCAAATTGTTCTGGGACAACCGATTGCATCGCGGCTGGGTCGCGCGCGCGCTCGACAACTTCTTCAGGTCACTGGCCAATGCTTACGAGCGCATTGTTCGTCGGGCCGTGCAACATCCGGTCCTGGTAATTGGCGCCGCACTCATTATTTTCGCCAGTAGTTTGACCCTGCTGAACAAGCTGCCGCACGAGTATATGCCCCGCGAGGACCGCGGCATGGTTATGATCAATCTCACGGCGCCGGATGGCTCGAGCCTGGACTATACGACCCGGTACATTCGGGCCGCCGAAGAAATCGTCATGCAGGATATCGAACGCGGCGATGCATTGCAGGCGCTCGGCCGCTCGGGCAGATGGGGCCAGGACAGCGTCAACACAGGGATGGTGTTCGCACCTTTGCAGGTCTGGTCGCAACGAGACCGTTCTGCCGACGAGATTGTGCGCGACTGGAATCGGCAGCTTGCCAATCTGCCCGGCGTTCAGGCTTTTGCCTTTTCGATGGGTAACTGGCGAATAGGACAGAGCGAAAGACCCCTGGCAGTGGTCCTCGGCGGATTCGACTACGACGAACTGGCCGAGTGGCGGGACATCGTCATTCGCGAAGCGCAGAAGAATCCCGGGCTATCCAATATCCAATCGGATTACCGCGAACGCAAACCCAAGATTGACGTGAAAGTCGATCGCAACCGCGCTGCTGATCTCGGCGTTTCGCTTTCCAACATTGGTCGTACGCTGGAGACTATTCTCGGTTCCCGCATCGTCACGACATTCATCGATGGCGGCGAAGAATACAACGTCATACTTCAGGGCAGTGAAGAAGGCCGGGAGACGCCCAGTGACCTGGAAAGCATCTACGTAAGGTCGGAAGCTTCGGCACGGTTGATCCCGCTGTCGAATCTGGTGCAACTCGTGGAAATTGCCGGCCCTGTCGACCTGCGGCGTTTTGATCAGATGCGATCGATCACGATAACCGCGACGCTGAATGAGGGGTATTCGCTCGGGGCAGCTTTAGCCGACCTCGAAGAGATCGTCAGGGAGTACCTGCCACCGTCTGTGCGCCTGAATTACGATGAGGAGTCGCGTGACTACAAGAACACGGGCAATACCATTTACCTGACATTCCTGCTCGCGCTGGTTATTGCCTATCTCGTTCTCGCGGCACAGTTCGAAAGTTTCCGGCACCCGCTGATCATCATGACGACAGTGCCATTGGCCATCACGGGCGCCCTGATCGGGCTTCTGATATTCGGAGCGTCGATCAATATCTTCAGCCAGATCGGTCTCATCATGCTGATTGGGCTTGCGGCGAAAAATGGCATCCTGATCGTCGAATTCGCGAACCAGCTCAGGGATCGTGGTACCGAGTTTCGTGAGGCCGTGATTCAATCGGCCAAGACACGACTGCGGCCAGTATTGATGACCAGCATGTGTACTGCTGGAGGATCTATACCCCTGATCCTTGCGTCAGGCGCCGGCGCCCTGTCCCGGCAGTCAATCGGTGCGGTCGTTTTCTTCGGCGTCACGATCTCGGTCTTCTTGACGCTGATCGTCGTACCGACTGTCTATACGTTGGTGGCCAGGAACACGCATTCACCGGAATATGTCGCCCAGCTGATCGAAAAACTCAAAGGCGAGGCTGGCGCGCAACAGTCCGGGGTATAAAAAAAGCCGGGCATCGCCCGGCTTTTTGCGTAAGCATGGCGGCAGAACCTAATCCGCAGCCGCCTCAGCTTCGACAGGCTCTTGCGCCTGCTCGGTCAGCATGACAATGGCCATTGGCGCCGCATCACCCGGACGCGGTCCGGTCTTCAGAATACGCAGGTAACCGCCGGGACGATCCTTGAAACGCGGGCCGAGGTCGGTGAACAGTTTGCCAACGACCTCCTTGTCGCGCAGGCGATCGAAAGCCAGCCGCCGGTTGGCGACGCTGTCTTCTTTGGCAAGCGTAATCAAAGGCTCCACGACGCGGCGCAGTTCCTTGGCTTTCGGAAGCGTCGTCTTGATCGTCTCGTGCTTCAGTATCGATGCCGCCATGTTGCGAAACATGGCCTTGCGATGAGAGCTGTTACGACCCAGTCGACGACCGGATTTCTTGTGACGCATTTGTCTTTCCTACTTGGTTATCAGGCACCGAGACCGAGTTCGTGGTCCGGGCGCAAGCTGGCCGGCGGCCAGTTCTCCAGCCGCATGCCGAGGCCGAGGCCGTGCCCCTCGAGGACTTCCTTGATCTCCGTCAGCGACTTCTTGCCGAGATTCGGCGTCCGCAGCAGCTCGACCTCGGTACGCTGCACGAGATCACCGATGTACATGATGTTCTCGGCCTTGAGACAGTTTGCCGAACGTACCGTCAGCTCCAGCTCGTCGACAGGACGCAGCAGGATCGGATCGACCTGGCTTTCGGCCTGTGTCTTGAGGCTGTCTTCCTGGCCCTGCAGGTCGACGAATACCGACAGCTGATCCTTGAGGATGCTGCCCGCGCGGCGGATCGCCTCTTCCGGATCGATCGTGCCGTTCGTCTCGATCTCGATCAGCAGCTTGTCGAGGTCAGTGCGCTGTTCGACGCGCGCCGCTTCGACGTTGTACGTCACGCGGCGGACCGGGCTGAACGAGGCATCGAGCTGCAGGCGGCCGATCGGGCCAGCCTGCTCCTCGAACACCGGACGCTGCGTCGCCGGACGGTAGCCGCGGCCGCGCTCGACCTTGAGGATCATGTTCAGCTCACCGACCTTGGTCAGGTTCGCGATGACCAGTTCCGGATTCATGATCTCGACGTCATGATCGAGCTGGATATCGGCACCCGTCACGGGACCAGGGCCCTTTTTCGAAATGCGCAGCTCGGCCGTGTCGCGCGAATGCATCCGCACGGCGACTTGCTTGAGGTTCAGGAGAATCTCGACGACGTCTTCCTGCACACCTTCAATACTCGTGTACTCGTGCAATACGCCCTCGATCTCCGCCTCGGTAATCGCAGCACCCGGCATCGACGAAAGCAAAATGCGGCGCAACGCATTGCCCAACGTGTGGCCGAAGCCACGTTCAAACGGTTCGATGACCACCTTGGCCAACAGATCGCTAACCGGCGTAACCTTGACAACGCGCGGTTTCAGAAACTCATGTACAGATTCCTGCATGGGAAAAATCCCTCCTGACTACTTGGAGTACAGCTCGACGACGAGGTTTTCATTGATATCGGGAAGAATGTCCTCCCGATCCGGCAATGACTTGAAAACACCTGCCATCTTCTTCGCGTCCACATCTACCCACTCGGGCAGCCCGACCTGGCCTGCAATTTCCATCGCATTCTGGATGCGAAGCTGCTTGCGGGCCTTCTCACGAATACCTACCGAATCGCCTGCCTTGACCTGCGCAGACGGGATATTCACAACTTTGCCGTTCACCTCGATGCTCTTGTGGCTAACGAGCTGCCGAGCTTCGGCGCGCGTAGCGGCGAAACCCATGCGATAAACGACGTTGTCCAGACGACCCTCGAGCAGGCGCAGCAGGTTCTCACCCGTCGAGCCTTTCAACTGTGCCGCTCTCTTGTAGTAGTTGCGGAACTGGCGTTCCAGAACCCCGTACATGCGACGGAGTTTTTGCTTCTCGCGAAGCTGCAGGCCGTAGTCCGACAGACGCGGACGACGTTGCGGAGCGCCGCCTGGCGGCACTTCGAGCTTGCACTTCGACTCGAGCGGCCGAACGCCACTCTTAAGAAACAGATCCGTGCCTTCGCGGCGGGACAGTTTGCACTTTGGTCCTAAATATCTTGCCATGTGTAGCCTCTATACGCGCCGCTTCTTGGGCGGGCGACAGCCGTTGTGAGGAATTGGTGTGACATCCTCAATATTTTGAATACGAAAACCCAGGGCATTCAGGGCACGCACCGCAGACTCGCGTCCCGGTCCCGGCCCACGCACACGCACGTCCAGGTTCTTCACACCGAAATCGAGTGCCGTACGGCCGGCCTTCTCCGAGGCAACCTGGGCAGCAAACGGCGTCGACTTGCGCGAACCGCGGAATCCGCAGCCGCCAGCCGTCGCCCACGACAGGGCATTACCCTGGCGATCCGTAATCGTGATGATCGTATTGTTGAAGGACGCATGAATATGGGCGATCGCGTCGACCACATGCTTCTTGACCTTCTTTTTCTTTGCTTCTGCCATATCTAAATTTGCTCGTTGTCGTTCAGTCCACTTTTGGTTCGATTAGAACCACGATGAGTGACTACCTCTTGATCGGCCTGCGCGGGCCCTTGCGGGTACGCGCATTGGTACGTGTGCGTTGACCGCGCAGCGGCAAACCACGGCGATGACGGATGCCGCGGTAGCAACCGAGATCCATCAGACGCTTGATGTTCATCGAGATTTCGCGGCGCAGGTCGCCCTCCACCTCGAACTGGTCAACCGCCGTACGCAACTTGGCGACCTCGGGCTCGGCCAGGTCTTTCACGGGCGTTGCCGGGTCAATTCCAGCTGCGGCGCAGATCTGTTTCGCGCGCGAGTCACCGATACCGTAGATCGATGTCAGCGCGATCACGATGTGCTTGTTCAGCGGTATGTTTATGCCTGCTATACGTGCCACTAATTCTTCCTCGAGTAAAAGTCGTGTTCTTTCAGACTACTCATCTAGCCCTGGCGCTGCTTGTGCCGGGCGTCCTTGCAGATAACCCGCACAACACCATTGCGACGAATGATCTTGCAGTTCCTGCAGATTTTCTTAACGGATGCTCTTACCTTCATGAGATAACCACTCCTGACGCTGACAGAATCAGCGCAACTGTCCACCCCTGCCATAGTTACGCAGGTTGGCTTTCTGCATCATGCCCTCGTACTGATGGCTCATCGCATGCGCCTGCATTTGCGACATGAAGTCCATCGTTACAACGACGAGAATAAGCAACGAGGTACCGCCGAAGCTGAACGGCATGGTCGGATAGAACATGCGCGCAAATTCAGGCAGCAGGCAGACACCGGCGATATAGATCGCCCCCCAGAATGTGAGGCGTGTCAGTACCTTGTCGATGTATTCGGCCGTGTGCGCACCGGGGCGAATACCCGGCACGAACGCGCCCGAACGCTTCAGATTGTCGGCCGTGTCCTTCGAGTTGAACATCAGCGCGGTGTAAAAGAAGCAGAAGAATATGATCAGCGCGGCGTACAAGAGCACATAGATAGGCTGGCCCGGTGACAGGTTTGCGCCAACCGTCTGCAACGCGCTTTGTACCGAGTTCGGATCAGCCGCCTGCCCGAAGAAGCTGGCGATCGTCGCCGGGAACATCAGGATGCTCGATGCGAAGATCGGCGGAATGACACCCGACATATTGATCTTGAACGGCAAGTGCGTGCTCTGCGCCTGGTACATCCGGCGCCCCTGCTGGCGGCGCGCATAGTTGACTGTTATGCGGCGTTGCGCGCGTTCCATGTAGACGACGAAGATGATTGCGGCGATACCGACAGCCAGCATGATGATGGCCACGGCCGGCGACATCTCACCGTTACGCACGAGCTGCGCCGTGCCGGCGATTGCGCCCGGTACGCCGGCAACGATACCTGCGAGAATGATCATCGAGATGCCGTTGCCAATGCCGCGTTCGGTAATCTGCTCGCCCAGCCACATCAGGAAGATCGTGCCCGTCACGAGCGTGATCATCGCGGTGATCAGGAACGCCGGGCCCGGATTGACGACGAGGCCGGCCTGGCTCTGCAGCCACGATGCGGCCGCGATCGACTGGAAGCTCGCGAGAGCAACCGTGCCATAGCGCGTGTACTTGATGATCTGCCGGCGGCCCTGCTCGCCCTCTTTCCTGAGTTGCTGAAGGCTCGGCACGATATGGCTGGCCATCTGCATGATGATCGAGGACGAGATGTACGGCATGATGCCCATCGCAAATATACCGAAGCGTGACAACGCGCCGCCCGAGAACAGGTTGACCATGCCGAGGAGGCCGCCCGCCTGTTGCTCGAAGAAATCTGCCAACGCGACAGGATCCACACCGGGCACCGGAATATAGGTGCCGATGCGGAAAACGATCAGCGCGCCGACGAGAAACAGAAATCGAGCCTTGAGCTCGCTCAGTTTCCCCGCAGCTTTCGCGATGTCCGCCGGATTTTGTTGGAGCTTTCGTGCCACTTAATCAGTCCTGAATACTTCCGCCAGCTTTTTCAATGACTTCACGCGCACCCTTGGTGACCGCAATGCCCTTGAGTTTCACTGCTTTGTCGAGTTCACCCGACTTGATGACCTTGACCTTGGTAACGAAAGCGGGCACGAGGTTCGCCGCCTTCAGTACGTCGATCGTGATCTCGTCGGCCTCGGGGATTGCAAGTTCATGCAGCCGCAATTCCGCCGAGTACTTGGCCATGCGCGAATTGAAGCCGACCTTCGGCAAGCGGCGCTGCAGCGGCATCTGGCCGCCTTCGAAGCCGACCTTGTGATAACCACCGGAACGCGAGTGCTGGCCCTTCTGGCCGCGGCCCGACGTCTTGCCCTGACCCGCAGCGTGGCCTCGCCCGAAGCGCTTACCAACCTTTTTTGCGCCCTTGGCGGGCGCCAAATCATTCAAACGCATATCAAGCTTCCTCTACCGCAAGCAGGTACGACACACGATTGATCATGCCGCGGTTTTCCGGTGTATCGGCAACCGTGACAGTCTGGTGCATCTTGCGAAGGCCAAGACCCGCAACGCAGGCCTTGTGACTTTTCAGTCGGCCATGCTTGCTCTTGACCAGCGTTACCTTCAGTTCTTTTGTCGTAGCCATCAGGCCAGGATCTCCTTGACTTTCTTGCCGCGCTTCGCCGCGATAGCCTGTGGAGAGTGGATCTCCGACAGCGCCTTGATTGTTGCGCGCACGACGTTAATCGGGTTGCGCGAACCGTAGCTCTTGGCGAGCACGTTGCGGACACCGGCACACTCGAATACGGCGCGCATCGCACCACCGGCGATGACGCCCGTACCTTCGGAAGCCGGCTGCATGTACACGTTGGTCGCACCATGACTCCCCTTCTTCGCATACTGCAGGGTGTCATTGTTGAGGTTGACCGTGATCATGTTCTTGCGTGCGGCCTGCATTGCCTTCTGGATCGCAATCGGTACTTCGCGGGCTTTGCCATAACCGAATCCGACCTGGCCATGGCCGTCACCAACGACGGTCAGTGCCGTGAAGCCGAACTGGCGACCACCCTTGACCACTTTCGCAACACGATTAACGGTAACGAGCTTCTCAATGAGGTCGTCGCCTGCCTGTGTCTGTTCGTTTCTTGCCATTGTTTGCTTACCGAACCTTTACTTAGAATTTGAGTCCCGCTTCACGAGCTGCGTCGGCAAGCGCCTTGACGCGGCCGTGGTAGCGGAAACCCGAACGATCGAACGCAACTATGTCGATACCTGCCGCCTTGGCCTTTTCGGCAATCCTTGCGCCGACGATCGAGGCCGCTTCGACATTGCCGCCAGTCTTCACGCCCTTGCGAACCTCCGGTTCGAGCGTCGATGCCGATGCGAGCACAGTGCCACCATCGGGACCGATGACCTGCGCGTAGATGTGGCGCGGCGTACGGTGAACCGTCAGCCGGTTCACTTCGAGTTCCGAAATCTTCGCGCGTGCCTTTCTGGCGCGGCGCAGACGATTTTGTTTCTTATCGAGCTTCATTGATTATCTCGCTAGCTATTTCTTCTTCGCTTCCTTGAGCTGTACCCGCTCATCGGAATAGCGAACGCCCTTGCCCTTGTAGGGCTCCGGCGGACGGAAACGGCGAATCTCCGCCGCTGCCTGACCAACCTTCTGCTTGTCCGAGCCACGCACGACAATTTCGGTCTGGCTCGGCGTCTCGACGCTGACGCCCTCGGGCATCTCGTAGATCACCGGGTGCGAAAAACCGAGTGACAGGTTTAACTTGCTGCCCTGCGCCTGTGCACGGTAGCCAACGCCGACAAGCTCGAGCTTGCGCTCGAAGCCCTCAGTCACGCCCTTGACCATGTTGGCAAGCAACGAACGCGTGGTCCCCGTTACGGCAGTCGCAAAACGCGACCCCGAACGCGGCGCCAGCTTCAGTGCGCCCTCTTCCACTGTCAGCTCAACTTCCGAGTTCAGCTCATGCGACAACGATCCTTTGCTGCCCTTGATGGTGACAACGTTGCCTTCCTGGCTGAACTCGACGCCTTGCGGCAACTCAACAGGTGCTTTTGCAATTCTCGACATAGTTCTGTCTCAACGAGTTGGGTCCGGCCGCATCACTGAACGATGCACAGAACCTCGCCTCCAATACCCTTTTCTCTCGCCTGCCGGTCCGACATGACACCAGCCGACGTCGATACAATCGCGACGCCGAGACCACCGAGTACTTTCGGCAGTTCTTCCTTGCCACGATAAACACGCAGTCCCGGACGGCTGGCGCGCTGAATTTTTTCGATGACAGGCACTCCGTCGAAGTACTTGAGTTCGACGTTCAGCGTCTTGTTGGCGCCCTCACCGTCACTCGAGTAATCGGTGATGTAGCCTTCTTCTTTCAAAACTTTCGCGACGGCTTCCTTCGCCTTCGACGCCGGCATCGAAACGCTCACCATGCGAGCCTTCTGGCCGTTGCGAATACGCGTCAGCATGTCTGCGATCGGATCGGTCATACTCATTTCAGCAATCCTCTACCAGCTGGCCTTGGTCAGACCCGGAATCTCGCCGTTCATAGCGGCCTCCCGAAGCTTGTTGCGGCCAAGGCCAAACTTCCGGTACACGCCATTTGGACGACCCGTGATGGCACAGCGGCTGCGCAGGCGCGTCGGGCTGCCGTCACGAGGCAGCTTGTTCAGCTTGTCTTGTGCCGCGCGGCGCTCATCGTCCGTGCTATTGACGTTGCGAATGATCGCTTTCAGCCTGGCGCGCTTCTCAGCATGACGTGCCACGAGCTTGGCGCGTTTCAGTTCGCGTTGAATCATTGACTTTTTGGCCATCTTTAATAGATCTCGTTGTCTGCTCAGTATGAATCTTGGTTCGGTTTACGTGGCGAATCACTTCTTGAAAGGAAAGTTGAACGCCTCAAGTAGCGCCCGGCCTTCCTGGGCATTACGAGCGGTCGTGGTAATCGTGATGTCCATGCCACGAATCGCATCGATCTCGTCGTAGTTGATCTCCGGAAAGATAATCTGCTCCGTCACACCCATGCTGTAGTTACCCGCCCTGTCGAATGACTTCGGGTTCAGACCACGGAAGTCACGAATACGAGGAATCGCGATGTTCACAAGGCGATCCAGGAACTCATACATGCGTTCGCGTCGCAGCGTAACCATACATCCGATCGGCATGCCGTCGCGGATCTTGAAAGCGGCAACTGATTTGCGTGCCCGGGTCGTGACGGGTTTCTGGCCGGCGATCTTTTCCATGTCATCACGCGCCTTCTCGAGCACTTTCTTGTCGGCCACGGCGCCACCAACGCCCATATTGAGCGTAATCTTCGTGATCTTCGGCACTTCCTGAGTATTCTTCAGACCAAGCTTCTTCTGGATCTCAGCAGCAAGCTCGTTCTTGTACTGTTCCTGTAAACGGGACATAGCTCTTAACTCTTAAATGTCTACAACGTCGCCCGTGCCTCTGAAGACACGTACCTTGCTGCCATCATCTTCCACACGGAAACCGATGCGCTCACCCTTCTTCGACTTCGGGTTGAATACCAGAACGTTCGAACTGTCGAGCGGCATCGCCTTGTCCAGAATGCCGCCTTCCTGGCCGATCTGCGGATTCGGTTTCGTGTGCTTCTTGGCAAGGTTGATTCCCTCAACCAGCACACGGCCATCGTCGAATACCTGCAGCACCGTGCCGCGACGGCCCTTGTCCTTGCCCGTGCGAACGATGACCTCGTCGCCTTTTCTGATCTTGTTCATTATCAAAGCACCTCGGGCGCCAGTGAAATGATCTTCATGAACTTGCTGGTGCGCAGCTCACGGGTCACCGGGCCGAAAATACGTGTTCCAATCGGCTCGAGGCGCGCATTCAGCAGCACAGCCGCGTTACCATCGAAGCGAATCAGAGAGCCGTCGTTGCGGCGAACGCCTTTGCGAGTGCGCACGACAACCGCGTTGTAGATCTCGCCCTTCTTGACCTTGCCACGCGGTATCGCGTCCTTGACGCTCACCTTGATGACGTCACCGACGCCCGCATAGCGGCGTCTCGAACCACCAAGTACCTTGATGCACTGCACGCGGCGAGCACCGGAGTTATCGGCTGCATCGAGAACTGTCTGCATCTGAATCATGACTGCATTCCTGGTTACTTACTGGCCGGCCGCACGTTCTACAACGTCGACCACAGCCCATGACTTACTCTTCGACACTGGCTTGCACTCGGCAATTGCCACGCGATCGCCGGCCTTGCATTCGTTATTGGCATCGTGCGCCAACACCTTGGTCGTACGACGGATGTACTTGCCGTACATCGGGTGCTTGATCAGGCGCTCGACCGCGACGGAGACGGTTTTATCCATCTTGTCGCTGACGACACGGCCAACGACCGTACGCTGTTTCTTTACTTGTTCTTCACTCATTCGCTTTCTTCCGCTGTACGCGCCATCTCGTTCAGCACGGTCTTGACGCGAGCAATATCCTTTCTGACCTTGCGATGCTGATGATGCTGATTGAGCTCACCGGTCGCCTTCTGCATCCGCAGGTTGAACTGCTCACGACGCAGCGCGAGGAGTTCGTCGTTCAGTTCCTGGACCGACATATCGCGAAGTTCCTTGGCTTCCATCACATCACCTGCCGTTCGACAAACGTAGTCGGGAAAGGAAGTTTCCTGGCAGCAAGGCGAAATGCCTCGCGCGCTACTTCCTCAGTTACCCCTTCCATCTCGTAGAGCACCCGGCCCGGCTGGATCTGGCACACCCAGTACTCGACGTTGCCCTTACCTTTACCCTGGCGTACTTCAAGCGGCTTCTTGGTGATCGGCTTGTCCGGGAATACACGGATCCAGATCTTTCCGCCACGCTTGATGTGGCGCGTCATCGCCCGACGAGCTGCCTCGATCTGACGAGCCGTCATGCGCCCGCGCCCTGTCGCCTTCAGGCCGTACCGGCCGAATGCAACCGTGCTGCCGCGCAATGCCAGGCCGCGGTTGCGGCCCTTCATCTGCTTGCGGAATTTCGTACGTTTAGGCTGTAACATCTCTTATGCCTCAGCGGGTTCAGCCGCTACTGCTTCGGGCTTGTCAAACACTTCACCCTTGAAAATCCAGACCTTTACACCGATGACGCCATATGTCGTGTGCGCCTCGGCGACGCCGTAGTCGATATCGGCGCGCAGCGTGTGCAGCGGGACACGGCCCTCGCGGTACCACTCTGAACGCGCGATCTCGGCGCCGTTCAGTCGTCCACCGACCTTGACCTTGATGCCTTCGGCGCCGACGCGCATCGTGTTGGTTACGGCTCGCTTCATCGCGCGGCGGAACATCACGCGACGCTCGAGCTGCTGCGCAATACCTTCGGCAACGAGTTGCGCATCCAGCTCCGGCTTACGGACCTCGGAGATGTTGATTCGCACGTCCTGGATATTCATGCCGATCATCTGCGCTACTTCAGCACGCAGTTTTTCGATGTCCTCGCCCTTCTTGCCGATGACGATTCCCGGGCGTGCCGTGAAAATCGTGATGTTGCATTTCTTGGACGGACGCTCGATAGCGATCTTGCTGACCGACGCCTCCTTGAGCTTGTTCTTGATGAACACGCGGACCTCGTGGTCCGTGCGAACATACTCGGGAAACATTTTCGAATCCGCGTACCACTTCGACGTCCAGTCCTTGACGATGCCAAGGCGAATGCCTGTTGGATGTACTTTCTGACCCATATTCCTTACTCGTCTCCAACTTTTATGGTGATGTGGCTGTTACGCTTGATAATCCGCGCGCCACGACCCTTTGCACGAGCGCGATAGCGGCGGTACGTCGGGGCCTCATTCACCTCGATGGTCGAAACCTTCAGTTCATCGATATCGGCACCATGATTGTGCTCGGCGTTGGCAATGGCCGACTCGAGCACTTTCTTCACGATGCGCGCACTTTTCTTTGGCGTAAACGTCAAAGTACGCAGCGCATCATCCACCGTCTTGCCACGAATGGTGTCAGCCACCAGGCGACATTTCTGCGGTGAAATGCGTGCGTATCTTAATGTTGCTGCAACTTGCATAATTCGTTGTCCTTGTCGCGACCTTCGGCCGCTCCTACAGGGCTCCGTTATTTCGTCTTGCGGTCACCGGAGTGGCCGCGAAATGTGCGGGTCATCGCAAACTCACCAAGCTTGTGACCGACCATGTTTTCCGAAATCAGGACAGGTACGTGCTGGCGACCGTTATGAACGGCGATCGTCAGACCGACCATGTCGGGCAACACCATCGAACGACGCGACCAGGTCTTGATCGGACGGCGATCGTTGCTGGCCGCTGCTTCTGCAACCTTCTTCGCCAGATGTGTATCGACGAACGGGCCTTTTCTAACACTGCGTGGCATTTCTACTACCTTTCCTTATTTGCGCTTGCGACGACGCACGATCATGTTGTCGGTGCGCTTGTTCGAGCGCGTCTTCGCGCCCTTGGTCGGCGTGCCCCAGGGGCTGACCGGATGCCGGCCGCCCGACGTGCGGCCTTCGCCGCCACCATGGGGATGATCGACCGGGTTCATTGCGACGCCGCGAACGGTTGGGCGCACGCCCCGCCAGCGCGAAGCGCCGGCCTTGCCGAGCTTGCGCAGGTTGTGTTCCGAGTGGCCGACTTCACCGATCGTCGCGCGACAATCGACGTGAATCTTGCGCATCTCGCCCGAGCGCAGCCGCAGCGTTGCGTATGCGCCTTCCCGGGCAGCGAGCTGTGCGTAGCCACCTGCCGAACGTACGAGCTGGCCGCCCTTGCCGGGCTTCATTTCGACGTTGTGAATAACAGTGCCGACCGGAATCGCACGCAGCGGCAGGGAATTACCGGGCTTGATCGGCGCGTCCTCGCCGCTGATGATCCTGGCTCCCTCGCGGATGCCCTTCGGCGCCAGGATGTAGCGGCGATCACCATCCGTATACTTGATGAGCGCAATGTGCGCGCTGCGATTCGGGTCATACTCCAGGCGCTCGACGACGCCAGCGACGCCATCCTTGTTGCGCTTGAAGTCGATGATGCGATAGCGCTGCTTGTGACCACCACCGCGGTGACGAACCGTGATGCGGCCATTATTGTTGCGACCACCCTTCGAGGACTTCTTGTCGACGAGCGCGCCGTATGGCTTGCCCTTGTGCAGACCGTCTGTCTTGACCTCGACGACGAATCGGCGTCCGGCAGATGTCGGTTTTGCTTTATGAAGTGACATATCCCTTACTCCGTGCCGAGGAAGTCGATCTGACTGCCTTCAGCAAGCCTGACGTAGGCCTTTTTCCAATCCTTACGGCGCCCGCGCGTCATTCCGAAACGCTTGTTCTTGCCGCCGTAGTTAATAACCTGCACGCCGTCGACCTTGACGTCGAACAGCAGCTCGACAGCCTTCTTGATCTCGGCCTTGGTCGCATCGGTCCGAACCTTGAATACGACCTGGTTGTACAGCTCGGCCGACACTGCTCCCTTTTCGGTCAGCAACGGGCCCTGCAGCACGGTCATCAATCGTTCTTCGTGGGCAGCGGCAGTCATGACAGGCGCTCCTCGATAAGCTTCAGCGCCGGCAGCGTCACCAGCACCTTCTCGAAACGGATCAGCACGACCGGATCGATCGATGCCGCATCGCAAATGCCGACATTCGGCAGGTTGCGTGCCGCCAGGAAGAGCTTCTCGTCGAAGGCTTCGTTCAGGACCAACACGTTGTCCAGCTGGAGTTCCTTGAGCCTGGCCGCGAGCAACCGCGTCTTTGGCGCCTCGAGCTCGAGTTCTTTGATGACGACGAGCCTGTCCTGGCGGACCAGTTCGGAAAGAACCGACCGCAAGGCGGCACGGTACATCTTCTTGTTGACCTTCTGCTGGTAGTTGCGAGGCTTTGCAGCAAACGCACGACCGCCGCCGACCCAGATCGGGCTGCGAATCGTGCCAGCGCGAGCGCGTCCCGTACCTTTCTGGCGCCACGGTTTCGCACCGCCGCCACGAGCCGCCGAGCGATTCTTCTGCGCCTTCGTGCCCGCACGGCCGCCGGCGAGGTACGCCGTTACGACCTGGTGCACCAGGGCTTCGTTGAATTCTGCGCCGAATGCCGCTTCTGCGACATCCACGGAGCCAGTTCCGGCAAGCTTCAGTTTCATGCCTCAGCTCCTTTGTTCTTTGCTTTCACCGCCGGGCGAACAATGACCTTGCCGCCGCTGTGACCCGGGACGGCGCCCTTGATCAGCAGCAGGTTGCGCTCGGCGTCGACACGCACAACCTGGAGATTTTGCGATGTGCGACGGACATTACCCATGTGGCCGGACATCTTCTTGCCCTTGAATACGCGTCCCGGGGTCTGGTTCTGGCCGATCGAACCCGGCGCGCGATGGGCCAGCGAGTTGCCGTGCGTGGCGTCCTGCGTGCGGAAGTTGTGACGCTTGACCGTGCCGGCGAAGCCCTTACCGATCGACGTTCCTATAACGTCAACGATCTGGCCTTCCTCGAACACGTCTACCTTGAGCTCGCCACCCATCTCGTATTCGCCTTCGTCGGCATCATCGAGACGGAATTCGGTGATTAAGTCGCCGGCTTCAACCTTTGCGGCGGCAAAGTGGCCGGCTTGAGGCTTCGACACGCGAGACGGTTTCTTGCTGCCCGCAGTTACCTGCAGGGCACGATAGCCGTCGTTTTCAACGGTCTTCACCTGAGTGATTCGGTTTGGCTGTGCCTCGATCACGGTGACCGGGATCGAGATCCCGTCTTCCGTGAAGACACGTGTCATGCCGCACTTGCGGCCAACAATACCCGTTGTCATCTTCAAAACCTCGCACCGACTTCGATTGGCCGACGCCTAATACTCAATAATCTCTGGCACCGGCCCGACCACGATTGGCCTGGCCTGTCCGTTCGCGCTTCTTTCAGACACGCGAAAGGGCCAGCCATGGCCAAGGACCTCGTGTCCTCAGTGCTCTAGGGCTGACCCTGCGTCCGACCCGAGAATCCACTCGGTCCGGCAGTTCCGGGATTTGCCGTGTCGCCTTCGGTTTCCCGGCGACCTTATGCTTTTAAGCGCCACAAAGCCCAGCCTTGTGGCGCTATTTCTGGGTCTGGCCGACTCCCGGCCCGGCCAACTCCAGCGAGCCAGCAATTATACCTCCGAAAACCCCCTGATCAAGCGGTTTTCAGACGATTTTTGCTGTTTTTCAGGGCCCTAATTCAGCTTGATCTGCACGTCCACGCCGGCCGGCAATTCGAGCTTCATGAGCGCGTCGACGGTCTTGTCCGTCGGGTCCACGATATCCATCAGACGCTTGTGCGTCCGGATCTCGTACTGGTCCCTGGCGTCCTTGTTGACGTGCGGCGAAATCAGGACCGTATATCGCTCCTTCTTCAGCGGCAGCGGGATCGGGCCCTTGACAGTAGCGCCGGTCCGTTTGGCCGTATCGACAATCTCGCGAGCAGAATTGTCGATCAGCCTGTGATCGAACGCCTTGAGCCTGATTCGTATATTTTGGTTAGTAGCCATAGTGTTTACTCGATAATTTTGGCGACGACGCCGGCGCCGACGGTACGGCCACCCTCACGGATGGCGAACCGCAGGCCCTCGTCCATGGCGATCGGGGTGATCAGCTCGACGTGCATCTCGGTGTTGTCGCCGGGCATGCACATCTCGGTGCCCTCGGGGAGGGTGATCGTGCCGGTGACGTCGGTGGTCCGGAAGTAGAACTGCGGCCGGTAGTTGGTGAAGAACGGCGTGTGACGGCCGCCCTCCTCCTTCGTCAGGACGTAGACCTGGGCCTCGAACTCGGTGTGGGGGGTGATGCTGCCCGGCGCGGCCAGCACCTGGCCCCGCTGCACCTCGTCCTTGTCGACGCCACGCAGCAGGGCACCGATGTTGTCGCCGGCCTGCCCCTCGTCGAGGAGCTTGCGGAACATCTCGACCCCGGTGCAGGTGGTCTTGGGGGTGTCCTTGATGCCGACGATCTCGATCTCGTCGCCGGTGTGGATGATGCCCTGCTCCACCCGGCCGGTCACGACGGTGCCGCGGCCGGTGATCGAGAACACGTCCTCGATCGGCATGAGGAAGGGCTTGTCGAGGTCACGCTCGGGGGTGGGCACGTAGTCGTCGACCGAAGCCATGAGCTCGAGGACCTGCGCAGCCGCGTCGGCGTCGCCTTCGAGCGCCTTCAGCGCGGACACCTTGATGATCGGAATGTCGTCGCCGGGGAACTCGTACTCGTTGAGCAGCTCGCGCACCTCCAGCTCGACGAGCTCGAGCAGCTCCTCGTCGTCGACCATGTCGACCTTGTTGAGGAACACGACGATCTTCGGCACGCCGACCTGGCGGGCGAGCAGCACGTGCTCACGGGTCTGGGGCATCGGGCCGTCGGCGGCCGACACCACCAGGATCGCNNCATGTTCTTGATGTAGTCGGCGTGACCCGGGCATGTCGACGTGGGCGTAGTGCCGGTTCTCCGTCTCGTACTCCACGTGCGACACGTTGATGGTGATACCGCGCTCACGCTCTTCCGGCGCGTTGTCGATGTCGGCGAAGTCGGTGAACGCCGAGCCCTCGACGTTCTCCGACAGCACCTTCGTGATCGCCGCGGTGAGGGTGGTCTTGCCGTGGTCGATGTGGCCGATCGTGCCGACGTTGACGTGGGGCTTGGTCCGCTCGAACTTCTCCTTGGCCATGACGTTGTTCCTTGTTGGTTTCTAGTGGGACGGAGTGTAGGAGACGATCATTCGCCGCGGACGCGGGCGACGATCTCTTCCTGGACGGATGCAGGCGTGGGCTGGTACGAATCGAATTGCATCGTGTACGTGGCCCGCCCCTGCGTGCGCGAACGCAGATCGGTACTGTATCCGAACATCTCGGAGAGCGGCACCAGTGCGTTCACGACCTGGTTGTTGCCACGCTGCTCGGTGCCCTGCACCTGCCCGCGGCGGGAGTTGATGTCGCCGACCACGTCGCCGAGGTAATCGTCGGGGGTGACGACCTCGACGGCCATGACCGGCTCGAGAAGGGTCGGCTTCGCCTGCCTCGCGACCTCGCGGAACCAGGCGTTGCCGGCGATCTTGAAGGCCATCTCCGACGAGTCGACGTCGTGGGTCTTGCCGTCGGTGAGGGTGACCTTGATGTCGACGGTCGGGAAGCCGGCGAGCACACCGTTGCTCATGGCCTCCTTGATGCCGTCGTCGACCGGCTTGATGAACTCCTTCGGGATCGCCCCGCCGGAGATCCGGCTCTCGAAGTCGTAGTGGTTGCCCGGGTTGGGTTCCATGGTCGCCTCGATGACGGCGAACTGGCCGGAACCACCGGTCTGCTTCTTGTGCGTGTAGGTGTAGTCGGGCACGGCCTTGGTGATGGTCTCGCGGTAGGCCACCTGCGGCTTGCCGACGTTGGCCTCGACCTTGAACTC
>JABAOE010005298.1_pt2 | contig 59867 bp, 63 predicted proteins | sample 7062141 | NCBI WGS metagenome assembly JABAOE01 (sample SAMN14538627, study PRJNA623070) | marine sediment metagenome | biome: marine biome [ENVO:00000428]; feature: marine pelagic biome [ENVO:01000023]; material: deep marine sediment [ENVO:00002113] | place: India: Gulf of Khambhat ... | reverse complement strand
GTATGTCGTTCGATGGATTATCCCTCACCAGGCCTTCATTATGACAATACCGGAAAAAGGATCTTATCGCTGACTTGCCCCCCAAAAACTAGACCATTTTAAAAGTTAGTCCTCCTGCGGTATAGGGGAGCGAAAGGAGGACGGAATGAAGGGGAAGCGATTCAGCGAGGAGCAGATTATAGGGGTGTTGAAGGAAGCACAGGCCGGGGTAAAGACCGCCGATCTGTGCCGTCGGCATGGGATTACCGAGCAGACTTTCTACCGCTGGAAATCGAAGTATGGAGGGGTAGAGGTGAGCGAGATGAGGCGGCTGAGGCAGCTGGAGGATGAGAACCGCAAGCTCAAGCATCTGGTAGCGGAGTTGACGCTGGATAACCGAGCTTTGAAGGAGGTGCTGGGAAAAAAGTTCTAACGCCTGCGGCTCGGCGGGAGGCGGTGGATCTGGTAGTGGAGCGGTTTGGTTTTAGCGAGAGGCACGGTTGCAGGCTGATTGGATTGGGTCGATCGAGCTATCGGTATGAGGCGCAGGGACAAGATGCAGTTGAGCTTCGCGAGAGGCTTAAAGCTTTGTCAGAGCAGAGGAAGCGGTTTGGGTATCGCAGGCTCTACGTGATGCTAAGGCGGGAAGGTTTCAGGATCAACCACAAGCGGGTCTACCGATTGTATCGGCAGGAGGGGCTGTCGTTGAGGCTGCGCAGGAGGAAGAAACGGGCAAGCGGGTTGAGGTTAGCGTTACCGGCCCCTGACGGACCCAATCAGAGGTGGTCGATGGATTTCATGAGTGACTTTACAGCTGGGAGGAGACGGTTGAAGATCCTCAATGTGGTAGACGATTACACCCGCTACTGCGTGGCCATTGAAGTAGACACCTCCATCCCTGGGGCCAGGGTGGTGCAGGTGCTGGAGCAGCTGGCTGAGAGCTACGGATTGCCACAGGTTATCGTGACCGACAACGGTCCTGAGTTTACAAGCAGGGCCCTGGACAACTGGGCTTACCAGCGTGGAGTAAAATTGGACTATATCCGGCCGGGTAAGCCTGTGGAGAATGCTTTTATCGAGAGCTTCAACGGGAAGCTTCGTGACGAATGTCTAAACGAGCACTGGTTTTTGGATCTCAAGGATGCAAGGGACAAACTGGAGAGCTGGAGGTTGGACTACAACACCTTCCGACCCCACAGCTCTTTAGGAGACCTGACACCAGAGGAGTTTATCGACAAATACCATCGCGGTCCCACTAGTCCGCAGCAACTAACACCTGAACTGGTCCAGTGAATGGGGGCAGGTCACCGTATGTAATGCAATTATGCCAGATGGTTCAAAAGGAGAGTGCTAATTAACATTACAGATAAAAAAGATAAATATTTATTTACAAATTTATACATAATCTAAATAGGAGTTTTCATGAAAAAGACAATAATAGGTATATCAGTATTAACAAGCTTAGTTTCTATTAGTATGGCTGACACCATCACTTATAAGCAAGAAACTAATAAACCAATAACTACTGATAAGATATTCAAGCAGTCTAAAGATAATAAAGTTAATGGTGAAATTCCCCCAGGTAAAATAGGAGGAGAAAGACAGGTTCTATTAAACCAGGAAGTTAATGGTAAGTTATATTTTGTTGGTAAAGTTATTAGAAAAGCAGGTTACAGAACGCAAGTTCATTACCATAAACATACTGTAACAAGCTGTGTTTTAAAGGGACAAACTACTATTATGTTAGAAGGTTACCCAAATAGAACATTCAAGGCTGGACAGTGTTACGTTATGCCTGCAAATATTAAAGGAGCAAACGTAAATACAGGTAAAACAACACTACAATTATTAGATATAATAAATGTTCCTGTTGGAGCTCCTTTTATGAATACTTTAGAGAATGAGAAAGGAGAAGCATTAAATAAAGAAACAAATGATAAGCATTTATAAATGAAAATGTTTATCAGGGTTTACCGAGGCGGATATCTTTTATCTGATCTTGGTTCTCGCTGACCTTCTTGCTAGTAAGTAAATTTCTCCCTTAGTCCATCACTGGATACCTTTTATAAGGTGTCCCCTGTGTCAGGATGGCCCAGGCGGTGCGCACGGTTTATACGTCCTATACGCTCGCGCTCGCGCTCTTTCAATACGCCATCCGAGCAAGCCCCTCGAAAGGCCGATTCCACTATCAATGCCCGAACGTTGTCGTCCAGTTGTGCCTGCTCTTTGCAGTATTGGAAATATAAGTGGGCTTATGGGGTCTGGCCTGCATATCTGTCTCACGCTTCGCAACCGCCACTCGCCGCCAGCGCCGCACAAAGCTGAGCTCAGGAAATTATTTAGACAAATATTCAGGCCAGATCCCGTTGTTCCGCTTCTGTTCCGTCGGATCGACTCTACGGCATCAGTGGCCCTGCGGTCACGCGAGCTTCTCTCCGTGTACGACCTGCAAGCGCATCGCCGCTACGAGGCCGATGAACGCCATCGCTATCAAATAGTAGGCGGGCGCGGCGATGTCGCCTGTCGCTGAGATCAGCCACGTGCAAACGAGCGGCGACGTGCCGCCGAAGACGGCGAGCGATACGTTGTAGCCGATCGCGACGCCGCTGAACCGCGTCTTGGTCGGGAACATCTCGACCATCGCCGCCGGCATCGGCCCCTCAATGCCCGACATCACGAGCGCGAATACGAGCTGGCACGCGAGCGCCCCCTGAATGGCGCTGTGATCGGTGATGTAGAAGAGCGGGTAGGCGAGGACGACCATGGCCAAATGCGCCGCGACCAGTACCCGCTTGCGGCCGAGGCGATCCGACAGCGCGCCGACGAACGGAATGAGCGCCGACAGCGCCACCATCGAGATCGTATTGACGAGCAGTGAATGGGCGATCGGTGGGTCGACGATCGTATTGAGGTAGGTCGGCCACCACACGAACAGCATGTAGAAGCCACCGCCCAGGCACATGACCATGGAGCCGACGTGGATGATCTGCGCCGGATGTTGTCGCAGCGCCTCGATCACCGGACTTTGCGACACCTTGCCGGCGCTCTCGATCTTCTCGAAGTCAGGGGACTCCGCCATACCTTTGCGCATCCACAAGCCGAAGACGCCGATCAGGATGCCGACGAGAAACGGCAGGCGCCATCCCCAGGCGCTCATCGTGGCCGCATCGAGCGTGTTCGTCATGACGGTGGCCACTAGCGAGCCGAGAAGTACGCCAGCGATGGCCGAGCACATCGTCCAGGATCCGTAGTATCCACGCCGTTCCCGCGGCGCGGTCTCGGTGACAAAGGAAATCGAGCCGATCAGCTCACCGCCGACGGAGACCCCCTGAATGAGACGCAGGGCGACGAGGCCGACGGAAGCCCAGATGCCAATACTGGCGTAGGTGGGCAGCAGACCGACAAGCGTCGTCGGGATCGCCATCATCAGAACGGAGATCTGCAGCGCGCGCTTGCGGCCGAGGCGATCGCCTATATGCCCGAAGATCATGCCGCCGATCGGGCGCATCATGTAGCCTGCGGCAAAGACGCCAAAGGCGCTGATCAGCGCCGCCAGACTGTCCTCAGTGGGAAAGAACTGGGCGCCGATGATCGGCGCGAAATAGCCGTAAACGGCGAAGTCGTACCACTCGAGGATGTTGCCGACGACGCCGCCGATCGTGTTGCGCTTCGGATTAATGGACGGCTCGTTGCTCTGGGCGCTCATGCTCTTGCCTCTTGTTGTCTACCTGCCGAATGTCGCGGAGCGGAGGAGTCTAGATTCTTTCCCCGTATTATCTTGGAATTTTTCCAACGAAACAAGCGACACATCGCTCTTCAATCCCTCGGAGAAGACCATAACTCCACACGCCAGAACGAACCCGAGCTCCCGCCAAAAAAGCGGGCCGCCCTCAGGAAAAGTTGGGCCCAGCTCATCAGAAGGGTCTATCTCACCGACCCTTTGAAATGCGAGTGTGGGGGCACCCTCCGCGTCATCTCCTTCATCCTTGAACAAAACGCCATTCGAAAAATCTTGGGGCATTTGAAGAAAACAAACACCCACTCACGCGCTCCTCCAAACCCGTAGCTTCGTTTTCTTCCACGTTCGTCTCCTCTTGCGCCGTTGCTTTGCCAAGGGACGCCATACCTCTGTCTGCCACCATCAATTCCCCCGAACCTCATCTCCGCCTCTGGCTCCCAGCCTCCGCTAAGCACCACCTAGGTGGAACCCATGGAGCTCGGCTCGCTCAAACTCGTGTTATTGGCGGGGCAGGCGGCCGGACCAGCTGTGAAATTTACTATCCTTTCGTCACCGATTCATGCGGGCCTCGATCGCTCGATGTAGTCGAGGAGCTCCCGACCGAAGTCCGATGCGACCTGAACGTCATCAGCCCGCACGTCCACGTTGTTCAGGTACTGAAGTCGGAGAACGTCTTCCTCCCGCCGCATGTTCGGAAAGATACCGCCGAAGAAAAAGCCCATCTCGTCGAGCTCGCCACCCAGCTGGCTTGTGGCGGGATTAGCGAGGGGAAGGTCCACATAGATGCACTCCAGTTGATGAAAGCGGAGGCTCTCGAGCCGCTCTCTGATGCAGTCACGGAAATCGGCCCCAAACGCTTCGACGATTACGATCGCCTGATTGTGATCGCGTCGAACGTGCACGTCTACTCGCGTGGACGCTTCGAGCTCCGGAGACACCGGATCCGCTAGCTCGCCATGGAGGCCACCGGCCTCGAGGATCCGTCCGATCATCGGACGATGGCCGTCCGGCGCGTAAACGGGGCGGCGCGGTCCGTCATTGGTCTTGAGGTAAAAAAGCGTGACGGATTGGCGCCGATCCGATGGGCCGTCGCGGATCGCTTTGTAGTCCACGCTCCTCGGTATGTAGCCGAGGAGGAGCCCCGTCTCGTGGGCACCGAGGCTCAAATTGGCCCTCTGGCTATAGGGGTGCACCGCGGTGGCTTCACTATAAAGTCCGTACACCCCCGCTTTCGTCGCCCAATCCGCCGCGAATCGCTTCAGGCTCGTGAAAAGGTGATGCCCGCGGTACCGGGAGTCGACGACCGCATGCCCGGCCTCACCGACGGGGGAGCCGGGCTCTTTGAACGTCAGGCCCAGGTGGCCCACGATCTCTCCGTCCGGTGCGACTCCCACGCACGAGCGGAGAACTCCCCGGTGAATCTTGTCGGCGATGGCGTTGGGTTGATACACCCAGTCGGCGTCGTACGAGTATCCGTAGGAGCGGTAGACACACCGTGAAAGCTCGGTCGCTTCGTCCGGCTCGAGAAACCGGAAGTCGATCGGAGCATTCGGTTCGACTTGAGGTGCCGCAACCTGTTCCTCGTGCTCCTGGATCGAGAGCTTCTTGCGCACGTCGGCGGCGGAAAAACGCTTGAAGATCTCCGTCCGATTGCCGTAGCGTCCGAGACTCAAGAGACGCAGTCCATCGGCGAAGCCCGAGCGCAACAGGTTGGCGAGAACGGTGCCTTCTCTTGCCTGGAAGCTCTGGAAATCTCTCGGGAGCCCCTGGTCGTCGACCTGAACCAGTAGCTCCCCGGGCCGGTCCACGAGCCGGATACAGAAGTTCATCTCTTCCGCCTCGACGAAGGCTTGTTTTGCCACGTCACGGACGAGGGCCTCGGTTGCGGCCTGCAGATCCTCCGATTCCCTCTCGGATAGACCGAGGCCCACGGCGAACTCTCGGACCGACCGAGCGGCCGCGGGGAGGAGGTCGAGCCCGCGGATCTCGAAGCGCGCGACCTCTGCTCCACGCGTCCACTCGGTGCTGCTCGGATTAGGCTTCTCGTCACTCAAAACGTGGCCTTCCACACCCGAGCCTTTTTGCTTTCTTGTTCCTGTGGCTTTTCTGGCCCCTCGCTTCAGCTGAGGACGATGTGATTGACATCATAATGATCAGGAACAGCAAAAATAAATCGCGGAGCCTAACGTCTTCAGACGGACTATGGGATGATGACCTGCCTCAGCACGCCACCAAAATTCTCATCATCGGTGCCCACGAAAATATCCTTCTCGTCGTTCACATCTCGCACCGCTATGCTCTCTATCTTCAGTCCGTCCATCACGGCAATTTCCGTGAACTCCGAATCCAGGCTGAGTCCATTCTCGTCAACCGTGCCGATGCGGTACAGGATGCTGCGCCACGGACCGTTATCGGGGTTCGGCGAGATCCCCTCGGGATCGAGGGTCGCTGCGATATACATCTGACCGTCGGCGTCGATGTCCATCGCGACGATGGGCCGGTTGAAGAGCGGCTCTCCTTCGTCATCGACTAAATCGGCCGGTAGCTCGAAGAAGACGGAGGCCGAGATGGGTCCGATCGTAAACGGGTCGAGACCGAGAGGCGCCCAATAGATATGAGTGTATTGTTCGCCTTGGTTGCGCTCCGCCCAGAAAAAAAGACGGCCTTCGCCGGACGTCGACGTCGCGGTGGCTTCGATGTTGAAAGCGTCGGTAAAGTCGCTCCAACTCGTTACGTCGACAATCCGAGCTCGATTCCTCCGAACTTCGGCTAGAAAAATACGTTGAAAATCACTCGCGTCGTCCGCGCTTTCCGCCAGCAACACATACGGTGTACCCGGAATTCCGGCTGCGCTCTCGAAATCGCTACTTGGCCCACCGGGATAACGCACACGAATTGGACGAAACCCGAGACCGTCGAGCGATTCCGGCAATGTCAGTACGCTCAGGCGATTCAAATGCGGTTCGTCAGGATTCTTTGCGTCAGACACCGCCAGAAACGTATCGCCATCCAACCATACGAGTCCACTCAGATCTAACAGTCGCCTTCCGCTATTCAGTGATTGAGCGGCGACGACGCTCTCGCCAAGGACAACGAGAAACGACGATGCCAGTACCCCAAGATAAACGACTCTTCGGAAACTAGAGAGATTCATAAAACCACCTTTCAATCTGTAATCCTTGCGTGTGCAAAGTTACGAACCATGACTTCTCCTACCCTTGCGCAGGACGGAGGCGAAACCTATCACTCGTCGTGGTTCTCGAACAAAAACGCCGCCTCTTCGTTCTCGTTCAAAAGGTGCGCGGGTCGAACACGACGCGGAGTCGCTTGACTCCACCGACAAATGATAGGAATTCCCTTTTGGGGTTCGGCGACCGAGACCCTAAAAATGCTGCCCGTAAGCGCGCGCCAGCCCCGGTTTGGGAGTCGTAAGCGGCTAGCAGGGAAAGCCGGCTCGCCAAGGAGCCCCATTTCAGCCCAGAGGCTATCCGACTAAGGGGCATTATGTCAACCGGAGGCTGGCATTCAGACGGACCTCGACATTTCCCCGCCCTTAAGGTGATGAGGTTTTAAATCAACTGGCTATAGGAAGGGTCAAAGGTGAGCTCCCTTTTTGGAGGCTCTGCATGCGGCGGGGCCTGGGACTCTTCCCAGAGACCCAGGTGTTGAAGAACTTTTTTAATGACCGCACCCTGGTCGATGAAGCTGATAATTCTCATTCGCCGGAGCATTTGGGGCAGAGCAGAGGAGCTGATGCAGATGTATCGCTTGTAGCGGTCGCGTTTAGGGCAGAACGCCTCGGCATTTTTACCTGCGGTAAGTTTTGATAGATTGTTCTTTGAAGCAGCCCCGAAGGGTTGGTCTTTTTCCGGCGCGTCAATGCCTGCAAAGCGTATCTTGTACTGCACGTTTGATGCATCAAGTATCGTAAGCGTATCCCCGTCGGCAATCCTGATAACCCGACCGTTGATCGTTTCTGCAGGCAGGACAGAGGCAAAGCAGAACAGGAAAAAGAGCGCTATTGTTTTCATCTGGAAAGATGCTGTTACCTAATCCGGCAAGTGTAACGTAGCAATCTATAACGCGAGCACAAGGAATCGAATCACATGAGTGACAACATCGAGCGGTTTGCCAGATACTTGAAGTCATCCGATGCGCTGATCGAACAAGCATCGAAAGAAGAGATCGCCGACACTGCCCGTGTGCTGGCATTCCATCTCGGCCACTACCGGACTCGCTACGGGGATATACCAACTACTGAGTCATTGCACCTGCTGACCATCGATAAGATCACCGACGAGATGGCAGTCACACTGGTCAGTGGTCTCGAAGCGTTGATTGAAGTGTTAAAGGCGATGGGGTCGCCAGTGCTCGATTTCACTTTAGGGCCCCACGCGATTTCAACGAAGGGGACCACTGAAGTCAGCGGAGCGAAGCGACGAAGCGACTTTGCCTATTTACACTAAGCCTGCCTGGTTTTTCAAACCTGATTTGTTCTCTGCGAGTTTTTCTCGATACGACTTTTCTCCTTTCAATGTGATTTTCTGACACGGATGGATGAGCCGATCCACGATGGCTTCGGCAATTACCGGATCCTCAAACAGTTTCAGCCACCCCCGGGGTTCGACCTGGGAGGTGACGATCACGGGAGCCTTGCGGTAGCGCTCCTCGAGGATATCCATTAGGGAGGTGGCCTCTTCATGGGTATAGTTTCTAAGGCCCAAGTCATCGAGGATGAGGGCTTTGGCCTTGGTAAGGCTTCGCACGTAGTTGAGGTAGCGCCCTGCAGCCTTAGCGGCTTGGATCTCCTCGAACAGAAAGTTCATGGGGACAAAGACCGTGGAGTGGCCTTCCTGACATAGCCTTTTTCCCAGAGCGACGGCGAGATGAGTTTTTCCCAAGCCGGTTTTTCCTAGAACCAAAAGATTCTCCAGGTTATGCACAAAGCTGAGTTCCGAGAGTTCCTTGATCTTGGCTTTGGGCAGATCCTTGTGGAAGGTGAAGTCCCAGTCTTCCAAATCGGCCCGGAACCGAAAGTGGGCTTTGGTCACCAGCGCCTTGGCAGTGCGGTCTTTACGCGATAACCATTCGTCTTCGAGCAGCAGGCGTAAGAACTCCAGGGGATGGAGTTGCTGGGAGAAGGCCTCCTGGGCCCTTCGCTCACAGGCTTCATGGATACCAAACAGGCGCATTTGATGGGAGAGGTTTCTGACTTGATCAAGCATCATGGCGGCGAAACCTCCTGCCCGCAGCCAGGCAGGCGGGCCTGGTAGAAGGGCTGTTTTGGGGGGTAGCCAAGGTAGGGGCCGAAGTGAGATCGTCGTTTGTAGGGCAAATACGGCGGCCGTTTTTCTGTGCTTGCAGCTCGACGGTGTAAAAAATGGTGCTGGGGCTGGATTTGAAGCTCGTACTCATAGCAGTTCCTCCTCTACCGATGACAGCTCGGGATCTGAGCCCGACTCGGCAGCTTGTTGATGTAAATGGATGCAATCGACTTTTCTGTGTGGGGCCAAAACAGTGGGTCTTTGGCCGTGGGCAACAAAGTAAAGCGCACAGTCTTTGATGTAGGCGAGTCTTGTTTTGTTGAAGGTCAAGGCCCGCTGGCAGGCATGGTCCAAAGCCTCGGGGGTAATCGGATAACGCTTGGCCAACCGTAAGATCCCCTGGACCCGTCTTAGATGGCGCAGCGGATGGTGGCCGGAGAGAAGATCACTGACTAACCTCTCAACATGGGGGCCGAGCTTTTTAGCCTGCGCTAAAGCGTGGTGGACCTCGAAGCGTGCCACAGCAAGTTTATGCTCGGGATAATGGAACTCGTAGGTGGAGAACTTGCCGATCCCCATAAGTCTTGTGTGAGCGGTCAGGGGCTGGCTGTCCTGGTTAAAGACTTCCACCATCTTTTCGCTGAGCCTGACCCGGACCTTCTGGCCAACATAGACAAAGGGGACCGAGTAGAAGTTCTTATCCACCTGAATATGGCAGTCGGGATGGACTTTGGCTCCCCGCCACTCGCTCAGCTCGAAAGCCGAGGGCGGCAGGGCCTTTAACTGCTTTTTCTCTTGCTCGAAGCGCTGGTGGCGGTTGACCCCGTAGTCTTTCATCAGCTGGTGGTTCAACCGGTGAAGATAGTCCCGGAGGGCTCCATTGAGCTCTTGGAGAGAGTAAAACAGACGGTTACGCACCTCCTGGAAAAACCCTCTTTGGACCACTCCAACGGCTGATTCCCCTGAGCCTTTATCCCGGGCCTTGTAGGGCCTGGCCGGCAGTACCGCAAAGCCCATGTGATTGGCGAAGTCACAGTAAGTGGGATTGACATCGGGGTCGTACAGATCGGCCTTGTGCACTCCGCTCTTGAGATTATCCACCACCACGTAGGGGGTGATGCCCCCAAAGTAGGCAAACATACGTTGCTGCACTCCGATAAAGGTGGAAAGTTTCTGATCCATAACGAATTCCCCGAAGGTGTACGAGCTAAATGGCAACACTCCCATGAAAAACTGAGTCTGGGTGCTTTGACCCGTCACCGGATCGGTGATGAAAAGTCCGTCGCAGAAGTCGATCTGAGTTTTTTCTGCGGGCTTGTGATCAAGCCGGATGGTGACCTGGTCGGGTGAGGCTTGCGGACTAACCTTTAGCCGAAATTGACGCCAAAATTTTACATACCCTACCTCGGGGCCACCTCGCGCTGGATCTGCTTGACCGTGGTCCCTTTACCGTACACTTCCTGGCGCACGTACTCCCAGTCAACCGTCTGAACCCAACCGTCGCTTTCAGTGGACGGCTGTACGGTGGGTCCTAAGAACTTGCGCACGGTCTTGCGCGAAAGCTTCAGTACCCGGGCGATACTGCGAATGGAGTAGCCCTGTTCGAACAGGGTTTTGATTTGAGCTTGCATACGAACGCTGGTCCTTTCTTTGGCCATGAACTGGATCCTCCTCCAGTTGGCCAAGGTAGCATCGTTCGCCGCTTCGCTCAGAAAATGAAGGGGACCACCTGAAATTGGGTGGGTCCCTTCAGTGAAATCAGGTGGGTCCCTTCGTTGAAATTGGGTGGGTCCCTTCAGTGAAATCGGTCAACCTGGGTCTGGGGGAAGAGTCCCAGGCCCCGCCTGCACGAGATGCTGCGCTAAAAGAGTTGACCTTCGATCCGTCCTGCGGCCGGATGATTTAGAAGCCTCAAACCCCAATGGAAAGGCAGATGTCCAGCCCCATCTTCGGGTCGGTCTCGGGCCGCTCTCGAGTTGACATCATACGCAGTTATGTTATTTTTATTTTCAAGTTGGGGACAAAGGGCGGGCGGTACTCACTGCCGCTCGTTTTCTCTTCCGCTCTCTTAAGGTTATCCAAAGCGTGGCGGCAAGCGGTGGTCATTAGTCAATTCGAGTTTTGGCGGCTCACCGCACAAAAGCAAATTCTTATTATTCCTATCATTTGTTCCGTTGCGTAAGTGGGGAGGTTTTTGTTAGTTGATTTTGATTGTTTTGAGCCAGCATGCCCCAGTGAATTTAAAACCAGAGTGGTATGGCTATGAAAACAAGATACTTGTGTTATTTGGTGAAACCAGGAGTAGTCTTATTTCTGTTCCTGGCATCGTTTAGCGCCCTTGGCCCCCGGCACATTCTCAATGATCGTTTCGACTACAACGAATCCATCAGCCGAGCCGTCGTCGTCAGTGCATCTCGGGAATCGACAAGGAACAACGACAGCCAGATGCTGGGGTTACCAAACCAACCGACACAGTTAGCATCCTAACAATAGAGGTCAATGATCGATGAGCACATTTGCTGGAACCCTTACTGCAACCTTTGGCGAATTGAAACGGCGAGCGCGTGACCGCCTTGACTTGCACCAGCGTGAAAGACCCAACCGCGTCCTCATCGCCGCCGTGGGAATTCAGTTGGCGCTATTTGTTATTATGGCGGCGATCGTGCCCTTCGAGTCCCGGCTCGTGTCCGGCCAGAATCTCTGGTTCAAGCCAATCAAGTTTACCAATTCCATCACCGTGTACCTGCTTACCGTCGCTTGGCTTCTGGACTACCTCAAAATCTCAAGGTGGGGAAAGCAGATTATCAGTTGGGGCGTCTCGTTCTGCGTCACGGCCCAGATCGGCTGCATCGTTCTGCAAGCGGCCCGGGGCACCACATCCCATTTCAACAGGAGCACTCCGTTCGACACGGTGGTCTCGCTTTCCATGGACGTGTTGGACCCGCTTAACAGTGTCTTCGTCATCGCGCTGTTGGTGTTCGCCTTCCAGGCAAAATACGCGGTCTCGCGTCCGACCCAATGGGGGATTACCTCCGGGTTGCTGATCTTTCTGGGAGCGTCGGCCGTTGGTGGAGTGATGGTCTTTCTGGGGGCCCATTCCGTCGGCGCCGTTGGTGGTGATAGCGGCCCCGGTCTTCCGTTCATCAATTGGAAAACCACGGGCGGCGACCTGCGGCCCGCGCATTTCTTGGGTCTGCACGCGTTTCAGATTTTGCCGATCTTTGGATGGCTCATCAATCGGCATACTGGCTGGCCGATGCGGGTGAAACTGGCGGGCGTCACAGCCGCCGCCATAGGCCTCGCCGCGTTCATCACGTTCTTGTTTGTGCAAGCCATGAGTGGCACGCCCCTCATCAGGCTGTAAATCACGGAAAAAGAACAAACGCGGTGTCCGACGCTGTCGGCGTGCGGATTTTTCACTTGCCCCTCTCTCCTCCTAAAGTTTGGCGCGCCTTGCGAGACAAGGAGCAGGCCCCGGATATAAGGGGTCAAGTCTGCTCTTGACTCTTTAGTTCCACATTGATATTTCCTCCTACATGGCCCGACCCCTGCGGATCGAATACCCTGGTGCCTACTACCATGTCATGAACCGTGGCCTGGCACACACCAACATCTTTCTCAATAATCATGACCGCGAACGCTTCTTAGAACTGATTGGCGAGACTTGCCAATTATGGGGCATCGAAGTGTACGCCTACTGCCTAATGGGCAATCACTATCACCTGCTGGTGCAAACCTCCACAGTGGGTCTATCCCGAGCGATGCGTCATTTAAACGGAGTCTATACGCAAAGGTTCAATCGAGCCCACACAAGGGATGGGCCTTTGATGCGAGGCCGTTACCGTGCAATCCTGATTGACAGTGACGAATATCTGTTGGCGGTAGCGCGCTACATACACCACAACCCGGTGGAGGTGAAGAAAGTACGTAACATTGATCAGTATCGATGGAGCAGTCATTATGGGTATTTAAACAAGAGAAGGTGTCCAAAGTGGCTCCATACACAGACGATCTTGTCGCGGTTTGGAGGTGGCCGACAGGGTTTGATGGGATACCGTGAATTTATGCACTCCAAGATAGAGCGTGAGGTAAAAGAATTTTATGGCCATGCATACTACAGGCCGTTGTTGGGTAGTAAGGAGTTTGTGGAGAGGGTGATGGAAAAGATAGAAAGGAAGGGAAGGGTAGAGGAGGAGAAACCGGAGAGCCGTCGTGTGTTTGGTTTGGAGATGGGAGATATATTACGAGCGACAGCTAAATGTTATGGGGTTGAAATTGAGCAAATAGGGCTAAAGAAAAGGGGAGAAGGCAATGAGGCACGAGCGATGGCGATGTATCTGTGTCGGAAGTTGGGTGGGTATAAGTTGACGGAAATTGGTCGGGTAGTTGGGTTGGAGAAGTACTCATCAGTGAGCACAGCCTATTTGAGGATGCAGGAGCGGATTGCCAATGAAAGAAAGGTGAGTCATCGAGCCGAACAAATTGAACAACAATTACTAAAGTGTGAGGATCACAGAGATCCTTTCAATTTCGCCAGTCGTTGATCAGCCAGAAAATTACGGACTCGCTCTCTTTCACCTTTGGTATCGTACTGGGCTTCAACTTCCTCGTTAGACAGAGTTGCTTCGATCAGTTCGCAGCAGCGGTCCATCGGTGTATGCCCATTGAGGCTGGTGTGGGGCCGATGCCAATTATAAAAGAACTGCCATTCCTCAAGTCGATCCGGAAGCCAAGGGTCATCCACCTCCACGGTGGAATAAAACTCGACCCAATCGGTCTGTTGGGAGCGTTCCACTTTGCCGTTGAGATGGGGTGCTCGTGGGCGCGTTGGCCTGAACTTAATGCAGTAGCCCCGAAGGGCGTCTTGGAAGACTGTGGCGAGAAATTCTCCACCCCGGTCCGTTTGGACACGCTGAATGGGAAACGGAAACTCTTCTATCATTCGCGTCTCAAGAAAGTGAACCGAATTAGCCGCGGTACGTGCAGAATAGAGGCCAAGTACGCGCAGGCGCGTGCAATCATCGATAGCGGTGTATTGAAAACGGCCGGTTGCAACTTTCATTGTGTCCAGCTGAATGCGATCGCCGGGTAACGGCCGGCTGTACCGGTGCTTGGTTTCGGGCGGTCGCTTGCGTACGAGGGGTGCCCGCTTGTGGGAGTGAAGTACCTTCCAGATCGTTGCAGAAGACAAGCGAAGATCATAATGGCGTAGCAGTTCACCTCGGATCCGTTTCGGGCCAAGCTTACGCTCATCACGCAAAGCCAGAATTAACCTGATCTGCTCTGGAACCAATACACGTGGAGAGTGATGCGGTCTGCGGCTTAGACTTACTAACCCTGTATCTCCCTTGGCCTCAAACCGGCGCCACCATAGCCGTAACGTGGGGCGGCTAATTCCGCAACGCCGACACACCAATCCAGCATCCTTCGTTTCAGCATAGAGCTGCACCCACATTCGACGACGACGCATTTCACTATCGCGGCTATTCATGGGGCCCGATTATATATCAAATCATTGAAAGGATGTGTGCGATCCCGACATGTAAACCTTTAAATCCGTAAATTTCCATTCGATTTTAAATCCAGACTACGCTCAGCGGGGAAAACGCTAATTTGCCAGAGCACCGCAGTATAGAGTTTCGTATAAGGATCAACCTCCGAAACTGGCATGGAGTTCGCCATGGCTGAATTACTGCTTACAAACCTTAAACCGATCATGCTTTCGGTAATTATTCCTTTCTTGCTGATGGCGGTTTTTACTGTAATTAGAAAAAAGTGTGGGAATACTGTCACTGCATTGCCGGATTCTTTAATTTTCTTAAGTGTGGTAGATTTTTATTTCGTACTTGTACCTTGGCCGTGGATAACAATGGCTCATCCTTACGTCTGGGATATTTTCCATATTATAGCCTTCGTTTTAGGGTTACTTGCTGTTTTGGCTTTTCTATTCACGCTTACCGTCGAAAAGAAGCTAATCCGTTTCTGGATTAAAACTAGCTTTCCAAATGTGTCTTCTTTGATGCCGCCTGATATCAGTATGCAAAATTTCCCATACTTGGCGATCTGTGCATCTTGGTTTTTTATCGCCTCACTGGTAGCCGTAAACGTTTTGATATTCGCGCGGAGGTAATCAGCAATGGAATTATTATATTTGTCTGTTGTAGTTCTGTTATTGAATTTTATTATTAGCGTAGGACTTTTAATCGTATTTATTAATTTCGGTGTTTTTCCTCGCCCAGAAGATGGGCAATTTGCTGCAATGCTTTACTGGCGAAAGGATGTTCGTTTAGGTGGCTCAACGCGCACCGGTACCTAAGACTTAGAATCCACGGGTTCAGCGGGAAGGCTTGTGATGCGCAGATGAAATTGGACAATGCCCAAACACGCGCGCGCAATCCAGCGGGGCTATACAGGCCTAATTATGCCGGTATGGGTACCCTCACAACGGGTTCATTTTGCCTTTAGGATTCACCAAAAAATGACCAGAAAAAACGTGCCAGTTTTGTGCCAAACCTGGGTAGCAAACCATAGCACTCGGTGACACGAACCCAATTTGGAAACGCTGGAACTACGCACCCCTTATCACTTCTTATCACTCGGTAACCTGGACTTGGGGGCTTTCGGACGGGGGTTCGATTCCCCCCGCCCCACCAATTTTTTGCATCGCAAAATAGTAGAACATTGGACATTGGAACAATGGCTAACGCGAGGAATCAGATGCATTGTTCTACTGTTCGACTGTTACACGTCTTCACGAGGCCGCCGTTGCGGGCTTATCTTGATGGAATTTAACAAGGATAGAGATACCAGCGGGGTGTTACTGAGGTCCAGCGATTAATGGCTCTTACTCTTGTCAATTCCAAGGTGAGCTCACGCATGACTTACAGTGAGCTAGGATTGTGTGGAATAGCTTCTGTTTCATCATTGACAAATTCTCACCCCTGTACGGCTGCTGAATTGGAGGCTTAGAAGAGGCATGCTTTGGGCTCTGCGAATTGCTCATAATCCACGGCGCCTCCGAGCAACCGAAAAGTGGTGACGGTCACCGTTTTCGGGGGTCGAGACGGGATTTTTGAGGACTTTTCAGGACGACAGTTTGCATAGGAATTATGTGAATTTCTTGAACTTTTCTCGCTATTTCTTGGGCTTTGGCCTTTTTGCCGCTTTTTTAGGTGACCGGGTTCGAATCCAGGTGGGCCCACCAAATTTTTACGAAGTAAAAATTTAGAGCATTGGAGCATTTGAAATTGGAACAATTGAAAATGCGAGAAATGCGGTCCACTGCTCTCCTATTCTAATTTCCAATTCTGCCATTCGTTATTCTTTTACGAAGTAAAAATTTAGAGCAATTGAGCATTGGATATTGGAACAATGGACAATGCAAAGATGCGGTCAACTGATCCACTGCTCTATTCTCTTCTTTTCGTTTTACCTGCATTGTGGGAAAAACTGGGAACATGTGAGCATTTGATCTGCCGCGGGAGGAGAGAATGCGAGAAATGCGGTCCACTGATCAATTGTTTTATTGTCTCGAGCAGCTTCCCCATGCAGGGTAAAGTTGGTATCATTCGAGCAGTTGAAACAAGAGACGTACGCGTTACGGAGGAGCGCTGACGAAAGGGAGTAACCAGGGAACATATCACGCCGGCTGGGCGGCTTGCGGATGCCCGAGGCAACTCTTTATCGCTTTGAGTAGCTCCTTTTTCGTGAAGGGCTTCGTGATGTAGCAGCTTGCGCCCATGCTGTATCCCCGTCGAATATCTTCGTATTCTCCCAGGGCTGAGAGGAGAATAACGGGGATCCGCGCAGCGGTGGGGTTTTCTTTGATCAACTTGAGGGCCTCCAAGCCGTCCATGACCGGCATCATGACATCCATCAAAACAATGTCCGGTTCAGCGGATACGGCTAGCTCTACGGCTTCCTTGCCGTTGTTGGCGGGAATGATCTCAAATATATCCTTAAGTACGCCCTGGTACAGATTTAGCATGTCCAGTTCGTCTTCGACGATAAGAATCTTTTTTTTCATTTGCGCCCCGCCCGGCCTTAAGGGCTGCAAAACAGGTGCCATACGGTAAATGCACATTATTGGGCGAGTTCCTATCCGACCGATTGCGGGGACGTCACCCCAACGATGCAATTATTTGGTAAAGTGTCTTGGCTTGGAATTCATGGTGCCCCCCCCGCGGCCGTCTGCTCTCGCCATCCAAGTCCAAAAATGCTTGTGTGCCACGATGTGAGGTTATAAGATCAGCCCGATTCCTGGTACGAAGGGTATTGGTGATCCGTGGATGTCTGGACTCTTTTGATTGTTGGTCTTGCGCTGTGGTTCGGGTATCAGTGGGGAAAGCACCATGGCCGTGACAAGGACGATCAAGCCAGGGCGCTGTGGGAGGCCGCTCAAAGGGAAGAGGACCCGGAGAAAAAAACGAAGCTGCTTCTCGCGTGGTACGGAATTGTTGGCAGGGGTTCAGGAAAGGCAAGTTTGAGAGAACGAATCGCCGGAATCAGAAAGAAAGAACGACGGAGATAATACCCGATATCAGTCGACGCGTTGATCCAATAATTTTCTGATGCTGGATGATAACTGACTAGCAGTAAAGGGCTTGGTCAGATAATCGTTGCAGCCATTCTCCAGGGCTTTCTTTTTGTCCTTTCTCCGACCCAAAGCGGTAACGGCGATGACCGGAATGTTCTTTGTCCGCGGGTTCTCTCGGATGCGGCGAACGGCCTCGAGGCCATCCATTCCGGGCATCATGATGTCCATCATGATCAAATCTGGAAGTTGAGCCTCCGCCATCTCGACGGCGTCCTTGCCATTTTTGGCTAGGATCGTTTCAAAGCCCAGTCGGTGAACCTCCAATTCCAAGATATGGATCAGTCCCTCGACATCCTCGGCTATAAGGATTTTCTTTTTTATGGGGGGAGATAGGGTTTCTAGCGTCGATTCCACTACGAATCATTTCCATTCAAGAGTTTGGCGATGCTGGAATTGAGCTGTCCGGCCGTAAAGGGTTTGAACAGAAAGTCGTTGCAGCCGATCCGTGCACATTCCTCTTCAACGGTGTTGCTGAGTCCCGCAGTTATCGCAATGATGGGAATGGAGCGAGTCTTGGGTACCTGGCGAATCACACGTATGGCCTCGAATCCGTTCATGCCGTTTAGCATGAGATCCATGATGATCAGGTCAGGAACCTCCGTCACTGCGAGGTCCACGGCATCCTCTCCACTGGTAGCGGAAAGGGTTTCGTAAGAATCCGTAAGGGACATCTGCAGGACCTTGCTCAGATCCGCGTTGTCATCAACAATGAGAATCTTCTTTTTCACCCCGACCTCTAGTCAAATTCGCAGCAAAAGAAATACCAGGCTGCAAGTAGCTGATATTGCACATGGTTTTGAATCCATGGCCGTGAATACGTGCCAAAATAAGCAATTAATTGGCAATTTTGTGCTGCGTTATTGCCGTTTGTCCCGCATCCGTATCATGGGCTATGCCCGAGTAGAGATGTCGCAGGGGCGGGGCAGATTGGCTGTCAATTCTTGCCGATCAATTTTTCAATGTTGGCCGAGAGTTGTGCCGGGGTGAAAGGCTTTGCAATATAGCCGTCGCAGCCGTTTTGAAGGCACTCTTCACGGTCCTTCATCGTTATCCGGGCCGTGGCGGCAATAATGGGGATGGATTGGGTCTTGGGGTTCCGCCGGATCAAACGTGTCGCTTCGAGCCCGTCCATCTCAGGCAGCATGATGTCCATGAGGATAAGATCCGGGAGATGCAGGGAGGCCATTTCTACCGCTTCCTTCCCATTAGTCGCCAGCAAGGTTTCGTAACCCATGTTGGCGACCTGTCTTCGCAGGATGTAAATCACGTCGATGTTGTCTTCCACGATGAGGATTTTCTTGTTCATATTTTCCAAGGGCCTTTTCAGCTGGATGAATATGGGGATCGAGTTATTTCACGTGCAAAACAAATGCCAGTCGGTGTCTGTCCTCTTCCATGGTGTCCTTCATTGTTCACTCCTGGGTAATGGCTCGAGGGGCATTCTATCAACCCTGGTGTCGCACTGTATTTATTCGCCTTTGCAGAATCCCATGGACTCCTGCCGATGGAGCCTTTATCCGTGCAACGGGGCACCTGACGGTTTCAATGCTGGATTCGTTGACGGAGGGGAGGAAGGAATAACCCTGACGCCTGGTTTGGCGCTCAAGATTGGAAAGCAGGGGTTCGGCCTCTTCCCCGAGGGGCTTCCTCGAGGTCCCGAGTGTTCGGCTGGGAGGGGTGTCGATCCCGTGTTAAGCTGCCCACTCAGCCCCTGGGGCTCGTTCCCGACGGTCCGTGCCGGAAGTCCTCAGTTGCCAGTCCAAAATCATAGGGCTGGCGTACAATTCCCCTTGACTCTACCCCTAGTTACACCAGAAAATATTACCTAGCATGGCAGAGGAATTTGTGGAACATTCCCGTACATTTTGGAACATTAGGGACAATTTTGACCCTGCGGATTTGTCCGTGTCGAAGGAAAACGCGGCAGCGCGCAATTAAACAATGAAAGTGTTTTTTAGCCTTTTGGTGACGTTCCCGATGATCTGGGTTTTGATCAGCCTGTATTTGCCCAGCGGTGTCACCATTGGTCGGGCGGCGGCGCCCTTTACCCTACCCATCATCGATGGGGAGGAGGTTCACCTTAAAGACTTTCGCAATAAGGTGGTAGTTTTAAATTTCTGGGCTTCATGGTGTTCGTCTTGCCAGGGAGAAGTGAGGGGAGTGGAATCCGTATGGAAACGGCATAAACGAACAGACGTCCTCTTTCTCGGGGTCAACGTCCAAAACGATGACGAAAAAGATGCCCGGAATTATATCAGGAAGTATGGTTTGACCTATCCGAACGGCTGGGATGATGGAAAGATTGTCCAAAGCTACAGCGTATGGGGCGTTCCGAAAACCTTTATCATCGGCCCCAAAGGGCGCATTACCTATGTCCATTTGGGGTCCATCGGCGCGGAGGTGCTGAGTAAGAAGATCGGTGAGGCTCGAAAGGGAGTGGTTACGGAAAAGGAGGGAAGGGGACCCTACGAGTCTCTGGATGTCGTACGCATCGATGAGATAGCAAAACTCTTAGATAATGCGAGACACACGGATCAAGTTCCCGATCATAAGCCGCTGCCTAAGGATGTGTACCGCGTCATCGATCTCCATACGCTGAATGCCCACCAGGGGAAGTGGGTAAAGATCCATATGAATAACGGCACCAAGCGCGAAGGTAAAATCATGGCCGTTGGTCATCAGATGATCGAGTTGGAACAGAGGTTCAGCGCCGGCTCTTTCTCTATCGAAGTACCGAAGGGGCAGATCAGCCAAGTCCAATTGCTGGTTTCCAACGGGAGCGGTCGCCAAAAACAGTGACCGCGGGCTGTCCGGGACTTTCCGGCGGGTTTTTCCATGTGACAAATGATTCATATCCGGATTCGGCCATCCGTTCTGGGTTCCCACCTCGTCCCAACCGGGCTATAATTCCTGTCATGATTGACAAGGCGCCCGGTGATCAGGATGGAAGAGTCGAAGTCCTGACATCCATTTATCCGCTTTTCAAGCGTGAGGTGTATCTCAGAAGGCAGTCCATCATGTGGCTTGCGGGCGGCGGTAACGTCATTCTCCTGGCGCTGCTTCTGGCCATCGTCTCCGGATGGCTCATCCCCGGAAAGCACCGGTGGGCTGTGGCTCTGAGTGTGGTGGTGTTTTCCTGTCTGCTCGTGGTTCAAATGCATCAGCAGGCTCTACGCCACAAGCAGGCAAAGCACTCGCTCATTGATATCGAAAAAGCCCTTGGTTTTTTTGACGAGGGTACTTTTCTTCCCGCTAGAAGCCTCTACCCGCAAACTTGGCAGCAGCTGCCGGAGAGGGACTGGCAATATTCCAGCTCTGTTTTGAGCCTGCTGGTTCAGACGGTCCTGGTAGTCCTCACCAGCCTGATGCCCTGAGCACCGGATTCAAAGATTTTGACCGCGGACGCTAGGCGTTGACGATGACCACACCCTTGGGCTCCAGATAATAATCCAGAGCCTCCGGTCCATGCTCCCGTCCTACCCCGCTGGCCTTGACGCCGCCGAAGGGGAGTTCGTCGTAACCGTAGTGGAGGGAGTTCACCCACACATTTCCCGCTTGAAGCCTATCGATGGCTTTGTTGGCGTGGACCATGTTCCTTGTCCATATAGAAGAACCCAGGCCAAAGACCGAGCTATTGGCTTTTTCGATGGCCTCGTCCAGGTCCTTAAATTTATAGACCGGAAGGGCAGGGCCAAAGCACTCTTCTGTGGTGATCCGCGCGTCGTCAGGTACGTCCGTCAAGAGGGTGGGGAGATAAAAGAAACCGCTATCTAGATCTTTGCCATTCGGACGTTCGCCGCCAACGATGGTCTTGGCACCGCGGGATTTAGCGTCCTCAACCTGCTCCTCCACCTCTTTTCTCTGATAGTCCATGTGAAGGGGGCCCATCCGGCTCTCTTTGTTCATGCCGTTGCCGACGGTTTTCTTCTTCAGCAATTCTGCCAATGCGCCCACGAACTTGTCGGCAATGGATTCGTGCAAAAATAACCGTTTGACACCGAGACACATTTGGCCGCAGTTGAAGAAGCGTCCCACGTCGGCCATTTTAACCGCCAGGTCGACGTTGGCATCGTCCATGACAATCATGGGATCACTCCCGCCAAGCTCCAAGGTGACTCTCTTGATTTCCCTCCCCGCGACCTCCATGACGTGTCGTCCGATATCCGTGGAACCGGTAAACGCAATTCGTCTGATGCGCGGATTGCTCAGGAGCTCTTCTCCAACCGTGCTGCCAGGACCCGTGACCACGTTGACGGCGCCCTTGGGTAGCGTCTTCTGTTGTTTGCCTTCGCCGTAGGTCGCTTTTTGAATCTGCTCGATACAGAGAAGGGTTGCCAGGGGCGTGGTGCTTGCCGGCTTGACGATAATGGTGTTCCCCGCCGCCAGCGCCGGGCCCAGCTTCGTCCCCATGAGAGTTAACGGAAAATTCCAAGGTATAATTCCCCCGCACACTCCAATGGGTTGGCGGACGACCATCCCGTAAGCGTTTTTCTGCGGGAGCGGAACGTGGGAACCACGCACTTTGGAGGCCAGGCCAGCATAAAATTCCAGCCCGTGAAGCAGATGGTGAATCTCGAGATTGGCTTCAAAGAGGGTCTTGCCCTGCTCCTGGGTGAGCAGCTGGGCGATTTCCTTGCTTTTCTCTTTGATCAGCTCACAGGCATTGTTCAACATCTTGCCACGGTCCTCCGCCGTCACGTCGGACCACTCCTTAAACGCTGTTTCTGCGGCGTCGATGGCCTGAACCACGTCCTTGGCGTTGCCTTTGGCCGCCCTGTCCACAACCTCACCCGTTGCAGGATTGCGTACTTCGTATGCTTCCTTGCTCGAAGAATCGACCAGCTCGCCTCCGATTAACAACTTGGACATCCCTAACCTCCAGATTTCTGTCTCTGACGTTTTCTAGGTATCGTTTGCTATTCGCTACTTCCCTTGAAATTTTGCCGTGCGTTTTTCCAGGTAGGCGTTGACTCCCTCGTTACCATCGTCACTGCCAAAGGCTTGATATAGAACCTCGTGTTCCAGGGAAAGTCCTTCGGACAAGGAGCCTTCGAGGCCTGCCTGGATCGCTCGCTTGATCTTGCCCACCGCGAGACTGGCCTTATTGGGGGGAACGAACTGACGCGCATAATCCTGAACCAGGTCCATGAAATTTTCTTTGTCGTAAATATAGTGAATGAGCCCGAATTCGAGGGCCTCCTCGTAGGCAAGCTGTTTGCCCATGGCACACAGTTCCAGGCCACGGCCCCTTCCGACCAGGCGCGGCAGGCGCTGGGTGCCGCCCATTCCCGGCATGACGCCGAGATTGACTTCCGCCAGACCCACACGACCCGCGTCCTTCTTAGCAATCCGAATATCCGCCGCCATGGCGATTTCCAGCCCGCCGCCGATGGCATGACCATTGATGGCCGCGATAATCAACTTGGGAGTCCTTTCCATCCGCATCAGGACCTCATTACCATGGACTGCAAAGTTATATTTGTAGGCCAGGGACTGCTTGGCTAACATGTTGATGTCCGCCCCGGCTGAGAAAAACTTCTCCCCGGCTCCCGTGAGCACGATCACATGGACGGATTCATCGAAGCGGGCCTGAATGATGCAATCGTCGAGCTGACGCAACATCTCGTGCGTGTAAGAGTTGGCCGGCGGACTGTTTATCTCCAGTGTAAGAATTCCGCCTTCCTTTTTCTGTTCAATTTGCCCCATGGATGGCCTCCTGCATGGTTTTGTCCCCAATCAATTAACTGTCCCAGGTTGCTATGTCAAGCCGACGTTCCCGCTTTCACCTGGTGGAGTCCCTGCGGCCACGGGACTGCGTAGAGGGCCGGGTCTCCGAAATCTTCTCCTTCTCCTCGGGGCAGCCTGGGGCGATGACTTCTCCGATAACTTCTCGACTAATGCTTTGACCTTCACGAAGCCTTGGCAAGATGATGGAAATATGGCAAGAGTAAACGCCGTACCTCGGGCAAAATTTGAGATTTTCAGCGGGAGAAACCATTGGCGAAACAGGACGCTCGCCAGAAGGCATTGCGAAAAGGTCTTGAAGTCCTCCGGTCGGAGGGAATCGATGTCGAACATCCAACCGCCGCAGCGGTGGAAGGCCTTAAAGGCCAATTCGGCAAGAGCGAAGAGGCCGATCTTGCCATTGTCTATTTACTTGGTCGTATCACCGAACCGGTGGCCCTGAGCACCCTGGTTTCTCTGGAGCAGGCGGCAAAGGGTAAAGCAGTCAAAAGGGAAGCGCGGCGGTCCTTGTTCAAGCTAGGACAGAAAGGCCTTGTCCCACCAGAAACCCCGAAAGATATCAGCCGGAGTGAAAAGGCGGACTTTAACCTAGGGCCAGGACTCGAAGCTTATCTCTCCACGGTGGATTCGGCTGGCAATCGTTTGATCTGGCTTGTGAAACCTCAGGCGGGAAGCGGATTACAGGTCATCCAGGGGTTTTGTAACGATCGTGATGGTCTGGTTCAAGTTGGGGGATCGACAATTCGCCGCAAAGAGCTTCGACAAATGATTGCGGAGATCAAGGAAAAACACCGGATAGACATGATTTCCATTCCCTGGGACTATGCCGATTCCGCCCTCTACGAGGCTTTTGAGAAAGCCAAGTCTCAAGGTCGCAGCGGCTTGGAACAATTCCATACCCTGAGGGCCCACCTGAACCTGGCCAAACCCAGCCCGAGGGCACATCCCATCTACGAACATTTCGATTTGGACGAGGTCCGTTCCGGCCCCTGGCGTGAGAATTCGCAAAGGCTTCTGGAAGAGCCCGAGTTTCAACCCTGGATTCTCCTCGAAGAAACGATTCGTCCCTACCTGGAGCGGGTTCAGGAGGCTCAGCAGAGCCGTCTGGTGTTGAATCCGCTGCAAAGAGAGGAACGTATTTCGACCCTGGTACGAGAGATCGTGCAGGAGTTGTTTGCCGGAGACGTGGGACGGGACTATGCGCGCCGGATGGAAGATATGGCGCTCCATCTCCTGGCTGCGAACAAGGAAGATCGGGTGAAGTCCGCTCTCGCCGTGGCTCAGTGCCTCAGGAAAGGGGAATTGGGCGGGCTGGGGGTGCCCTTTCTCTACGGTTTGGTCCAAAAGAGCCTAGCGGTTTACATGAACCAGGACAAAAAACAACCTGAGGAATCCTCGCTCATCATCAAGGCATAGTCTTTGAACGGAGGAAGAACATCAATGGTCAAGACGCCGGAAACTTTCGACGAGTGGTACGTCAGAAGCTCCTACCAGGCATTTGTCAAGCAGGAGGGCGTTCCTCTGTATGAAGGAAGCGCCCTGGAAGACCTGGTGGGAATTCGTCTCGGGGAATGGGAAAGACGAGGTGGAAAGTGTGCGTATACAAGGTTAGGCAACCAGGAGACCTCATACAATCTTCAAATCGTCGAGATCCCTCCAAAGGGTGAGCTGAAGCCAGAGCGTCACATGTTCGAGGCCATCATGTATGTGATGAAGGGGCGTGGCGCCACAACTATTTGGCAAGAAGGGGAACAGAAACATACCGTGGAATGGGAAGAGGGATCTCTGCTGGCCATCCCGCTCAACGCGTGGCACCAGGAATTCAACGTTTCCAGCGACGAGCCCTGCCGAATATTTTTCTGTACCAACATGCCCTACGTCATCAACTGGTATCATAACCTGGAATATGTCTTTAACAATCCCTTCAGCTTCACGGACCGTTACTCTTTCGGAATGCAGGACTTTTTCAGCCAGCAGGGAAAGCACTGGCAGCACCGGACCTTTGAGACCAATTTTGTGGCGGACATCAGGAAGGTCCCGCTGGATGACAATCCGGTCCGGGGACACCGTCACAGGGTGCAACGCCTTTCCATGGCAGCCACGTCCATTGGGATCCACATCGCCGAAGTCGAAGTGGGAACGTACATGACCGCCCATCGGCATGCCGCGGGTGCTCATGTCGTAACGGTGGAAGGCCAGGGGTATGAGATTCTGTACATGCCGGGTGACGTGAAAAACAGAAAAAAGATCCCCTTGAAACCCTATACCGTTATCTCGCCGAAGCTCAACGAGTTTCACCAACATTTCAATGCCGGCAAGACCAGCTTCAAAATGCTCGCTTTCCGGGGTTACGGGATCAGGTACGGTTGGGGCAAAGGGTACACCCGGATATCACCCACCGCTCAGACCACGGATCCCCACGCGGAGTCTCTGAATGTCAGCTACAAACAGGAGGACCCGGCCATACGGGAAGAGTACTATCGGGAGCTGGAAAAGATCGGGATAGCCTCGAGGCTGCCCCCCATGAACCAGTGGGGTTGACATCACCTTCCGGGTATCCTATATGGCGCTTTTGTCTGATCACATGAAGACCATTGGGGAGGTTGTTATGAATTTGTTTCTGACCTTTTGTAAACTTATGTTCCTGGGTTTATTTGTGGTCGTGAGTTTTCTTTCTACGAGGCCAGGAATCGTTTTCAGTGCGGAGGACTGGGAGGACGTGGTGAAGAAGGCAAACGAAGAGGGAACGGTGATGATCTACTCCAGTGCCAACATGGGTCATTTCCCTCCAATTCGTGAGGCTTTTAACAAAAAATACCCCAAGATCAAAATCGTTTCGGTTCTTGGACCCAATGTTTACTATGTCCGGCCGCTCATGGAGCGAAGGGCGGGTAAGTACATCGTGGATCTCATTATCGGTTCGCCGTCCAGGCTGTACCGTAGCCTTGCCCGGAGGGCAAAGATTTTGGATCCCATTCCTCCTGCGTTGATACTTCCCGAAGTCACCGATCAATCCCTCTGGTGGCGCGACAGACACACCTACATTGATCCTCAACAGAAATACGTGTTTATGTTTGAAAGCAGTATTTATGGAGCTCAATTGTCCTACAACACGAACCTTGTGAATCCGAAGAATTTCAAATCCGTCTGGGATATTTTGGATCCCAAGTGGAAGGGAAAAATTCTTGCCCCGGACATCGTAGGAGTCGGAGGTCTAAACTCCGTGAACTTTGTGTACCACCACCCGGAGATGGGACCGAAGTTCCTCGCCAAGTTGTACCAGGAAATGGATCCGACGCTTTATCGAAACCATTCCCGAGCTGTGGACCGGATGGCCAGTGGTCGATTTGCCATCTGTTTTTCCTGCCGTCGGGTGCCCATCGCCATGGAGCAGGGCCTTCCGGTGGATGAGTTTTCGCCTTATCAATTCAAGGAGCAACAAGGGGTCGGGGGTGGCAGTGGCGCCATCGCCCTGGTGAACAGGGCACCAAACCCCAATGCGGCCAAGGTTTTTATGAACTGGTGGCTTTCCCGCGAAGGGCAAATCACCTTTCGTCTGGCGAATACCATGAATCCTCGAAAATCTTCCCTCAGGGATGATCTGCCGGAGGATATTCTCCCCGAGATTCGGAGAATGAAGGGAAAAGAATATATCTTCGTCAACCAGCACGATAGACTGAGCTACAGCGCGCTGGTGAAATTTGCGCGGGGAATTCAGAAGCGGAAGTAAGCCAAAGCCTTTGCTCGGGTTGAGCTGAGGTGGTGATCCTGTTCCTGGAGGAAGGTCACGGGGTCAGGTCGACTCCCAATCCCTGATCCAGCGCTTTCCTGTAAACGTAAGAAGAGATCGCCACGTCGTAAATGCCGGACCCGGAGTTCATGTAGGCGATAATTTCATCGTCGGAGGTCCTCCCGGGTTTCCTCCCTAGGATAATATCTCCCATTTCCATCGAGAGATCCGCCTCGGTAAGCTCTCCTGAATCCATGAGATCCTGCACCGCCTGATAGGGCGGGACATGGCTCTTTACCTCGTTTTTGATCGAGGCGATCAATGTAGCTCTTCTTGCCGTCGTGAGGTCCATCTCCTCGGGGGTGTTGCTGATAAAGAGGCTGCCGGGTTTGAGCCAAGCACCATCGAGGACCGGCTCTTTCGGACTGGTAGCCGCGGCCACGATGTCCGAATCCCGGACCACGGGTTCGGGACTGTCAAAGTCCGTCACCTTGACCCCAAGCTCTTTGGTAAACAGACTCACGTACGACTTACGGTGGTCGGGGGTTGGGCTATAGACTTTGATCTCTTCAATGGGCCGAACAGCGCAAATGGCGCGGGTGGCCCACTGAGCGATACGCCCTGAACCGATCATTCCCAGGGTCTTTGAGTTGGGCAACGCGAGGTGTTTCGCTGCCATGCCATCCGGAACCGCGCTTCGAACCCCATGAATTAAAGAATCGGAGATGGCTGCCTTCCATTCCATGGTCTCGCCATCGAAGAAGATGAGTAGGAATCCACCGGTTCCCTGTCCCGGCCTGTCGCCTTTCTTGGTGGTCCCAACACGAAGTCCGGCTCCAATTCCCGGCAGGATGGCAGGGAGGATCCTCATGTCGTGGGTCCAGGGTCTTCCCGATCCTAGACCGGTCACCGTTGGAAAGACCACGCGCAGCCGCCGCCCATAGGTGCCTTTGTTTTCACCCAGCAGTCTGTGGGCCTGTTCAAAGAGTTCGATGAGCTCCCTCATGTCGAGTTTGAGCTTTAGGGTATCCGCGTAGGAGACAAAAAGGGCCATGATTATTCCTCCCGATGTTGTGCCAAGCGTTGCTATTCATGCCGTACGAAGCAGACGGCTCTTCTCCTAGACCGAAGGCGTTTGGAAGTCAATCATTCATCCACGAAAAAACTCTTCGCTGGGGGAACAGGGTAGGGGGTCACGCAGAGTGAAGCCCATTGGGGTGATTATGATCGTGGATCCTCAGGGACTCGAGACTTAGGCAACCCGCGTAGGGTATCAGTGAATAAAAAAGCAGAGAGGGGAATCTGGATCGGTCCCACTCGCATGGATCAGCTGTAAATCTTCGAGGAGAATTCCCAGCAGTTAAAATCCGGATCTCTGAGTAGGAAACAGGAAACTTCCTCTCGGGTCTGGATATCGCCAAGCTCCTTGACACCGAGGTTCGCGCCGTCACCTTCGAGCCGGTCATGAGTATGAAGCACGGCCTCCTGGGATTCCATGGATACCGTAAAACGAAAGTTGTCCGAGTAGTTCTTTTTTCCTTCACGGGCCAGGGAAACGATGTAGGATTTGTGCTCTGGGTACTTCAAATAAACGACCTTGTCATAGGCCCGAAAGATCTCCAGTCCCAAAACCTCGGTGTAGAAGCGCTTGGATGCCTCCAAATTGTCAGAGGCAAGGGTGCCGTGGGTGAAAGCCTGCGGCACATAGCCTCTGCCGGGAAATTGATCGGAGTTCAGCGGCTGGTCCCAGTGTCGGCTGCGAACACCGCCGAGTCTCGTGCCCCCGACTTCCTTGCGGAGCACATCCTCAAAACATTCAATCTCCCAGCCATTTGTACCGGGTTCCAGAAAATAAAGAGAATAGGATCCATGGGAAATATCCGGTTTGCCGATCTGTTCGAGGCCGTATTGCTTTTGATGGGCCGTCAAATACTCGTACGCTGCATCCACTTCGGATTTCTTTTCCACCCGCACTCCGTAGTGGTTGTGCATTTGCTTCACCGGCGAATTGGCGCCTCCCTCGTGGACGGACAACAGCCAATGGCTGTTGGGATGCCTCAGGGTCGTCTCGTGAGAACTTTCCGAAACCACCTCGAAGGCCAGGAGGTCCGTCAGGACCGGAACCGTTTCTTTTAGGCGATAACATTCCATGTGAGCGACGCTAAAAGCGGTAGGATAATTCATTCCTGCGCTCCTCTCGATCATGGTCAACGTATTTACCCCTTTTACGCTCAGCGGTAAAGGGTCCTGTCCTCCTTGGAGCGGTATCGGTGAATCTGGGGATACAAGGAGGGACGCCCCGTGCTTCCTCGAATGAGAAAATTCACCGGAATAAAGTCTTGAAGCAGAGGGATGGGAACTTGGAGGGCTCCCATGGGCGCCGTCCCTTCAGTCCCAACGGAAACCTTGTTGCCTCCCAGCGACTTCGGCAATTGACCGCTCAGATTGAAACCGCCGGTGGAAACGCTCCCCTGGATCTGCGGAAATTTAAACTTACCCCCGTTTTTTTCGCTTTCCGCAACCAGTTTGTGATCCAGGACCTGTTGAAACGTCGGCGGCTCATTACCCCCGACCCGCTTGACCAAGGTCAGCTGGGTTTCGTCTTGTTCCGTGGCTTTGTCCGGTCGCTTGTCAGTGAGGAAGTCCGCGGGGAGTTGGGCGATTCCTCCCGGGCTTCCCTTTGGCCGAACATGAACGTCTTCCAGAGCTACATCGTAGTGCCTCTTTCTAAGGCCCCGCTGAAATCGTTGGATGGTTTCAGACCTGACCAGGTAAGCCTTGCTCTGAGGACCCCACGGAGTTTCGAAATGAAGAATAATTTCGCTCGGGTTTAGTAGGTTGATCCCGCGGTCCGCCAGCTCGATGTTGTCGGGGTTGCCGTCGAAGAGAGTTGGTTTCAAGCCAAGGCCTTCCAACCCGTACAGATCGGGGTATTCCATCAAAAACTTTTTGCTGACGGAGGTGCCGCGGTTTTCCAGCTTCACCAATTGGGCAAGCTTGCTCATGGCGGATTTTGCCGTGGTCGTGTCGGGATACGCGTCCAGGATCCACCTCAGGTACATTTCCTTGGTGTAGTTGCTTCGACTCAACTCCGCCCGTTTGAGCAGGGTCTCGGCGGCGATTTCTTTAAGCTTCAGTATCTTTTCCTCGGAAGCGGTTCCCGACATTTGGTAGTAGCCAATGGCTTTGGGGTAGGCGCCAACGTTCTCATAGGCTTTGGCCAGGACCCGATACACCTCATTGGCGTCTTTCGAATCCGGATGGCTCCGGATGAAGTCGACACCCTTGTCGATGATAGACTGGTTCGAGATCGGGTTACCGGACATCACCTGAAAGAGATTCGAGCTCACAAAAATCAGGTTCGCGATCCCCATGGTGCTGACCCCGCCAACGCCCTGGTAGATAAAGGGCCGCGCGCTCATGAGGAGGTTTTTTTCCAAGAAATTTTCTCCCAAGAGAACGTATCGAACCGTGTCCAATCGATACTGGTTTTGGGCCTCGTGGAGCTGGGCGAGTTTGTTGTACTCGGGGCTTTTCAGCAGTGCCTGGGCCCGTTTCCGCTGGTCAGGGGATTTGGAGGATTTTGCGATTTTTTTGAGCAACTTTTTCGCCTCGTCATGCTTTCCCTGGATTTCCAGGGCCACGACCCGAGCCTCCCTTGCGGACTCGCCAATGGAGCTTCGAGGGTACCTCTTTTCAATGGTTCTCGCGTACGTTTCCACCGATTCCGGGTTTCTCAGCACCAGGGCGTAAAGCAGCTGAATGAGCTGAGCGTCATGCATGGTTCCGTCGTCGGGATGGGAGGGCCTTTCGATCTCCGGGCCTACTTTCTTCTCGTGTCCCCGAGTTTTTTTCATTTTGCCTCTGAGCTCGTAATAATCCTTTATCGCTTTCTTTGATTCGGGATCGATGAGCAGGGCCATTTCGTAGTGGACTTCCGCCCGGGTGAATTCCCCCCGCTCCACGGCTTCCTCAGCCTCTTCAAGGTTCTGAGCCACCAGGGCCTTTCTTTTTTTCTCCTGAAGGTCTTCTACGATTTGTTTGACTTTTTCTCTTTGGGGATCATCGGNNCTCCAGGTATTGAAGATAAAGGTCCAGCGCTTTTCTCTCCTCGAAGGGCATCTTTTTCGAGCGCAGGGCGGCCAATTGAGTCACAGCTGCATCCGCCGCGGTCGTGGCGTAAGAACCCGAGAGAATGTTTACGAGATCCACCGACTTGAGGAACTGATTGACGAAAAATCCCCACTTGTTGGTCTTGCTTCTTCTGAGCAACTCACTTGCGTGGGCGAGCTCATCGTTGCGTATCCTTGAGCGAACCAGCTTTTTCTGCTCCTCTGTGGTGGCTTGATCCAGGGCGGTCTTCTGCGCTTTGAGGTAGGCCTCCCGGTCTTGGATCGAGTTGTTGTGTAGATCGATGATGTGTTCCGTGAGACCCGTGACGGTCTTGTGTTCCTTCATGAGCTGAGCGTCCCGCTTCGCCAGGAAATTGACTTGGTCTTGCAAGGAGGCTTGCGGGTTCGTGAGACTATCGATGATCGCCTGACGGACTCTCTTATCCGTCTCGTCGGGGAAATACTTGGGTTGGTACCGTGCGCCGGTTTCAAACGGATCGAAATTGGGAAGCGGGTCGAGTATCCGCTCCACCAGCCGGTCGTTGCTCACCACCGGCTCTTGAGCCCCGGCACTCAAGGCCGCCAACATAGCAAGGACCAGAGACAATAGCCGGGCGCTCCACTTCATCGGTTAAGCCTCCTAATATTTTGCATCAAGGCTTGGAGGCTTTGAATGTTCCCCTGGGCTTCGAGCTTCTCGGTCACTCCATCCTGCTGGGCGACTTCGGTGTAGAACTTAAGGGCGGACTTGGTCAACTGGTCAAAAGTGTCGGGATCGAAGGTCAAACCCTCCGGATTATTTTGAGCGGCGTATTCCTTGGCAATCTTGACGTAATAGTCGCCAAAATCCAAGAGGTAACGGTTGAGATTCTTGCTCTGCCGGTGCTTGGTGATCAGCTGGCTGTAACCCAGGATCACCAGCTGATTCCCGTCTTTCAATCGGTGGCGGTTGATCTCCGCGAAGGCTACCTTCGCGCGGTCCACTCGTTCCTCTTCAACCCTGGCAAGAAACTCGTAGGGGGAGCCTTGATACTGCACCGTGAGCTGGTTCCAGGCGATGACTCGGTTGTCCAGCGCTTTGATGTACTCAAAGGGGTCCCGCTCAGGAAGGGGCTGGTCGAGTATGTCCTGAAAGGCCTTGAGGACTTCGATGTTTTGCCCCGCCTGTTCCGCCAGACGTCCGTTGGAATTGGACACCTTGCGGTAAAAATTGACTGCCTGACTATAGTCCCTCAACCTCTCATAGGCCATGGCCTTGCTGAAATTGACGAGGTCTGAATACTGCTCGGGGTAGTTATTCTCGTAGTCATCCAGGCGTATCAAAGTCGCCTTCATAATATTCGCACCGGTGACATCCTTAGGAATCGGATAGCGGTAGAGGTCTTCACGGGCTAGCCGTTGAAAGTCCTTGATGGTTTGTAAAAGGCTTCCGGCGGCCTCGTATTGAGGCTCCTTGGCAACCTTCTTGGAGGAGCAGCCGGTTCCGGCAAGCAGCAGGATCAGGATCCAGAGTGCGAGTCTTTCGGATTTTATAAACATTTCGGATCAGGGCCCTGGTCTCGTTCCTTCCGTTTTGATTAGAGAATAAAACAAAATCAGTTCTTCGTTCATTTCGGCAGCGAAATCGTGAGGCGTGCCCTTGGGAACATGGCAGACATGTCCGGGCTCCAATTGAATCGTTTCGCCGTTTAGCCGGAGCCGACCCCGACCGCTCAGGACCTGGCAAACAAGATCCTTGTCCCCGTGGTTGATCTGTTTTGGGTCTGTGGTTCCTCCGGGTCTAAAGGCGATCACCCCCACACTGAATCTTTCCGCCTCAATGAGATTCTTGTAGCGGATTTCATCGCTAATGTTTTCGAGCTCCGTCAAGGCGTCGCCAATCTTGAGGACATTCATACCGAACTCATTCTAGATTCTAGAATTTAGATGTTTTTTGTTCATGCTCCGAGCGGATGTTTCAATTGTAACATGGACCATTGAGCTTCTTTGCCATCGATCTAAAACCCAAAATCTTTCTTTCTTTACCTTTCTTTCCGATCTCTCAAATCTGAAATCAACAATCTAAAATTCTTGTTATTCGCGCACCGCCTCGAGGATTTCTTTGAGCGCGGTGTCTGCATTCTCATTGGGCACCCGGCACGAACCCACCACCCGGTGGCCGCCCCCGCCGTACTTCTGCATCAGAGCTCCCACGTTTACCTTCGAAGTGGTGTTGAAGATGTTGTAGCCCACGGAGATGGCGGTTCGATTCCGGCGCTGGGTATCCGCGGCAATTTTGACCGAAATGTTTCCTGTGGGGAAGAGGGTGTATAGCAGAAAACGATTGCCTTCGGTAATGTCTTTGATGCCCCTCAGATCGAGGAAGATGACATTTTCCTGCAGGCTCGCTCGTTCCATCAGGAGCTTTCGGAGCTCTTCCTGGATGTCCAGGATGCGCCGGCACTGATTTTTGACCTCGTTATCCTGCAGCACATCATCGAGAGTGAAGTCACGCAGGAGGCGGATCAGTCTTAACCAGTAAGGTTCATCTTCCGTTCTCTTTCCGTCGATGGTCATGGAGATTAACACGTAACCCTCGGGTTGCAGCACGTCCTGGGGAGTCAGCCATCCCGCGTCGATCTTGTCCGTCTCTGCCAAAAGAAAACTAAAGCGCTCGGAGTTAATGAGCTCCAGTGCCTTCTCAAAGTGAGGCGGCGTTGGAATCTCCGGCGCCGGGTTCCCTTTCCAATAGTCGGAACTGTAGTATTCGTACACCACTCGGGCCGCGCTGGGAGCAATTCGGTAGCCGCCTTTTCCCGGAACAATGGGGGTGTGAAACCCCTGCACCTCGTTGCTGATGTGGTGGTCGAACCACAGGGTCCCTTTTGGGTGATAGGGGAGATTGGCAATGAGATCCCCATCTCGAACGTCTACCTGACCGTCCTGCATCCATTTCGGTTCTACAAAAAGATAGGAGTCGATACTTTCCATCGCGGTAATGATGGAGCCGCAAACCAATCCGTCGAAATCAGGCCGCGTGACGAGTCTCATGCTCTGAGGACCTCTTCCACGGGGGATAATGGGAGGCCGAAGGCGTTGGCAACTCCCGCGTGGGTGATCTTGCCCTGGTAGGTGTTCAAACCCTTGGCCAGAGCTGGATTATCCTGCATGGCTTTGACCACGCCTTTATCGGCGATCTCCAGTCCATAGGCGAGGGTGGCATTGGTCAACGCAGAGGTCGACGTGTACGGTACGATGGCTGGCATGTTGGTCACGCAATAATGGACCACCTCTTCCTCCAAGTAGATGGGACGAGTATGAGTCGTGGGGTGTGAAGTTTCGCCCGAGCCCCCCTGGTCGATGGAGATATCGACAATGGCCGCGCCGGGCTTCATCATTCGAACCAGTGAGCGGGTAATGAGTTTTGGAGTCTTTGCTCCCGGAATCAACACGCTGCACACCACCAGGTCCGCGTCTACCACCTCTTCTTCCAGATTGGCCCGGTTGGACATCAGGGTGGTGATACGTCCCCCGAGGATGTCGTTAATGTATCTCAGTTTGGAAGGATTCACATCCAAGATACTCACATAAGCACCCATACCAGCCGCTACATGGCATGCGTTGGCGCCGGCGATTCCAGCGCCCAGGATCACGACTTTTCCCGGTCTGACTCCCGAGGCTCCGCCCAAAAGGATGCCCCTCCCGCCGTTTTCCGCCTGAAGACACCAGGCCCCGACTTGCAACGAAAGACGTCCGGCGATTTCACTCATAGGGGTGAGCAATGGGAGGGATCTGTCCTCCAACTGAATGGTTTCGTAGGCGATGGTGATAACTTTTTTCTTTGCTAGTACCCGGGTCAAATTTTCGTTCGCTGCCAAGTGCAGGTAAGCGTATAGGATCAGCCCGGGCCTGAGGTACTGGAGTTCCTCGCCTTCCGCCTCTTTGACCTTCATGACGAGATCCGCCTGCTCCCAGATCTCCCGGGCAGATTCTACCAGAGTTGCGCCCGCCGCTTCGTAGGAACGGTCCAGGAACCCGCTCCCTAAACCGGCTCCCTTTTGAACCAGCACCTTGTGGCCGTGGGAAACAAAGGCAGAAACTCCTGTGGAGGTAATGGCGACTCGGTTTTCCTCTTCTTTGATCTCTTTGGGGATACCGATAACCATAAGAAGATAAATAAGTAGTTTAGTCTATATTGGCAGTCAAGGAAAGCATATTTCCGGCCTTGTTTACACCCTCCGGTACCCGAGTTCTGGCAGAGAAAACGGTGGGTTAGCCTCTTGCCGTGATGGGAGGCTTTATCCTCGCCAAACGCCCCAGGCAAGGCTCAACCAGCCCAGAATAAAGGCCAGACCTCCGATGGGTGTGATGGCCCCCAGCCAGCGGATCCCTGTCACGGAAAGCAGATAGAGGCTGCCCGAAAAGATCAGGGTCCCGGCGATAAAGAGCCATCCAGCGGCGGCGATATCGGCCCTCGGCCAGCGTGACATTGCCCATGCCACAGCGAAGAGCGCCAGCGAGTGGTACATCTGGTAGCGTACACCCACTTCGAAGGTGGCGAGCATCTCGACGGTCAGCCGTCCCTTGAGTCCATGGGCCCCAAAAGCGCCCAGAACCACCGCCATCAGGCTGGAAGCGGCGCCAATGATAAAAAAAGTTCGAACCATGGTGTCCTTGATCGTCTCCTTTGATTGACGGTTAATCAGGCTCGTTTGCCTTGTATCGATACACCCGGGACCTGCGATTGCTCCCGTTGAGTTCGGAGAACAGGAGCCCCCTGAAGATCATCAAGAAGGTAAGAATCAGACCCACAAAGGATACCATGACAAAGACATAAACCGGGGCGGAAAAAGTCGTTACCAGTGGATCGAGCATTCGAATGGCGGCCCATCCGAGGAGCAAGATGAGGATGTTGGGGGCAAACCATTCCGGCCAGTTCTCAATGATAAATTGATAGCTCGCGCCTAAAAGCTCGATGCCCGACGCGCGACTTTGGTACATGAGCTCGGGGACCGCGTTCAAGACAATGTAGAGAGCGATCCGAACGAACAGGTAAATGATAGGCCCGTTGGGTGTCTCCGCAAGGATTGACGAAATGAGCATCAGGGGAATCCAGAGAATGAATGAGATGCGCACGATTTCCCAGAGATAAACGGTGAAGCCCTTGAAAAAATCGTTCACGTTGGCTTTCCGAGAGTTAATGATATTTTCAATGACGTGCAGGCCGGAACTCAAGCAAGCGTCAACCGCCAGGAGAAACAGCATCCAACCCACCACCGCGAAGGGAAGCAGGAACGCGGCTGCACCGGACAGGAAGACGCTGTACGCGAAGGGAGCGAAAATCACGGCCCAGTTCTGTGCAACTAGTCCCGCGGAGCGCTTGAAGGCAATGCGGTAAACCCAGAGGGTAGCCTTGATCGTATCTATCATTTTGGTTCCATGAGCTGTCACCCAAAAGGTCAACGAGGGCGGCTCCCGTTCAGGGTGACGGCCGGGAGGCGGTCACTTCCACAAAGTGTATAATCCGATTCCGATAAAAATTACTCCGGATAGGTTTTTCACATGCCTGGGGTGGATGAGATCACCTGTTTTCGCACCAAGAATGACGGCCAAGAGAGATACGAAGAAAAGGGCCGTGCATGCGCCCAACAGGACGAGCCACCGATTGTAGGCAGGGTTGGCGGCAAAGGAAAACGTTGCAATCTGCGTTTTATCACCAAGCTCCGCGACAAATATGGCGATAAAAGTCGTCATTAACTGTTGAACCATGGCTCAACTCCTCCAACGAATGGTTGCATCAATATGTGTCGGGACCCAACCTTTTTAACATAAACCGTTGGAGATTGGCCACTTGTATTCCGTATCCAAAGGGTTTGCCGCCGCTAATGGCGGCATCCGGATGACCGTGACCAAACAGTGCGCTCATATTCAAGTGGATCTGGACAATTCATAGAAATTCCGGTATTCCGAGGAACCCTTCCGGATTACTGCCGTTGACGTGTTATTGTCTCCATGTTAAGTCGAATTATTCGTGCGAATCTTAGTTTTCGCTTTATCATCTTTTTTCATTCATAAGGTTTTGGTTCCATGGGAATGATTATTGACGGAAAAGTCATTGCTCGGGAAGTCCGTCAGGAGGTCAAGGACGAGGTCGAAAGGTTGACCCAGTCTTCGGGTCTGGTGCCGGGCCTCGCTGTCGTGTTGGTGGGAAATGATCCCAGTTCTCAGATTTACGTTCGTAATAAGGAGAAGGCTTGCCAAGAAGTCGGCATCCACTCCCGGGAACACCTCTTGCCGGAATCCGTTTCAGAGAAGGATCTACTGTCCCTCGTTGAGAGTCTCAATCAAGATCGAGACATTCATGGGATTTTGGTTCAGCTGCCACTGCCGAAACACATCAATGCGGAAAGTGTGCTGAGAGCCATTTCCCCCGCCAAAGACGTGGATGGTTTCCATCCCTTCAACCAGGGGCTGCTCCTCATGGGCAATGAGAGTTTCCAGCCCTGTACCCCGCTGGGGATCCTTAGACTATTGGATGCCATCGGATGCGATCCCAAGGGGAAGCGCGCCGTTGTGGTGGGTCGGAGCAATATCGTAGGAAAACCCGTGGCTCTAATGTTGCTGGCGCGTCACGCGACGGTAACCCTGTGCCACTCGCGCACCGCTGATCTTTCGGGGGAGGTTAAACACGCCGATATTTTGGTAGCGGCCATCGGCCAGCCCCAAATGATCCGGGGAGAGTGGATCAAACCGGGATCGGTGGTGATTGACGTGGGAATCAATCGGTTGCCCAATGGCAAGCTGGCGGGTGATGTGGAGTTTGAAACGGCCAAGGATCGAGCGGAGTGGATTACGCCCGTACCCGGCGGTGTGGGTCCCATGACCATTGCCATGCTGCTGTTCAATACCCTGAAGGCGGCAAAAGATACCCAGCGATAGGAAGGTTGAGTCCAGTCGGTTGAAAGCTGCGTCGAAAGAAGTCACCCACACTCCGTTTCGTACTCCCCTCTACGCTGTTCACCGTCGGTTGGGTGCCAAGCTCGTGGAGTTTGCCGGATGGAGAATGCCCGTCCAATACGAAGGGGTCATCCAGGAGCATCTGGCGGTTCGCTCCCAGGCTGGGCTATTTGATGTGAGCCATATGGGGGAGATCGACATCCAGGGACCGGATGCTCTCGCGCTCTGCCAGAAACTCACCGCCAATGACGTTTCCCGAATGGAGATCTGCGATGCCCAGTACAATTTGCTGCTCTACGAGAGCGGTGGTATTGTGGATGATCTCATGGTCTACAAACTGGCGGCGGATCATTTCCTGCTCTGTGTCAACGCGGCCAATACGACCAAGGACTTTGAATGGATCGCGAGCCATTCTGAAGGTGACGTCGAGGTCCGGGACGTGAGCGAGTCCTATGTGCTGCTGGCCCTTCAAGGACCCCTGGCTGCACAGATCCTGCAACGGGTGACTTCCGTTTCGCTGGCGGACTTGAAGCCTTTCCATTTCGTTTACGGGGATCTGAACCAAACGCGTTGCTTGATTTCTCGCACGGGTTATACCGGTGAGGACGGCTTTGAGCTTTACTGTGAGCCCGGCGCAGGGGAGACGATTTGGAATCTCCTGATGGAGAAGGGCAAGGACCTGGGTCTAAAGCCCGTTGGTTTGGGCGCACGGGACACTCTCCGGCTGGAAAGAGCGCTCCCTCTTTATGGACACGAACTGGACGAGAACACCACGCCCCTGGAGGCGAGGTTAGCCTGGGTGGTGAAGCTCGACAAGGGGGAGTTTATCGGCCGGCAACCTTTGCTTCGGCAAAAAACGGATGGTGTTAAGCGAAAACTGGTGGGGCTGGAGGTGGTGGGCTCGGGCATCCCACGTAGCGGCTATGCCCTGGAGAAACAAAATCGGTCGCTGGGAGCGGTGACCAGTGGGACCCTGTCCCCCACGCTTCGCAAACCCATTGCCATGGGATATGTGCCGAGCGAGGAAGCCCGTGTGGACAACACGCTGGAAATCGACATTCGAGGACGCAAGGTGGCGGCAAAAATTATTCCATTGCCCTTTTATCGCAGATCACCTAGGCCATGAGGAACGCTTGTTAGAAGTGAAAGGAGGAGAAGATGAGTTTCCCGGATAACTTGAAGTATTCCAAAGAACACGAGTGGGTGATGGTGGAGGATGACATCGCCTTGGTGGGGATCACCGACTATGCTCAAAGCGAGCTGGGAGATGTCGTCTATGTGGAGCTTCCTGACGTGGGAGAGAAAATCACCAAAGATGACCCCTTCGGTTCTGTGGAATCCGTCAAGGCGGTGTCGGATCTCTTCGCTCCGGTCAGCGGTACGGTGATTGAAGTGAACGATTCTTTACCGGACAGTCCGGAACTGGTGAACGAAGACTGCTACGGTGACGGGTGGATGGTTAAAGTCCAGATGTCGGACAAAGAGGAACTCAAAGACCTCCTGGGCCATGAAGATTACGGTGAGTATGTAGAGCGGGAGAAGGAGGAAGACGATGACGACGAGGAGGAGGGCTGATCTCATCTCATGGGCTTCACACCTCATACGGATTCTGACAAGAAGTACTTGCTCAATGCCATTGGTATAACGGGGGTCGACGGACTCTTCGATCACATCCCGAAGGATCTCAAGGCTCAAGCGAGCATCGCACTTCCGACGGGGCTCACCGAGCTGGAAGTAAGAAAAAGGATGGGCGTCCTTGCGGCAAAGAACGCGACGCCTCCGGAGTGGAGCTTCTTTCTGGGCGGCGGGATCTACCATCACACCATTCCCAGCACCGTAGATGCCATGATTTCCAGAGGAGAGTTTGCCACGGCCTACACGCCCTACCAGCCTGAAGTGAGCCAAGGGACCCTGCAGGCGACCTATGAGTATCAGACCATGATCTGCCAGCTCACCGGGATGGAGGTGTCCAACGCCGGTTTGTATGACGGCGCCTCCGCAACCGCCGAGGCAGTGCTCATGGCCCGCCGAAATCAAAAGAAAAGAAGCAGGGTCTTGGTTTCCCGGGGCCTGCATCCCCAGTACCGCTTGGTGATCGAGACCCATCTCAAAAATCTCGGCGATACCGAAGTCGTGGAAATCCCATTTTCGAAACACGGCGTTACGGACACAGAGTTCTTGAACCGGGAGCTGGACGAAAAGACCATCTGTGTGGTGGTAGGCTACCCCAACTTTTTTGGGGCCATCGAGGACCTTGCGGCTCTCGGAGAAACCTGCCGTCAAAAGGGCGCGTTTCTTATTTCGGCCACCACCGAGGCGCTGTCACTTGCCCTGTTACAACCGCCGGGCGTCCTGGGTGCGGACATTGCCGTGGGTGAAGGGCAGAGCCTGGGGCTGCCCATGGCCTTGGGCGGGCCGGGGTATGGTTTTTTTGCCTGTCAAAAGAAATTTGTACGAACGATTCCAGGGCGGCTCGTGGGTGAGACCGTCGATGCCGAAGGGCGCCGCGGCTTTGTCCTGACTCTCGCCACCAGGGAGCAACACATTCGCCGGGAAAAAGCGACTTCGAATATCTGCACCTCCCAGACCCTCTGTACACTGGCCTCCACGGTTTTCATGGCGACCCTGGGAAAAGTGGGTATGCGGCGATTGGCCACGACCAACGTATCGCGGGCCCATGAAACCAGAGAACGCCTGGTAAAAGAGGCCGGGTTAAAGCCGGTCTTCGACGCTCCTTTTTTCAACGAGTTTGTTCTTGAAGTTAAAGCGTTGGACAAGATGCTGGGGCGCTTTGAATCGAGGAAGATGGTTCCCGGGATTCCGCTAAGACAGTGGTATCCGGAATTGGCGGAGAGCCTTCTCATCTGCGTCACGGAAATGAATGGAAGAGAGGAGATCGATCGACTTGTCGAAAACTTCACCGCGAAATGATAGCCGGCAAACGGCACCGCCTCTCATTTTCGAGAGCGGATCTCCGGGCCGAAGCGGGTTCTTTTGGGCCGAGGAGGAAAAGTCGGATTGGATTCCCTCCAAGTTCGTCCGGAGCGAGATCGCCGGTTTTCCCGAGATGGGAGAGCTCGAAGTGTTACGGCATTTCACACTGCTGTCTCATTTGAACTTCAGCATCGAAGGGCAATTCTACCCCCTGGGCTCCTGTACCATGAAGTACAACCCAAAAATCAACGAGGTGGTGGCCAGGTTCCCGGGCCTCTCGACGATCCATCCTCAGGCTCCCACGAGCCTGCTCCAGGGGGCGCTTGAGTTGCTCCACGATCTCGAGGGAATGCTGCTCGAGATTTCGGGAATGGATGGCGTGACCTTGCAGCCGGCAGCGGGCGCACAAGGGGAGCTCACAGGGCTCATGATGATTCGAGCCTACCTCGCGACCCAGGGTAATCCGCGAAAGAAGATCATCGTGCCGGATACGGCGCATGGAACCAACCCGGCAAGTTCCAGTCTATGCGGATACGACGTCGTGCAAATTCCCTCCAATGAGAGGGGCATTATCGATGCGGAAAAGGTGCGGGAGGTTATGGACGAAGAGGTGGCGGCCTTGATGATTACCAACCCCAATACCCTGGGACTCTTCGAGCAGAACATTCAATCCATCGCTGAAGTCGTCCACGGCAAAGGCGGGCTACTCTACATGGACGGAGCCAACCTCAACGCCATTATGGGAATTGCAAAGCCGGGCCATATGGGTGTGGACGCGCTTCATATGAACCTTCACAAGACTTTTTCGACGCCCCACGGAGGGGGAGGGCCCGGCGCGGGCCCGGTGGCCGTCAAAGGTGTCTTGCGGGACTTTCTTCCCATCCCACGAATCGTCAAGGGGAATAGCCGCTACGAGTTGAGCGAAAACTTTCCCTCCTCTGTCGGCCGGGTGCGATCGTTTCTGGGCAACTTTGGAGTGCTGGTGCGGGCTTATTCCTATATCATCAGTCAGGGATCGGATGGGTTGGAAGAGACCAGCCGTATGGCGGTGCTCAATGCAAACTACATCCGCAAACGGCTCGAAAAGGAGTATCATCTGCCTTATTCCGAGCCATGCATGCATGAGTGCGTCTTCACGGATCGCCAGCAACAGAAGCTGGGTGTCCATACGATGGACATTGCCAAGCGCTTGCTGGATTATGGTTTTCATCCGCCTACGATCTATTTTCCCCTCGTAGTTTCGGGGGCCCTTATGATCGAACCCACGGAATCGGAATCCCCGGAAACCCTCGATCAATTCGTTGACGCGATGATCTCCATAGCCCAGGAAGCCCGTGATAACCCGGGAATTGTCACCGATGCGCCTCACTCTACACCGGTGAGGCGGCTTGATGAGGCCGGGGCGGCGCGGAAGTTGGTGCTCAGATGGGAGGAGTCTCAGGGGGACAAAAACCGTCCCAAGGCGAAGCCTTGATGGAGTTTGCTCACGCAGCTCAACCCTAGGGTGTGTAGCTGTATTTTAGCCGGTTGTCGTAGTATTCGAAGCTCGCGCTGATGGCTAGCCGCTGCTTGCCGATCCAGGTAGGAATCGGATGAAAGGGGGCGGCGGCCTGAATGGCTCGAATGGCTTCTTCATCCAGAATGGAAAAGCCCGAGGAGCGGACGAGACGAGCTTCCATCAATGTCCCATTCTTCCTGATCCGGAATTCCACGATTAATCTTCCTTGTATGCCCTCCCGCAGGGCCGAGGGAGGGTACTCCCAAACCAGCTCGATATCCCGTTTGACGCTCGCCAGATAAGAGATGTAATTCGGATCCGTGCTGTCCAGCCGAATCACTTCCTCTTCTCGATCCGTGCCCTCACGTGTTGAAGCCATGGAAAACGGCGGCAGGAGTTCCTTCAGTGATGGCACTGGACGTTGAACGATGGATGTTTCCCTCGGCTTGGGTGGCGGTGACTTCTTGGAAGGGTCGGGTTGGAACCGAAACCCTTCAGGCAAAGTGGTTTTCGCTTCGGGCGCCGGGGATGCTTTCGGTGGGAGCTTCGCCGGTTTCGGTACGGACCGACGTGCGGGTGTGGTCCGTTTGCTGAGTTGACTGTTCCGCGCGGGCTTTATCGGTTCCTCCTTCTTTACCGTTTCCCTCTTATCCGGTAACGGTAAAAAACTGACCGGAATCGGCAGCGGCTTTTGCTCCAATTTCGGGGCCTTAGACCACGACAGTAGGAACGCGAGATGGAGGCTCAGGGAGACCAGAAAGAACGGCGCAAGGGATTGTCTCTGGTAACGCACAGTCCAATCTTATCGTATCGTTAGACTAACCGGCAAGAGACGGTGAGCTCGTACGGCGCCCAAACTCAGAACGCGTTTGCATGTGGGTGAAGCAATAAGATAAGATTGCAGCGAATAGGTGGAAAATGTTTGGCTTTGGCGTTTGGGAACTTGTCATCGTTCTGGTCATTGTCCTGGTGCTTTTTAGCCGTAAACTCCCGGAAATCGGTGAGGGGCTTGGAAAGGGGATCAGGAGCTTCCGCAAGTCCATCAAACAGCCCGACGAGATCGATGTGACGCCGGACAACGAGGACGAAAGCACCGACAAGGACAAAAAGAAGTCTTCTTAGACCGTTCCCTTTGTGGTCAGCACCCGGCAACTGAAGGATTTGATGTCCTTGGAGGGTCTGAGAAACACGATGGTGAAGGCCGCGGATCCGTCCGGTGCAATCTCGAATCTCTTTTGCGGTTTCAGCCGTTGCAGGATCGCGATTTCTCTGACCGTCATGTCACTGATGATCTTGGATGAGATGGGGTTTCCCACGGAAATGGTCTGTCGTCCGAGCTCTTTTCCCGCCCCAGTGTGAATCAAGCCTTCCAACCGGACATCTCTGACGCTGACCTGATTACGATTTAATATCTTCCCCGTGATGACAAAAACCTGCCTGCCCCCATAGATCTTCCGAAAACCTGAGTTTAAGGACTCCAATACGACACCCTGCCGCAGGTGGCTGTTCTTGAAGAGAATAGAACCGAACCAGGGGATCGATTTGAGATAAGCCTCCACTTTCGCGGGTTGGGCTTGGTAAATCAGGGTCAGTAGCGAAAACGTCAGCAGAAGAATGCCAAACAGGCTGATGTAGGGAATGATGGAAACGGGACCACCGGCATGTGATTCTTGAGCAGCGATGGGGGGTTTCCTCCTTTCCACGTAGGTTTGGGGTGCGCTGTCCGCCTCGGAATCGGAACTTGGGATTTTCTTTTTCACGCCAAAAGTCTTACCCTTGTATTCTCGAACCTTCGGTTTCGTACTGATCTGCTCGTCCGCCTTTTTCGTTTCAACTCCAGTTAAAGGTGTTTCTTCGCCCAGGTGTGAGGCTTCCCGCTCGAAGTCGAACGGGTCTGCATCTTCCGTGGCCGACGGAGCGGATTCCTCTGCCGGTGTTACTGTGTTTTCTGCCGGGTTATAAATTGATTCTTGGCTTTCAGCGACGGTATCCTGGCTCCCGGCCAAGGGATCTTGTTCCTGAGGAGGGGACTGCTCGCTCTGGGCAAAGAATTCCGTCGCGGAGAGCGGCTCATCCTTCTTCGCGGTGGGGGACTCAGAGGTCGTTTCAGCCCAATCCTGACTCGAGAAAAAAGAACCTTCCTTTTGCTCCGTCGATTCCTTGGAGCCAGTCGTGAAGTCCGTGCCCGCATTCAGAGTATCCTGGCCCTGGGGCGGAGGCTCCTGGCTTTCAGCAAGAAAGCGCTGAATCTCCGCAATGGAGTCGTCACCTTCGCTTGGGGGATTGTCACTTTGGAACGAAGGCTTCTCTTCGGGTTTGAAAGGGTCAGCCGTTTGACCCAAGGGATCCTCTTTCAGCGAGGTCTGAATCTCTACCCTATCAGATTCCGAAGTGGACGAATCCGCATCCGTTTGAGCCATTGAGGGCAGCGGCTCCCCTCCGTCNNCTGTGGCTGAGGTGGAGGAGGGAAATGGCAGACTCGGTTCCTCACCCTTCTTTCCCAGAGTGGTTTGAATGCCCGCTTCTCGAGGCTCCTCTTCGACTTTGGATTTCAAATCCAAGGCAAAGATGAGCTTGCAGCGGGAGCAGCGGAAGGTTGGTTTGCTGGTCCCGATCAGGTTATCGCCGACGCGATAAGTGGTATAGCAACCCGGGCACTTAACAAGCATGTCGAAGTAAAGCGTTTCTCCGGAGCTCGGTTTCCGGCAAAGGATTAAACAGTAACCACTTGTATTCTATCATGTTTGAGCCTTTGGCCTCAATCATTTTTGCTGCGTTTGTTGCTATCCGATTCATGGTGCACGTGAGAAAGAAGGAGCGAGTCTTGCCGAGGGTGGAAGGCTAGATGGAAAATTGAAGGTCTCCGACTTTCATTTTTTCCTGCCACCCGATCCATAAATTGGTTGTCAGATACTTTCCACCGAAATCTGGAAAGACCGTCACCAGGGTTCCTGAGCGGAGCCGTTTGGCAATCTGTAACGATGCGTGGAGAGCCGCCCCGGAGGACTGGCCCACGAGCACCCCTTCCTCTTGGTTGATTCGATAGACCATGTTGTAGGCGTCTTCCGTGGACACGGGCACCTTCTCGTCCAGTTTCTCTTCGTGGTAGATACCCGGAACGATGGAGCTCGCCATGTGCTTGAGACCCTCGAGCCCATGGAAAGCATCGTCGGGTTCCACCGCGATCACTCGGATCTTGGGGTTCTGTTCCTTCAGGTACCGGCCGGTTCCCATGATGGTACCGCTGGTACCGATGCCCGCAATAAAGTGAGTTATTTCTCCATGGGTCTGGCGAAAGATCTCCGGTCCCGTGGTCTCATAGTGAGCCTGGCTATTCATATCGTTGAAGTACTGGTCGGGTTTGAAGTACTTGTCCGGATCTTTCTTGATGATCTCGCGACAGAGGAGGATCGCCCCATCGGACCCTTCCATGGGGTCGCTGAGGATCACTTTGGCACCATAGGCCGCAAGGATCCGCTTGCGTTCGAGACTCACATTATCGGGAATCACCAGCTCCACAGGGTACTGGAGAGCCCTTCCGATCATCGCCAGGGCGATCCCCGTATTGCCGGAGCTGGATTCAATGATGGTCTTTCCTTTTTTCAGTTGCCCGGACTTGATTCCCTCCTGGACCATTTTGAGGGCAGGGCGGTCTTTGATGGAACCACCGGGGTTGAACCCTTCGAGTTTGGCAAAAATCCGAACTCCCCGGGGCACGCCGCTGGTGATTTTTCGTATCTCCAGGAGCGGAGTCTCACCGATGAGGTCCAGAACAGACTCAACCTTTTTGAGCTCGGAGGTTTCCCCGCCCACCTGGGAGAGATGTCGAACGGCCTTAAGCATAAATGATCAAGAGGAGAGGGCTAGCACCCTCCTGCAATGGCGGGGACGATGGAGATGCTGTCACCGTTGTTGATGGATGTTTCCAGGTTTTGTAAGAAGCGAATATCATCTCCATTCACGTATACGTTAACGAAGCGACGCACCTTGCCTGTCTCGTCGCAAATTCTTTCTTTGATTCCAGGATAGTTTTTCTCCAGGTCATCCACCAGGGCCTTCACCGTGTCACCTGCTGCCTCCACTTCGTCGGCGCCTTTGGTGTATTTCCTGAGGGGAGTTGGTACTCGAACTCGCGCGTTCATTAGCCTACCTCCTTGATAAATATAACGCTATTTTTATATAAACTTTCCACTCGATTCTTTCAAGGCACTGATTCTATTGACTTCTGTGGCCTGGACTCGCGGGCAGCCGTATCCACTCTCCGAAACCGGGAGATCCTATCTTTAAAAATCGATATCACGCATTCTCAACCGCTAGCGCCAGCCGCCCGCTGCCGGGATAACTCGTTGATCTCGTGGTAAAGGACGTCAAACTTTCTGATATCCGCCTCAATGGAAACGGGTGGTTGAATGGTGCTGGCCACGGCTTCCACTGTCTTGTACCCATTGCCGGTGATGCTGATGACAATGGATTCATCCGGTGGGATGCGTCCCTGTTCAATTAGTTTTTTGGCCACGGCGACTTCCGTACCCCCTGCGGGCTCAGTGAAAATCCCTTCGGTGGTAGCCAGGAGGCGGATCCCATCGAGAATCTCCTCATCTGTGACACTTTCACCCCATCCCCCGGACTCCTGAATCGCTTTGACCACATAGTATCCATCCGCTGGGTCGCCGATGGCGATGGAAGAGGCAATGGTATTGGGTTTGACCGGGGTGATGGTGTCCGTCCCGCTCTTCAGGGCCAGAATAATGGGCGCGCAGCCGCTTGCCTGGGCGGAGTAGATTTTACACCCGCTGTCTTCGACGAGACCGAGCATTTTGAGCTCTTCGAAGGCTCTGGCCACTCTGGGCAGGATGGTTCCACCGGCTGAAGCTACGACAATATGCTGCGGAAGCTTCCAGCCCAGCTGTTCCGCGATCTCGAAGCCATGGGTTTTTGCGCCCTCGGAATAGTAGGGTCGCAGGTTGACGTTCACAAAGGCCCAGGAATACTTGTCCCCGATCTCGCTGCAGAGTCGATTGACGTCGTCGTAATTGCCCTTCACCGAGACGGTGTGGGGGCCGTAGATCTGAGAGCCGATCATCTTGCCCTGCTCCAATCCCTCTGGAATGAAGACGTAACAGTTTAGACCCGCCTTCGCGGCATGAGCGGCCACGCTGTTGGCGAGATTGCCGGTGGAGGCACAGGAAACCGTGTCATAACCAAACTCCATGGCCTTGGCGATGGCCACCGAAACGACCCGATCCTTATAGGAGAAAGTGGGATGGTTGACGGAGTCGTCCTTGAGGTAGAGCTCTCGGACCCCGAGGACTTCCCCCAGCCTGTGGGCGCGAACCAGGGGAGTGAAACCTGAGTAGAGCCCCACTGTAGGTTCCCCTTCAAGGGGAAGCAGTTCCCTATAGCGCCAGAGGTTGTTGGAGCGTTGAGCTATATTTTCCCTTGAGATCCGTTTCTTAATTCCGTCGTAATCGTACACCACTTCGACTGGACCGAAGCAGTCCTCGCACACGTGGATGGGTGACGTCGGGTATTCCCGGTGACATTCCTTACACTCCAAACCAACCACCAAACCCATGGTAGATTACTCCTTCGTCTTAAAGCGCGGCCTTGGCTTTACCTGGGACGGCGGATTCACTGCCACAGGCCTTGCATTTAGGATCCCTTCGCACCGGAATGGTCCTGAAGGTCATTTGCTTTCCATCGTAGGTGAGCAACCGGTCGACCAGCAACTCCTCTTCCATGCCGAGGAGGAATTTGATCGCCTCGGTGGCCTGGATGGAGCCGATGGTTCCTCCGATGGCGCCGAGGATGCCCGTTTGCTGGCAACCCAGGATTTCACCCTGCGGTGGCGGCTCGGTAAAAAAACAGCGGTAGCAGGCGCTCTTTCGGGGTACGACCGTCATGGTTTGCCCTTGAAATCGCATGATTCCGGCATGGGAAAACGCCTTCCCCAAAGCCAGGGCGGTGTCGTTGACCAGGAACTTGGTTTCGAAGTTGTCGCTACCGTCGATAACAAAATCGTATTCCCGAATGATCTCCGCCGCATTTTCCTCGCTCAATCGAAATGGGTAGAGTTGAACTTCTACCTCCGGGTTTAACCCCTCTAGCCGGTCTCTCGCCGAGTCCACTTTTTTTCTGCCCAGGTCCTTGCTGGAATGTAGAATCTGCCGTTGCAGGTTCGATACCTCCACCTGATCGTGATCGACGATGCCCACCGTACCAACTCCGGCCGCCGCCAGGTAAAACGCTGCCGGCGAGCCCAGTCCGCCGGCGCCAATAACCAACACTTTGCGTTCCAGCAGACGGATCTGCCCCTTGCCGCCAATATCCGGGATCATGATCTGCCGGCTGTATCTTTCAATCTGGTCCGGTGTGAGCCGCATAGTCATTGGCTTACAAACTCCAAAAAAAAACCCCTTCCCGGATAAGAAGAGGTTTTCGCCTCACCTTATCTCTCCCCTCGGTTTTACGCTGGTCCCAGGGGGTGGGATTTAGCACCGTAGTTCCGTCCTTGCGACGAAGCCGGTTGCTGTGGTATCAGCGGGCCAGTCCCTCCACCACTCTTGATAAGGTATGAATTGATTTGACAGTTAAAGTAGCCCAATGACAGCAAGCTGTCAAGGGGCCAAGGTTAGCAAACTGTTTGGAATTCCAGGAAAAAAGGCATTCACGGGGGACTTAGTTGCGCTCACTTGTTACTATCAATGACTGAGACCTCTGATTCTCAATGAACGTGTCATTCATCTATGTCTGATTCGCTCCCGCTCTCAGGGGCGAGCCCTTCCGGTCGATGGCAATGGGCCTCTGCCTTGAGGTGGTCTTCAAATGACGGGACTACAGCCCACTACATAAAGAGGTGCGGTGGGATCGATTTAATATTGTAAAAGTCATTGTTGCTTTACTCTCGATGCCCTCGACCTTCATGACTCGTCCCTTCGAGCGACCGCATGGGGCCCCTAGTGCCAATCCGAGATGAATGGGATTGCCGCATCACATTTAAATTAATAGCGGCGTTGTAAGAGTGTTTTTGCCGTCCAAAAACGATGTCCATCCCGTGATCTCGTTCCGCTCAATGGGCGAATGTGGTACTTTAATAGAAGCGATGTATAAGGCTAACATTCAAAGGGTTTTTGTTTTAATTTTTTGCATCTCTCTGTCCGCCTGTGGCCCCGGCGGGGGCGACTTTAGCCAAATCCGTAACGTCGATTCCATGGGTACAACCATTGTCAGTTTTGGTGACAGTCTGACTGAAGGAGTAGGGGCCGGGGCCGGGAAGACTTATCCACAGCTTATCTCTGACGGGCTGGGACGGCCCGTTATCAATGCCGGGAGACGTGGCGATACCACGGCGGCAGGCCTGACCCGTTTGGAACAGGATGTGCTGGCGCGGGATCCTCGCCTGGTACTCGTTCTGTTTGGCGGCAATGATTTCTTGCGAAGAGTTCCCATCGAACGGACCGTCAACGATCTTGAAACGATGATCAAGCGAATCCACGAGCGCGGCGCCATGGTGGTTCTGATCGGCCTAAAGCTCGGTATCATCAGCGACAACTACGGTCCCATGTATCGGGATGTGGCCGCGAATCACGGGGCGCTGTTCGTGCCCGATGTACTCGATGGCGTACTCACCGATCCCAGGCTCAAGGCCGACGCGATTCATCCCAACGCCGCCGGTTACCAACTCATGGCGGAGCGCATATTGAAAAAGGTCAGGCCCCTTTTGATCGAGGCGGACCGGAGGCGAGGGTCTTTGGATCCAGCGTAAACTGTAAGACTAATAAACCTGCCGAAAGTAAACCCACCTCGCACGGTACAAACCCCGGGGAGCCTTCGCCCTACGGGTCCCAACGTTTTGCACAGCCCATGACAGGTGACCTTGCTGCAACCATTGCAACTTCAATTTCCTGTAAATTATGTATTGACGATGATAAAGAAACGGGGGGTGCACTGAACCAGGAGCAGAGATATGGGAAGGTTGGAGGGAAAGATCGCTTTGATCACCGGAAGCAGCCGGGGCATTGGTAAATCCATTGCCATGGCATTCGCCCGTGAAGGAGCCCGGCTGGTCCTGGCTGCACGCGGCAAGGAGAACCTGGATGCTGCGGTGGAAGAGATTCGTAGGGCAGGGGGCGACGCCGAAGGGTTGGTGACGGATCTTTCCAAGGTCAGGGAGGTCAAGCGCCTGGCGAAAAAGACAATAGAATCTCGGGGGGACATTCACGTCCTCGTCAACAACGCGAGCCTCCTGGGCCCTCGTGTTCCCATTACCGAGTATCCTCTCGCGGCGTGGGAAGAGGTGATCAAGGTTAATCTTACCGGACTCTTTGTGCTCACCAAGGAAGTGTTGCGGGTCATGAATGAAGGAAGCATCATCAATGTTTCTTCCGGAGTGGGCAGGGTCGGAAAGGCAAGGTGGGGGGCCTATTCGGCGTCCAAGTTTGGCGTTGAGGGCTTTACCCAATTACTCGCGGAGGAGTTGAAAGACCGTAACATCCGCGTCAACGCGGTGAACCCGGGTGGCACGAGAACCCAGATGCGGGCCGATGCCTACCCGGAAGAGGACCCCATGACTCTCCCGCACCCGGATGAGATTACTGAAGCGTTTGTTTACCTCGCATCGGATGAGTCAAAGGACGTTACCGGAAAGTCCTTTGACGCCCGGGACTGGCTGAAAAGGTGAAACCGCGCCCCCCGATCTGAACACTCGTTATCTGGGAACATAATGGGCTCGCGGGCCTGCCACTCAGTGGGAGCCGATGGGCCGGTGCCTCGAGGCCCCGTCGTTTGAACCGGCATGCCATTGTGGTTTGAATCTTCGGTATCGGACGTCTCCCTCTCTTCGTGGCAGACCCACTTCGCCCCATAACGCGCAACGAGCTATGAGTACTGAGTGTCCGGAAGAGTGCTAAGTGTTAGGTGGGCAATAAGCAGCTCAAAAAGGAGGCGAGAATCTATTCTGAACACTGAAAACTTAACACTCAACACTTTTTTACTAAAGGCTGACAGCTGATCGCCAGGTCTCAGGGTCGAAATGCCAGGGACTTGCGGTGAATATTTTGGCCGCGCCAGATCACTCGCTCCGTATGGTAGTGAATCATCGTGATGGGGATATAGAAGAAAGGATTGGCCAGGAGCCGGGTAAAAGTTTGCAGCAGTAGGTTGATGTTAACAGCCAACAGGGGACACAGGATTCCCGCTGAAATGGGTAGGATGCTGAAGATCCGGTACAGGCCGTTTTTTGTTTCCACCCGATTCCGATTGGTGTCATGGTCGATGTAGAAGACAAAGGCGCTTAAATCATGGACCGCGCGAGGGATGAGGACACTGAACACCGGGTATCCCACCGAGAAGCAAGCTGCTACTGATAACAGCATCGTTTGATTCGCGCATAGATAGTGTCTCCCGATACCCGGTTGAGAGTTCTTTATGATTTTGTAGGCAAGGTAGGTTGTGGGTATCAAAAGCGGTCCCACCGTGACGACGAAAAAGATAAAATCGGCTTTCATCACAAGACCCGCATAGGCGAGGGCAAAGGCGGCCAGAAAAAGCCACTTCCAGAGGTTGAACGAGTTATCCGCCTTCCTCATCATCATTCGATTTATGCCGATCTGCTGCATGATCACATGATAAATGGTGAGCAGCTCGAAGATGAGAAAACCGATGGGCTTGCCGCTCAAAGCGAGCAGCAGCCCCAATAGGACCACTAGCGGAATGGCCAGCAGCAGACGCCGATAGGTTGGAATGTACTCGCGATCGAGCAGGCTGAACTGGCTCGCAAATATATGCGGATAGTTAAAGATCGCCGATATGATCCACCAGTCGTACGGGGATTTCGGCAGGCTCGACTTCAGGTGGGAATGCAGAAAGAAAGTATCGATGAGAATGACGAGCGCGGCGATCGGGATAACGGCATAGAGGGCCAGCAAGAGACGAAACGAAATGGCTAGGGGTTTGGCCTGTTGGCCCTTTTCGAGGCCGGCCAACTCGTTATCGGAATAGGGAAGGACTGTAGTGGAATGGTTCAAATTTTTACCTTCGGGACGAGGCCGCCACGCCTCGAGTGTCCAGGGACCGATGACGGATTCTCTTTTAATCTTTTGATTCTGTCAATAAAAGAATTGGGTTAGCTTTTGCCGCAGAATCCTGAGGTCATGAGGCATCGTATGGGCGGATCTCTTGTGAAATGGGTTTCGACGTCGCTGGGTTTTGTGCTCCTGGGGCTATTAGGTGGCCTCGTTTATCTAAGGTATCAACCGGGCGCCTTTTGTGCCGCCGGCGAGCCTAGGGCAATTTCTGATTCTGCATGGAGCCTCAGAAGTAAAATGCCCACACCTAGGTCCGAACTCGGCTCCGCGGTTGCGGGTAACAAGGTGTTTGTCAGTGGTGGAATCGGTCTTTTGGGATCGATGGATTCCTTTGAGGTTTATGATGTTGCAACGGACCGTTGGCAGAAACGTGTCCCTCTTCCGATTCCACTCCATCACCATGGGACGGCGGTGTTGGGAGACCGTGTGTATGTCGTGGGCGGCTATTCCGACCTAAAGATGAGGCCCACCCGGACCGCCTGGTCTTACGACCTTCACAAAGACGTCTGGCGGCCCATCGCCGATCTCCCGGGACCCCGCGCAGGCTTCGTGCTCATCCCGTTCGATGGTGGGTTGGTGGTAACTGGCGGTGTCGGAAAGGACGAGCGGGTTCTTTGGAAGTACAGTCCCGGGAAAAACTCATGGACGGAATTCGGCTCACCCCTCCCGTCCCCCCGGGAGCATCATGGCGCCGTAGCGTTTGACGGAAAGATTCTCGTCTTTGGCGGCCGATGGCAAGGTCGAAACCTTAACACCGTTGCAAGCTACGATGCCACACAAAATCGCTGGCGAAACATGGCTCCCATGCCGACGGCCCGGAGCGGTATTTCTGCCGCAGTTCTCAACGGCAGAGTCCACGTCATTGGGGGAGAAGACCTCGATGAAAGTTGTGTTTATAACAGCCATGAGATCTATGACCCCCGAGACGACTCATGGCTTGTTGGGGAACCGGCCCCGACGGGAAGACATGGGTTGAACGTCGTGGCAGCTGACAAAAAGTTGTTTGTGATAGGGGGGGCGCGCAGAGCCGGAATCATGACTCCTCTTGGCGTCACCTCTGTGGTGGATGTGCTGATGCTTAAAAGTGATGGCTGAAATCTACTCAACAAGCCTCTTGGCCCAAGCCACGGTTTCTCTTTGATCAAAACCAACCCTTCGCTCGTATGGGGAATGACATCATTCGATTTTATAGTATCGTACTCATTGGCCTCATGTGGAGTAGCCGTTGACACTTCTGTCCCTCCTTTGCTATGCACGGACGAAAGCTGACCACGGTTTATCCGCCTTCGCAAAAGACCATGGGGGTAAGCACATTGATGAATGCGACCGTCGGATCCCCCGAAGCTTGAAGAGCGAAAGGGGGGTGCTTCGGCGGATTCCGCCGAAAAATTGAAGAATACATGGGCGTAAGCCCGTGGAGGCTTCATGATTGCGAGAATGAGACGAAAGGGGAGGACGGCTCTTGAGCGAGGTTGCCATTGTTACAGGAGGAGGTAACGGGATCGGCCGTTCCGTGTGTCTCCGTTTTGCTCGGGCGGGCATTGCGCTAGCCATCGTGGACCGTGACCTCAAAGGAGCGGAATCGGTGCGGGATGAGGTTAGAGGCTTGGGTGGCGAGGCGGAAGCCCACAAGGTGGATGTGACTAAATCGGACGAAGTCCACCAGGTCGTGGAGGAGGTTCGGAACCGACACGGTCGCATCGATATCCTTTGCAACATCGCCGGAGGTAGTTTCTACCGAAAACGCATCGACGAGCTTACCTGGAACCAGTGGAACGAGGTGGTGAATGCCAACCTGAAGGGGACCTTTCTCTTCTGCCGAGAGGTGGGACGGGTCATGCTCAAGGAGAAAAAGGGGCGGATCGTCAATACCGCTTCGAACTACGGTATTACCGGCAGTGAGACGCGCACACCCTACGGTGCGGCGAAGGCGGGCATTATCGGCTTTAGCAAGTCATTGGCCATGGAGTTGGCGCCCCACGGAATCCTGGTGAATGTCATTGCTCCGGGTCCCACGGATACTCCCACGGTTATGTCCCACTCCACCCCCGAGGCCAGGTTCGAGAGGGCCCAGCGGGAGATCCCCTTGCGTCGCACAGGAAAACCAGAGGACATCGCGGAAGGATTTTTCTTTTTCGTCGGACCGGAGAGCGCTTATATGACGGGCCAGACCCTCCACGTCAACGGCGGCATTGTCATGGTGTAGTGATCATGAGACTTAAAGGAAGAGTTGCAGTGGTTACCGGTGCGGCACAGGGTTTCGGGCGCTCCATTGCCCTGAGCTTCGCCCGGGAAGGAGCCCGGCTGGTCCTAACGGATGTGAAAGAAGACGGGATCAAAGGAGTCAGCGAAGAGGTCGCATCTGCCGGAAGCGAGGCGCTGGCGGTGGTGGCCAACGTGTCGGATGAAGCTTCGGTGTTGAACCTGAAAGACCGGGCCCTCGACCGGTTTGGTTCAGTCGACATTCTGGTAAACAACGCCGGGATCTATCCCCACTCCGAGACACTGGAGATGGCGGAGGAGGAATGGGACCGGGTTCTCCATACGAACCTTGGGGGCAATTTTCTCTGTTCCAGGGTTTTTGTGCCCCAGATGCGAACAAAGAAAAGCGGCCGGATCATCAGCATCGCGTCGGCGATTGCGTACAAGGGAGCCAAGGGCGGCTCGCACTACGCAGCATCGAAGACCGCCATCGTAGGCTTCGTGAAATCTCTCGCGCGAGAACTGGGACCCGACGGTATCACCGTCAATTCCATTTGCCCGGGCATCGCGGATACCGCGTTGCCGCGAAGCCATCGAACGACGGAAGAGCTGTACGCTAGGTCGAAGGATGTCCCTTTGGGGCGCATCGCGCAAACCGAAGACATCGCCCGGGTAGCCACATTCCTCGCCACCGACGCCGCTTCCTATATCACGGGCCAAGCCCTGGTGGTGGACGGCGGCACCTTGATGTTGTAAAGACTCACCGGAATCCATTAATTCTTTCATCTTTGCTAACTGAGCACGTTATTAATCCATCGCTAGACTGGCTTCCGCTCCCACGGGTAATCTTTGGTTTCTCCACGTGTCCCACATTGGGCGAGGGGGTCTGCTTCGAAGAAAGGGAGACGTCCGATACAAAAACGGCATGCCAGGAAGGCATTGCAGATCAAATGACGGGGCCTCGAGTTGTTGACCCATCGGCTCCCGCTGAGGGGCGGGCCACCGAGCCCAACGATTGCTGTGATTGGGATTATTATTATCTCCTCGCTCTTCGGGGTGAGCCCGTCCGGTAGAGGATAATCGATGAGGCGCTATGCGCCTTCCGGTTAACCGCCGATAAGGATAGAACCTTTGTTGAAAAAGGTTCCTGCCACCGCTGCCGTCAGGAGGCATCCCAGGGTAGCGGCCAAAAGTGCCCGGAACCCGATTTCGGAGAGATCTTTGGTTCGTGTCGGTGCCAGGGCGGAGATACCGCCAACGAATATGGCGAGGGATGCAACATGAGCAAATCCGCACAAAGCGTAGGTCGCAATTACCGCTGAACGCGGATGCTTCAGCACACCCTCGGTCATGAGCTGCGCGAGGTCCTGATACGATTTGACCTCCGTCAGTACCGTTCTTTCACCGATGATCCTGGCGATGGCGCCCGCATCGGAGGGTGGCACACCGATGGCTAGAGTAAAGGGATAAAAGAGATAGCCCAGCAGGCCCTGTAGACTAAATTTTAACTCCCAGTTCAACCAGCCGTTAATCCATTGTCCCAGGACGCCCAGGAACAGGTCTACCAAAGCGACCAAACCAAGAAAAGCAAGCAGCAAAGCCACAATCCCCGCAAGAAGCCGAAGGCCACTGTTGGCGCCGTTGATAATGGCCTCGATAAGGTTGCTTTCGCGCTGGTAGTGGGGCTCGATCCTGATCCCTAGGGTCGTCGGCACACCATCCTCGGGCATCAGGATCTTGGACATAACCACCGCACCGGGTGCCGCGAGGATGGAGGCAGAGACCAGATGGCCCGCAATGGTGGGAAACTCTCCCTGCAAGATAAAGACGTAGAGGGCCAGCATGCTGGATGCGATGGTCCCCATTCCTGCGGCAAGGATGGTGCATAGCTCGGAGCGGGTCATTTCGTTCAAATGGGGACGGACCGTCAGGGCGGATTCGATGCCTACGAAAATGTTGCTGGAGACACACAGGGACTCGGCGCCGCTCAACCGCATGAACCGGGTGAAGAGGCTGGCAAATCCTCGGATCAACCAAGGGATCACTTTCAGGTAATAGAGGGCCCCCACCAGTGCGGCAAAAAAGATCACTGTGGGAAGCGCTTGGAAGGCGAGGATAAATCCTAGGGACGGTTCTCCTGCTTCATTGACCGTACCGGGAGGCAAGGCCAAGCGTCCGAAGAGAAATCTAGTCCCCGCGGTGGCGCTGTCGAGAACCCTGACGACGATACGGTTGACGAAAAGAAAAAGCCTTGCGCCCGCCGGCACCTGGAAGATAAACAGGGCAAACAGAAATTGTAATCCGACACCCCAAAGGATGAGCTTCCAGTTGAGATTCCTTCGGTTGTTGGAGCATAACCAGGCAAATCCCAACAGAACGAGAATCCCGGACAGGCTAACGAGATTGTAAAATTCCATGGTCAAGCTGATGGTGCAGACAATGGACTTCGAATTATGATAATTACCATTTGTTTCGGACCGAGGACAACGATAATTTTGTCCACAATGCTTCCTGCATCACTTCGGAGTCCATCATGACACCTCAACTGTTGTTGGTCCTGGGTTCCATTGCTTTGCTGGACAGCACGTCCATTATCCCCTTGAGCGTGGTTCCGCTTGCCGCGATTCTGGGAGGCCACCGCCCGTTGCTCGGAGCATGCGCGTTTCTAGCCGGAATTTTCTTGGTTTACCTCGGTCTTGGCTTGATCCTCCTTCTCGGTCTCGACGCGCTTTTTCAATTCGTCGGTGCCCAGGTGGCCCATCGCTGGAGGCACCCCGATACCTTGGATCTGGTCCTGCAGGTGATTCTCGGTGCCGCCATGATCGTCTTTGCTTGGAAGATGGCCAACTCGCGCCAATCCCACGGCGCCGGCGGAGCGTCCGGGAGTATTTCTGTGGTTCAATGCTTTCTAACCGGAGCAGTGCTCACGGTCATCGGTCTACCGGGCGCTTTCCCTTATTTCGGCGCCATCGATCAGATACTGAAGGAAGACCCGTCGCTGTTGATGACCGTTATCGCCTTGGTCTTTTACAACGTGATGTTTGTTCTTCCACTGGCCTGTCTTGTTTTCATTCATCGATGCTTCGGAAAGGAAAGCGAGCCATTTCTACAAAAGGTGGCGCATTTCTCGGAAATCTGGGGCAGGCGAATCATTGTCTCGATAATTTTTTTAGTCGGATTAGCGCTGCTCATCGATGGCATTGGGTGGTTCATGGGATACCCGGTATTGCCAGTGGGCTAGGGGTTTCCCTGGGTTGGGCCGATTTCATGGGGACGGATGGCAAAAAGTCACCTCGCCGGGTGTGGCCTTTTACCGGAATTATGTTAGACTTTCCCTATGATTAGCCCAGAAGAAATCGAAGCTGCGTTAAAAAAATCTCTGACCGAACCCACGGTAAACGTTCAGGATCTAACAGGCGGTGGGGATCACTTTCAGGTGCTTGTGATTTCGTCTTCCTTTGAGGGTAAAAAACTGATCGAGCAACATCAGCTGGTCTACGCCGCCCTGGAAGAGGCCCTTGGAAGCGAACGTATCCACGCTCTGGCCCTGAAGACCATGACGCCGGAAGAGTGGAACGGCCTGGGATCGTAATCACGATCATCGGCAGCCTCTCAGTTCTTTACAGATCAAAGTTTAGTCCGAAGTCGTCTCTCGATCCTGTTGCCGGCGCTGTGGGGTGGTGCCGGGGGCGAGGTGCGTGAAGAGCTCGCTAAAATGGTGTATGCGCTTCACTGCGGGATGGTTGAAAGACCTGTTATAGGGGCGATGGGGCATGAGCACAACGGCCTTCGTATTTTCCGCTACGTCCTGGCAGTTCTCGTATCTGTCGTCCATGAAAAATTGAATGCCCAAGTGCCCCACCACATCCGATTTACTCTCATTGGTAAAATGGATCACCGGTTGCTTGATCCCGTGTTTCTTGAGCCAGCCGGATGTGACCCGGTGAATATCGTAGGTGTCCCGCACGTATCGGTGGGTGATAAAGAAGAGTCGTCTTTCGTTGCTGAGATGCTCCAGCTGTGCCCATTCCTTGGCCGAAATAAGAGAAGACAGGCTTTGCCAGAAGTCCGGTTCGTAGGAGACCTCTTGCAGACAATCCCAAACCACCTCATCCGATAGAACCGGATGATCCGAGAACTTGAAATCCGTTATGGAGTCGGCATTGATGGGCCCATTGCCGATCTTTTTCTCCAAACGACGCAAGAAGGGCGACAAAAAATCTGCCAGCACACCATCGATATCGAGACCGACAATCATTTCAATGACTTTACGTAAATTACCTCAAAGCGTCAATGAAGGCGGAGATTAACAAGCGGTTTTATCTGGTTGATAAGAAACGTATCTTTGTTATAGAAATTCAGAAGGAATGAGAGATAACCACCGTATTTGAAATTTTCGATTGAAATTCGAAAGAGACAATCGGAAAAGAGTTACTCTCGCAAAGACGCAAAGGGTGCCAAGTTCTCAGACCATAAAATGGGTTCTTTGCCACCTTGGCGTCTTGGCGCGATAGCCAATATTTAGATTGATTCGTTGGGCGATGGCTTAGAAAGTCTTTATGATTCGACTCTCGAAGGGAGCTTTTTATGGCGGACAGGTCCGATATTCTTAAGGACAAAATTCAACGCCAAACGGCGACGTTTCGAACCAGAGTGCCGGATTGGGATGCTTTCGCAGACGCGAGAGTCCCCGGTTACCGGCGAGCGCAGATGCGGTTCATCGGTGCCGGAGCGTCGGGTAAGCAGGATACCAATGCCATTCCGCCGAAGCATTTTACCTTGAGCATCATGTACGTGCCCGTGGGCGAAGGGAACGCACCGCATACCCATGAGGTGGAGGAGGTCTTTTTCGTTCTGCAAGGGCATCTCACCGTGTTTATGGAAGACGGCGAAGGGCACAGGGTGGAAACAATTCTGGGGCCATGGGACTGCGTCCTTTGCCCGGAAAAAGTCATTCACGGATATCAAAACAATGGACTTGAACCCGTCTATATGCAGGTTATGCTGGGTAGGGCGACGCCGGACCTGATGTCCTATCAAGACCCTG